>JGI12420J12819_1000413_pt1 | contig 24998 bp, 17 predicted proteins | sample Passage237A_FD_12819 | JGI IMG/M metagenome (IMG submission 12819) | reverse complement strand
GTCAGCTTCACGTTCTTCACCGCGAAGGACGTCGTGCGTCATCCGCTCGTGCAGCGCATCGTGCACGCCTACGAGCGCCGCGACGAAGCCGAACGCGCGCAGGCGGCGCCGACCGACCCCTGACATGGACAACCTGTCCGTCTTCGTGCGCAACCAGACATCGCGCAGGGGCGTCCCGCTGACGCGCAGCTTCGCGCGCTGGATCGCCGCGGTGCCGGAACTGCGCCGCCGCAAGCGTCCGGCCGAGGTCAACATCCTCGTCGTCGGCGAGGACGAAGGGCGCGCGTTCAACCTGCAGTACCGTGGGCGCGACTACGCGACGAACGTCCTCAGTTTCCCGTACGAACCGCTGCCACGGGAGCGCACGGGGCTGCTCGGCGACCTCGTCATCTGCGCGCCGGTGGTCGCGCGCGAGGCCGCCGCGCAGGGCAAACCGCCACGCCACCACTGGGCGCACATGACGCTGCACGGCGTGCTGCATCTGCTCGGGCACGATCACGAGGACGACGCCGATGCCGAGCGAATGGAGGCGCTGGAACGCCGCATCCTGGCCTCGCTCGGCATACCGGACCCGTACTGAGGCATCCTTTCGCGAGCCCGCCAGCGCGCCCGCCCCCCGCCCTTCCCGCGAAACCGTCGTTTGCTACACTCCGCCGACCGCCCGACCGGGCGCTCCGTACGGAACGATGAGCGAGGATCCCCCGAGTACCCCCGCGCGAACGTGGTTCGAGCGAATCACGCAAGCGCTTTCCGGTGAACCCCAGAACCGCGAGGAGCTGATCGAGGAACTGCGTCACGCGCAGGCCAACGGCATCCTCTCCAACGACACCTTGTCGATGGTCGAAGGCGCGATCGAAGTCGCCGACCTCACCGTCTCCGACGTGATGGTGCCGCGCGCGCAGATGGTGTCCCTCCCGATCGATGCGACCATCGGGGAAATCCTGGCGGTCGTGATCGAATCCGGCCACTCCCGCTTTCCGGTGCACGGCCCCGACAAGGACGACATCCGCGGCATCCTGCTCGCCAAGGACATCCTGCGCTGCTTCGTCGACGGCGCCGACTGCGACGTCGCCAAGCTGCTGCGGCCGGTGACCATGGTGCCGGACTCCAAGCGGCTGAACATCCTGCTCAAGGAATTCCGTCTCGCTCGCAACCACATGGCCATCGTCGTGGACGAGTACGGCGGCGTGGCCGGGCTCGTCACGATCGAGGACGTGCTCGAGCAGATCGTCGGCGACATCGACGACGAACACGACGACGACGACGACCGCCACGAGATGATCCAGGCGGCGCCGAACGGTGATTTCCTCGTGAACGCCGCGACGCCGGTGGCCGAGTTCAACGAGCGGTTCGATGCGGAACTCGGCGGCGAGGAAGGCCAGACCATCGGCGCGCTGGTGACGACCGCGCTCGGCCACGTGCCGGTCGCCGGTGACGACGTCACGATCGGCGGTTTCCTGTTCCATGTCGCACGCGCCGACACCAAGCGCGTCCAGCAGTTCGTCGTGCGTGTCCAGGAAGCCTGATCCGCCGCCCCGCCCGCGCGGTGTGCGAGCGACCATCGCGCGGACGGCCGCGATCCTGCTTCTGGCCATCCTGCTCGCCGCGCCCTGCACCGCCCTCGCCGGCCCGGAGGGCGGACCGGATACGTCCGCCGCGGCGCCGCGCATCAGCCTGCTGACGATCGGCCCCGGCGAACTCTTCTTCGAACGCTTCGGCCACAACGCCATCGTCGTGCGCGACGCGGACGGTGACGCGCGCTCGTACAACTACGGCGTGTTCGACTTCTTCGAGGACGACTTCCTCGCGAACTTCATCGGCGGCCGCATGCGCTACCTCGTGATGGAGTTCCCGTACGAGGAAGATCTCGCCGTCTACCGCGACGAGCACCGGACCATCACCGAACAGGTACTCGATCTCGATCCGCAGCAGGCACGGGCGCTCGCCGGATACCTGGAATGGAACGCGCGGCCGGAAAACGCGCGCTATCCGTACGACTATTTCGCTTCCAACTGCTCGACGCGCGTGCGCGATGCGCTCGATCGCGCGCTCGGCGGCGCGCTCAAGGCGCAGAGCGAAGGCCGCTCGCGCGGCTTCACCTGGCGCATGGATGCCCTGCGCATGATGGCGCCGGAGCCGCTGCTGATGCTGGTCATCGACCTCGGCCTCGGCCCTGCCGCGGACCGGCGCACCGATTTCTGGGAGGAGAGCTTCCTTCCGGAAGTCTGGCCCATGTGGTCGCCGATGCGCGCGTGGCGGGCACCGAGGGCGATCGCCCGCTGGTCGCCGAAACGATCCGCATCGCGGACGGCACGGTCGCGGCGCCGCCGTTGCTGCCGCCCGACCTGCGCTGGCCATTCCTGATCGCCGGCCTCTCGATCGGCATCCTGCTCGCAACCGCCGGCCGGTCGGCGCGACCCGGTCCGGTCAGGGCGGTGGCCGCGTTCGCCTTCGCGTTCCAGTTCACAGCGGGCATCGTCGGCTCGATCCTGCTGTTCCTGTGGCTCGGCACGGAACATCGTGCGGCATGGCGCAACGAGAACCTGCTGCTGCTGAACCCGCTGGCATTCGCGCTGCTGCCGGGCTGGTGGCGCGTGCTGCGCGGCCGCGCGCCGCGCCGGTTCGCGCCGCGCATGGCCGGTCTGGCGGTGCTGCTCGGCGCTTTCGCACTGTTCTCGAAGATCCTCGCGACGTTCGCACAGGAAAACCTGCACTGGATCCTGCTGCTCCTGCCGATCCATCTCGCGCTCGCGCTGGTGCTGCTGCGACGCAGGAACCCGGCCTGACGCGCGTCAGGCCGGTGGCGGCTCCGGCGGCGCGGTTCCCGATGCGTCGAACGCTCTGCCCGCGTGCCAGTGCGCCGCACGCAGCGCATCCAGCAGCATCGCGACATGCTTGCGCGCCACCGATCCGTGCACCGGCAGCACGAGCAGGTCGCCTGGCTGCGCCCACGCGAGCAGATCACAGACCGCGGCGTACTCGTCGAGCTGCACCGCGACCGCACCGGCATCGACACCCTTCGCGATCAGCGCATCGCGCAGCACCCGCGCGACATCCCCGGGCTGGCGACCGCGCAGCATGCCGCCGATGTCCTTGAGCACGACATGGTCCGGATGCAATTCGGCCACTGCCTGCGCGACGTCGCGCAGCTCCGCGTCGCCGCGATTGCCGGCGTGCCCGAGCATCAGGCCGAGCCGCCCGCCGCGCAACCTGTCCAGCACGTCGGCCAGCGAATTCCAGCCGTCCGCGTTGTGCACGTAGTCGACGAGCACGGAAACATCGCCGAGGCGAACGAGCTGCAGGCGACCGGGATTGTCCTCGGCGCGCGCGCCGAAGCGTGCGGCGACTTCGACCATGGCGCCGATGTCCACGCCGAGGCGATGCGCGGCCAGTGCCGCGGCCGCCAGGTTGGCGATGTTGTAGCGAGCGCTGCCGCCCAGGGTCAGCGGCATGGCGTCGATCGCCCCGAGGTCGCGATCGGCACCCTCCACGTGCAGCACGAGCCGCCCGTCGCGGCCGCCGCAGGTGGCGCCGCCGCCGGCCCGATGCGCACGCGGCAACGGCGTATCCGCATCCAGCGCGAACCACGCGATGCGACCCGGCAGGCCGGCCCCGGCCTGCGCGCGCAGCAGCGGGTCGTCCGCGTTCAGCACCAGCCAGCCGTCCGACCGCAGCGCGCGCGCGACCGCGATCTTGGCGAACGCCAGATCGGACAGATCGTGGATGCCGTACTCCCCGAAATGATCGTCGCTGATGTTGGTGACCACGGCGACGTCGGCATGCTGCACGGCCAGGCCGCGCCGCAGCAGGCCGCCGCGCGCGGTTTCCAGCACGGCGGCATCGATTCCCGGTGCGCGCAGCGCGGCGCGCGCTCCCGCAGGCCCGGAGTAGTCGCCGCCGGCGACGAGTGCGCCGTCCACGAACACGCCGTCGGTGCAGGTGTGCGCGACATGCCGCCCCTGCGCGCGCAGCATCGCCGTCAGCAGGCGCGTCGTCGTCGTCTTGCCGTTGGAACCCGTGATCAGCGCGACGGGAACGTCGCGCAGGGACGCCCATGGCACTTCGTCCGCTGCGGGCAGCCGTTGCAGCGGCCACGTGCGTGCGCCGTCGCCGGCACCGACGGTCGCCGCCTCGTCATCGAACAGCAGGTCCAGTCCCCGTGCATGCGTGGCGCGCCAGAGCCCGGCCAGTCGCGGATTGCGCTCGCCGGCGGCGAGCGCCCGCAGCGTGCGGGATGCGGAATCGGCATCCCAGGCTGCGGGATGCCCCGGCGCGTGGAATGGCGACGCCATGCCCTCGCACGCGGCCAGCAGCGCCCATTCGTCGACCTCGGTCGCGGTCAGGAGCTGGTCCACGGGCGCGGCGAGTGCGAGCGAAGCCCCGCCCGCGTGACGACGCGCCACGATCGCACCGTCCGGCCAATCGAGCCACGAGCGCGCCTGCATCACGCGGTCGCGCCAGCGCGCAAGCAGTTCGTCGTCGACGGCGATGCCCTGCGTCTCCAGCGCCGCGCCGACATCGGCGAAGTACGGATTCCAGCCGGCCAGCCGCCGCGAATCGTCGAACGGAAGCCGCGGCGTGCTCAATCGTCACCCTCGCGCGAAAGGAACACGCCGCGCTCGTCGCGGACGACGTCGCCTAGCGCGGCGAAGCTCGCCTCGTCGAACGCCGGCTCGCCCGTGACCACGCTAGCCGCCGGCGTCGCGACGGGAGCCTCCGGCGCGCCTTCCGGCCGGAACTTGATGATCTGCTTCCACGAGCGGACCAGCGCATCGGCGAACACCAGCAGCAGATCNCCGGGATTCGCCATGCGCAGCGCGTGATCGATGGCGGCCTGCTCGTCGGGGATGATCGAAATCGCCTCGTCCGGCACTCCGGCGGCTTTCAGCGCCTTGGCGATGATGCGCGGCACCTCGTCGCCATCGCGTCCGCGCAGGCTGTCGTCGCGGCGGCAGATGTAATGGTCGAACTTGCCGACGGTGGCCTGCGCGATCGCGGCGAGATCCTCGTCGCGGCGATCGCCCGGCCCCGCCAGCACCACGATGCGTCGGCCGGACACGTCCAGCCGTTGCGCGAGATCGGCCATCACGCCGACCGCATGCGCGTTGTGGCCATAGTCGAACAGCACCTTGAACGGGTGCTCGTCGTACACGTTCATGCGGCCCGGCGCCTGGAAGAACGTGGTGTCGAACGTGCGCAGGCCCTGCCGGATCGCGTCCAGCTTGATGCCGAGCGCATAGGCCATGCAGGCGGCGAACATCGCGTTCTGCACGTTGTGCAGCGCGCGCCCTTCCAGCGTGGCCGGGATCAGGTGCGTCCAGAGCAGCGGGATGTGGCTGCCCTTGTCGTAGAGCGTGATCATCGAACCGTTCACGCCGGCCTCGAGCGCGCAGGCGCGACCGCCCGATCGCACGTGCTCGCGCACCAGCGCGTGCGAGGGATTCATCGTGACGTAGCAGATCACCTTCGCATCCGTGTAGCCGGACATCTTCAGCACGTTCGGGTCGTCCGCGTTGAGCACCGCGCAATCTTCCGCAACTTCGATGACGATCCGCTTTACCTCGGCAAGCTGATCGAGCGTGTCGATGCCCTTCATGCCGAGATGATCGGACTGGATGTTCAGCACCGCGCCGACGTTGACGTTGCGCACGCCCATGCCGGCGCGAAGCAGGCCGCCGCGCGCGGTCTCGAGCACCGCCATGTCGATGTTCGGGTCGGCCAGCACCATGCGCGCGGACACCGGCCCGGTCATGTCGCCCTCCACCGTGCGCTGGCCGTCGATGTAGACGCCGTCGGTGGTGGTCAGGCCCGGCGTGTAGCCGGCCATCTTGGTGATGTGGGCCAGCATGCGGGCGGTGGTGGTCTTGCCGTTGGTGCCGGTGACGGCGGCGATCGGCACGCGCGAGGGCGTGCCCGGCGGGAACAGCATGTCGATCACCGGGCCGGCGACGTCGCGCGGAGTGCCCTCGCTGGGCGAGACATGCATGCGGAAACCCGGCGCGGCATTGACCTCGCAGATGCCGCCGCCGACCGTCCGATAGCTCTCGGCGATGTTCGGGGAAAGGAAATCCACGCCGCCGACATCGAGCCCGATGGCGCGGATCGCCCGCACCGCCATGTCGCGGTTGTCCGGGTGGATGATGTCGGTGACGTCGGTCGCGGTACCACCGGTCGACAGGTTCGCGGTGGATCGCAGGTAGACGATCTCGCCCGCCTTCGGCACCGAATCGGCGGTGTAGCCGACGCGCTCCAGCATCATCATCGCCTCGCGATCGAGTTCGAGCCGCGTGAGCACCTTCTCGTGGCCGACGCCGCGGCGCGGGTCGGCATTCACGATGTCGATCAGCTCGGCGATCGTGCGTTCGCCATCGCCGACGACATGGCCGGGCGTGCGCTTGGTCGCTGCGACGAGCTCGCCGTTGACGACGAGCAGCCGATGGTCGGCGCCCTCGAGGTAGTTCTCCACGATCACCGATCGCGAGTGCTCGCGCGCCGCGGCGAATCCCGCGCGCACCTCCTCGTCGTTCATCAGGCGGATCGAGATGCCGCGGCCGTGGTTGCCGTTGTACGGCTTGGTCACCACCGGATAGCCGAGGCGTCGCGCCGCGCGTTCCGCTGCGTCGGCGCTCTGCACGAGCTCCTGCCTCGGCACCGGCAGGCCGAGTCCGGCGAGGATCTTGTTCGTCTCCTCCTTGTCGCTGGCGAGTTCCACCGCGATGTGCGACGTACGCCCCGTGATCGTCGCCTGGATGCGCTGCTGGTACCTGCCGTGGCCAAGTTGCACCAGCGACTGCTCGTTGAGGCGCAGCCACGGAATGCCACGCTCCTCGGCCGCGCGCACCAGCGAGGCGGTCGACGGCCCGAGCGCGCGACGCTGCGCGTAGCGGATGAACTCGTCGCGCGCGGTCGGCCAGTCCCAGTCGTCCGGAATGCTGCCGCGCGTGCGGAGTTCCACCGGGAGCAGCGAGTTGATCAACTTGAGCGCGAGTTCGCCGGCCGCGATGCCTTCCTCGCGCTGTGCGTACTCGTACACGACGGTGTACACGCCGGGCCGGTTGTCGCCGACGCTGCGCGTCTTGCCGAAGGTCACGTCCTCGCCCGCGATGTTCTGCATCTCGATCGCCACGTGCTCGAACACGTGCCCGAGCCAGGTGCCTTCGCCTTCGCGCATGCGGCGGATGAAGCCGCCGGGCTCGCGGTAGGAACACCCATGCTCGGCCAGTCCCGGCAGCGCCTCGACCAATCCGTCGATGAAGGCGGGCCCCAGCTTCGCGGTCGGCCAGTCCTCGAGCCGGCCGAGGTCGAGTTCGAGCTTGATGACCGGGAAGTGCGCGTACAGCGAGGGGCCCACGTAGACGGAACGGTCGAGTATGCGCATGACGAACTCCAGATCGGATGTGAGGCCCCTTGCGTTCCCGCGGCCGCCGGCGGGAACCCTTCAATCGTTGCGAGCCCGGCGCATGCGCCGGGCCCGCCCCTGCGGATCCGTCCTGCGGGCGACGTTCAGTGCGCGCGCTTGGACGTCGACAACGTGCCCGCCGAAGCCCGCCGCGTGTGCAGGTTGAACGTGGCGCCGGCGACCAGTACGTGCACCTTGAGGCCAAGCAGGCAGACCGGATCGTTCTCGCCCGCCTGGTCCATCGAGGAAAACTGCAGGTCGCTCGCATCGACGACGGTGACCGCGCCGGAGCCTTCGACTTCCAGCGTGTTGTCGGGCCGGATGAACGCGGCCGTGTCCTCGTCCAGACCGATGCCGACCGCGAACGGGTTGTAGGCAAGCGCGGCCAGCAGGCGCCCGAGGCGGTCGCGCTGGCGGAAATGCTGATCGATCACGAAGCGGTTGGTGAGCCCGAGTCCCGGCGCGAGACGCACGCTGGATGCCGTCGGCGAGCCGCCCTCGCTGCCGAACGCGATCATGTGCTCGGACAGGATCGAAGCGCCTGCGCTGGTGCCGCCCACGTGCACGCCCTGCGCGTTGCGCATGCGGATCAGCTTCGCGACCGGCGTGCCGCCGAGCATCGTGGAAAGGCGCAACTGGTTTCCGCCGGTGAAGAAGATCCCGCTGGCCTGCTCGATCCGCTCGCAGCGGTTGTCCTCGGAGGCATCGCGCCGCGTGTCGAAATCAAGCGCTGTCACGCGGCCTGCGCCGAGTTCGGCGAAAACATGCTCGTACTTCGGCCCGGTGGTCGAGAGCTGGCTCGCGGTCGGAATCACCACGATGTCGGCGTCGCTGCCGCCGCACAATTCCACGAAACGGCGCAGGATGCGCGGATCGTGCTCCTTTTCCTCCGCACCGCCGATCGGAACGATCCAGCCACGCTCGAATCCCTCGACGACCTTGCTCGGACACATCGCGCCCTTCACCCCTGATTCGCTGCGGACAAGGCCGTCATCTCTACACGGACGCGCCGGCCTCTGCAACGGGTCCGCCCTCGAACATGCCGCGACGCGCGAGCCGCCCATCCCGCACGTGCACGATGCCGCCGGCAATCGCCGCGTGCACGCGCCCTTCGCCGTCCAACGCGACGAGATCGGCATCGGCGCCCACCACGATGCGACCCTTGCGCGGCAGCCGCAGCACGCGCGCCGGGTTCGACGTGAATGCCGGCAGCGCGCGTTCCAGCGGAACCCCGCGTGCGAGCAGCTCGCGCAACGTCGCGAGCAACGACCCCGACTCGCCGACGTCCATGTGCGCGACGCGCCCGTCCGCATCGAAGCACGGCAGGCAGCCGCCGGCGTCGGAGCTGATCGTGACGCGGGCCTCCGGCAGCGAGGCGTCCATGAATCGCTGCAGTGCATCGGCCGCGTTCCATGCATCCTCGCCTTCCTCGACCGGAAACGCGGTGATGTCGATCGTCACGCCATCGCGCGCGAGCTGCAGCGCCTCGTCGAACAGGCCCTTGCGCCGGTTCACGTGGGTCGGATGGAAAGTGCGCGCGGGCAGCTCGGTCTCCGCCAGCGCGCGACGGACCAGTTCCAGTCCGCGCGGCCCGTCGCCGAGGTGCAGATGCAGCACGCCGGCCTTGCCGGTCATCAGGCCCGCGACGTGCGCATCGGATGCGAGGCGCAGCAATTCGTCGAAAGTCGGCTGGCTGGAGCGGTGATCGCTGATCGCGACCTCGCCGATCCCGATCAACGCCTCGACGAACACGAGATCGCCGCGCACGCTGCCGGTGAGCGTGGCCGGCGGCACGTGGTAGCCGCCCGTGAACGCGAACGCGGACAGTCCTTCCTCTCGCAACGCATGCGTCTGCGCAAGCAGTTCGCGCGTCCCGCGCGCGACATCGTCCGTGCCGAGCAGGCCGACCACCGTGGTGATCCCGGCCGAGGTGAAGCGCGAGAGCATCTGTGGCGGCACGCGCGAGCGGAAGCCTGCCTCGCCGCCGCCGCCGGTCACGTGGACATGCCCGTCGATCAGCCCCGGGATCAGTCGTCTTCCCTCGAGGTCGATCACGTCCGCGCCCAGCGCGGCCGGCAGTTCCATCGCATCGGCGCCGATCCACAGGATGCGCCCGCCACCGAGCAGAAGATGGCGCACGCCGCACGCCTCCGGCGCATACACCCGCGCGTTGCACAGCAGCAGCAGTCCGGATTCGCTCATGGCCTCGGTGTGCTCCCGCTCGGCGGTATCCGCCGAGGCGATCTCGTTCCTGGGGAATCGGCCGCGTCGGTCCGACCGCCGCGGCGCTTCGCGCGATGGTACGCGCCGCGCCACCCGGGAGGCCAACCCCTGCGCCGTGCCCCGCCGCATCGTCGCGTCATGGGGTGCAGTATGCTGCGCGACTGGCCCGCCCATCCGCTGGAGACGTGATGTCCCTGCCCCGATCGATCCGCCACGTTGTGCTTCTTTCACTGTTCGCCTCCGGCGCGCAGGCTGCCGCGCCTCCCGCCGAGGTCTATCTCGTCGCGTCCCAGGACACGTGGCGCGGCTTCAGCGGATCGGCCATGACACCGCGCGTGGACGGCAACGGCCACCCCGTCGTTCTGGTGCAGGCCGACGCCGATCGCGTCGCGGCGCTGAGCCGCTACGTGCACGAGGTCGAGAGCCGCTGCGGCGGCTATTTCTCGTTCCCGACCCGCGCCGAGGCCGAAGCGTTCCTGCAGGCCAGGCCGGTCGTTCGCGGCGGGCCGCGCGGCGGCTACACCATCGACAACCCGGCGACGGTCGAGCCATGGCTGCCGCTGGTTTCCGCCGCCAACATCGCGGACACGATTTCAGCGCTGGAATCGTTCCACAACCGCCACTACCAGAGCGCGACCGGCGCGGAAGCGGCGGAATGGATCCGCGACCAATGGCTCGCGCTGGCCGACGGCCGCGACGACGTGCACGCGGAACTGTTCACCGACTGCAACGACTGCGGTGTGCAGCCCTCCGTGATCCTGACCATCGAAGGCACGACGTACCCGGACGAGATCGTGGTGCTCGGCGGCCACCTCGATTCGATCAACTGGAACGCAGGCGGCAGCAGTTCCGCGCGCGCCCCCGGCGCCGACGACGACGCCTCCGGCATCGCGTCGCTGACCGAGATCCTGCGCATCGCGATGGAAAGCGGCTATCGACCGCAGCGGACCGTGCATTTCATGGGCTACGCGGCCGAGGAGGTCGGCCTGAACGGCTCGCAGGCGATCGCGAGCCAGTACGCCGGCGACGACCGCAATGTCGTGGCCGCACTGCAACTGGACATGACCAACTACCACGAATCCGGGCAGGTCGACATCGAGTTCATCTCCGACAACGTCGACGGCACGCTGACCGCATGGCTCGCCGACGTGTTCGACGCCTACCTCGCTCCGCTCGGCCTCACGCGCGGCTCCAGCCCGTGCGGCTATGGCTGCTCCGATCATTCCTCGTGGACCGCCGCCGGGTATCCGTCCGCGTTCGTGTTCGAAGGTGGCGGCATGGGCCACGAATTCGACCTCATCCACACCGCGGACGACCTGCTCGTCAACATGGACGACAGCGCCGAGCACAGCGTGCCGTTCGCGCAACTCGGGCTCGCCTTTCTCGGAGAAGCGGCGAAGGGAGAATCCATGCCGCTCGACATCATCTTCGCGAACGGCTTCGAGCCGGTGCCGAACGTCGCACCGAGGGCGAACTTCACCTACACGGCCGACGGCTTCACGTTCTCGTTCCAGGATGCCTCCACCGACGAGGACGGCTCGATCGTGTCCTGGTCGTGGGACTTCGGCGACGGCGGCACGGCGACGATCGCATCGCCCGAGCATGCCTACGCCGCCGCGGGAACCTACACCGTCACCTTGACGGTTACCGACGACGACGGCGACGCGGACAGCTACACGCGCTCCGTTCAGGCGACAACACCCCCGACCCCGCTGCTGAACGGCGTGCCCGTCACCGCCCTGTCCGACACGACCGGAGGCGAGAAGCGCTACGCGATCGAGGTTCCGGCCGGCGCGAGCAACCTCGTCATCCAGACCAGCGGCGGAAGTGGCGACCTCGACCTCTACGTCCGCCGCGCCACGCCGCCCTCGATCGAAGCCAGCGACTGCGGCTCGGAGAGTTCGACCAACAACGAATACTGCGTGTTCGAGTCGCCCGCAGCGGGCACCTGGCACGTCCTGCTGTATGCATGGTCGAGCTACGACGGCGTGACGCTGACAGGCAGCTTCGACCCCTGATTCACGCATCGCCGCCACGGCAGCACGCAGGGCGCCGCACACGCGCCGGAAGGCAAGTCGCGCCTTGCCGCCCGGCCTCGCGCACGCGCATGATGACGCCATGAGCGATGCTGCGCAGCAAACGAGCGATGCGACGCCGCCCACGCCCGCGGCAGGCGGCCCGATGATCGTCAACTGCGTCGCCTACTCGGCGGACGGGCACCGCCTGCGCGACATCACCGTCGAGGAAATCAGCGACGTCGTCGCCACGCCGAACCAGTGGGTATGGGTCGGCCTGCACGAGCCGAGCGCCGACCTGCTTGAAAAGCTGCAGGAGGAGTTCGGGCTCCACGAACTCGCGATCGAGGATGCGCAGAACGCGCACCAGCGCGCGAAGATCGAGGTGTACGGCGATTCGCTTTTCATCGTCGCGCAGACCGCGCAACTGGTCGGCGGCAAGGTCGCGTTCGGCGAGACGCATGCATTCCTCGGGCGCAACTACCTGATGACGGTTCGCCACGGCGCTTCGCTCTCCTACGCGGGCGCGCGCCGCGCCTGCGAGCAGGCGCCGGAAATGCTCGCGTCGGGTCCGAGCTACGGCCTGTACGCGGTGCTCGACTTCATCGTCGACAACTTCTTCCCGCTGGTCCGCGACTTCCAGGAGGAGTTGCAGGAACTCGAGGAAGCCGTGTTCGAGGAAACGTTTCGCCACGACACGATCCGGCGCCTGTACGACCTCAAGAAGGAACTGGTCGCGCTGCGCCTTGCGGTCACGCCGCTGCAGGACATCCTGAACCAGCTCACACGCCAGTTCCCCGGGCTCGTTCGAGATGAAGTGCGCCCCTACTACCGCGACGTGTTCGACCATGCCGCACGCATCAACGAAGCAACCGACACCATCCGCGAGATGCTGACGGCCGCACTGAGCGTGAATCTCTCGCTGGTGACCGCCGCGCAGGGGGAGATCGTCAAGCGACTCGCCGGATGGGCCGCACTGCTCGCCGCCCCCACGCTGATGACGAGCTGGTACGGCATGAACTTCCATCGCATGCCCGAGCTCGACAAGCCCTGGGGCTATCCGGCGATGATCCTCGTCACGCTCGGCATCTGCGGCGGACTCTACGCGCTCCTGAAGCGGGCGAAGTGGCTGTGAACCCCACCCGGAGAATGCGCCCGGACTCGACCGTCGCCTGCCGCGCCGCGGCTTGACCGTCGTCCCGACCGGGAACACGCTTGCACCGCCCGCATCATCCCGGGGAGCGATCGATGACTTCGTTGGCAAGAACTTCGGTGGCAGGCAAGCTCGGCTGGGGCGCGCTCGCGCTGCTCGGTGCATTCTGTCTGGGAACGATCGCGCTGCATCGCGGCGAGACGATCAACGCGATCTGGCTCGTCGGCGCGGCCACCGCGATCTTCCTGATCGCGCATCGCTTCTACGCGCTGTTCATCGCCAATCGCGCGCTCGGACTCGATCCGGGCCGCCCGACTCCGGCGGTGCGCCGCAACGACGGCCTCGATTACGTGCCTACCGACAAGTGGGTCGTGTTCGGCCACCACTTCGCTGCGATCGCCGGTGCGGGCCCGCTGGTCGGTCCGGTGCTCGCCGCGCAGATGGGCTACCTGCCCGGCACGCTCTGGATCCTGATCGGCGTGGTGCTCGCCGGCGCGGTGCAGGATTTCATGATCCTGTTCCTCTCGGTGCGCCGCGACGGCCGCTCGCTCGGCGAGATGGTGCGCGCGGAGATGGGGCCGGCTGCCGGCGTGATCGCGATGATCGGCATCCTGATGATCATGTTCATCATCCTGGCGGTGCTGGCACTCGTAGTGGTCAAGGCGCTCGCGATCAGTCCCTGGGGCACGTTCACGGTCGCGATGACGATCCCGATCGCGCTGTTGATGGGCGTCTACCTGCGCTGGATCCGCCCGGGCCGCGTGCTCGAAGTTTCGCTGATCGGACTGGTCCTGCTGCTGCTCTCGATCTGGCTCGGCGGGAAGGTCGCAGCCGATCCGGACTGGGCACCGCTGTTCACCTACGACGGCAAGGCGCTCGCCTGGATGCTGATCGCCTACGGCTTCTGCGCGTCCGTGGTGCCGGTCTGGCTGCTGCTCGCGCCACGCGATTACCTCAGCACGTTTCTCAAGATAGGCACCGTGCTGCTGCTTGCCTTGGGCATCCTCATCGCGATGCCGGACCTGCAGATGCCGGCGGTGACGAAGTTCATCGACGGCACGGGTCCGGTGTTCGCGGGCTCGTTGTTCCCGTTCCTGTTCATCACGATCGCCTGTGGCGCGGTATCCGGCTGGCACTCGCTGATTTCGTCGGGCACGACGCCGAAGCTGCTCGCGAACGAGCGCGAGGCTCGCCTCGTGGGCTATGGCGCAATGCTGATGGAAGCCTTCGTCGCGATCATGGCGCTGATCGCGGCCTGCGTGCTGCAACCCGGCGTCTACTTCGCGATGAACGCACCGGCGGCGCTGATCGGAACCACGGTCGATTCGGCCGCACAGACGATCAGCCAATGGGGCTTCGTGCTGACGCCGGAGATGCTCACGCAGACGGCGAAGGACATCGGCGAATCGACGATCCTCTCGCGCACCGGCGGCGCGCCGACGCTCGCCGTCGGCATGGCGCAGATACTCCACGGCATCGTCGCCGGCGACGGCATGATGGCGTTCTGGTACCACTACGCGATCCTGTTCGAGGCGCTGTTCATCCTGACCACCGTCGATGCCGGCACGCGCGTCGGTCGCTTCATGATCCAGGAACTCGCGGGCCTCGCGGTGCCCGCACTCAAGCGCACGGAATCCTGGGCCGCGAACCTCGTCGCAACCGCGCTCTGCGTCGGCTGCTGGGGCTATTTCCTCTATCAGGGCGTGGTCGATCCGCTCGGCGGCATCAACACGCTGTGGCCGCTGTTCGGCATCGCCAACCAGATGCTGGCCGCGATCGCGCTGATCTTTGCCTCGGTGTGCCTGGTCAAGATGAAGCGCGAGCGCTACGTCTGGATTCCGGCTGTCCCTGCGGCATGGCTGGTGATCTGCACGCTGACCGCCGGCTGGCAGAAGGTGTTCAGCCCGGACGTGAAGATCGGCTTCCTCGCGCATGCCCGCAAGTTCGCCGAAGCCGCCGATGCCGGGCAGGTTCTCGCGCCCGCGAAGACGCTGGCCGAGATGCAGCGCGTCATCGTCAACGATCGCGTCGACGCGGCGCTGGCCGCATTCTTCATGCTCGTGGTGATCGCGATGATCGGCTTCGGCCTGCGCGCGGGTGCAGCCGCGTGGCGCTCGAAGACGCCGACCGTGCACGAGATTCCGGCATCGGTCACTGCGTGACGAGGATGGTGGCGGTCAGCAGCAGCGACCGCCACCGCCGCGATAGCGCGCTTCCTGCCGCTCCCGGAAGAACTCCGCGTAGCTTGGCACCTCGCGCTCCGGATGGTGCGCGCGAAGGTGCGCGACGTAGGCGTCGTAGTCCGGGACGCCGATCAACCGGCGACCGAAACGCACGGCACACTTCCACGCGTTGCGCCAGTCCATCCGCCTGCTCCCGAGGAATCGCGGTCGATCATCATCGGTGTCGCGCGCGGTTGCAACCCGCGGCGGGAACCGGATGGCGCGCGCTACCGGCCGTCGGATGATCGTGGACATTTGCAACCCGTCAGGTCGCACCTGCGAAATACGGCACACAATTCCGGCAGCGACCCCGGACAATGGCATCCATCGGGCGCGTTCCACTCGCAGGAATCAGGCAGACTCGATGAAGGATCGCAAGTATCTGGTCGCCGCCGGCCTTCCGGCGGCGGACGTCGACGAGATCACGCTCACTCTGCGTTCATTCGAGGCGCAGCTGGAACACGCGTGGGCGTTCGCCCGCGAGGACGACGAAATCGACTTCGTTCTGGCCGATCTGGCGGACTTCGGCGGGCGCTGCGCGCGCATCCGGGCGCTCGACGAAGGGCGCCATCTCGCGGTCGTCGCCAACCCCGGCGACGACACGCTCGGCGTGCCGCTGGTGCTGACGCGACCGCTTTCCGCCAGGGCCCTGCTGGACGCGCTCAACCATGTCGGCAAGGCGATACGGCCATCGCCGCGAAGGCTGATCGATGTCGGCATCAGCGAGGGTCCNTCGATCCCGGTCCGGCGCGACGCAAGCAACGAAGCCCGGAACACGGACCCGGACGGACGCGCCTGCTTCCTCGACATCCAGCGCGAGCGGCCCTGTACCGATCTCGATGCACTGATCAAGCGCGGCGCGGTGCTCCTGCAGCGCGAAGGCCTGCAGCCGCTGCTCGTCGATCCCGTGATGGACACGTTCCATACGCCTGCGCGCATGCGCGAGCTGGAGCCGTACTTCCTGGAGCCCGTCACCGGCCACGAGCGGCGCCGCGTTTCCGGCAAGCAACTGGCGGCGCTGCGCGCCCAGTACGAAGGCCGTCCGCTGCAGCGCCTGCGCTGGCTCAATGCGCTGCTGCGGTCGAACGGTTGGCTGTCCGAGCGACTGGATCCGTCCGCCAGCTTCCGGCTCGTGCGCTGGTTCGAACTCGGCGCCGAATACCGCAAGCAACGCCGCATCGCGCTGGCACTGATGCGTGGCGGCCTGCTGCACCGGATCGCCTCCTCCGCACACGCCAGGATGGCCGACGTGTTCGACGTCGTGAACGCATTCCATGCGCTCGACCTGCTTGCGATCACGCCGCAACAGAAGGTGCCGGAACGCCGCAAGGGAAAAGGCAAAGGCGGCAAGAATCGGGCGGGGCCGGTGAAGCGCGCGTCGCGCGCGCTGACGGCTGCCTTCCTCCCGTAGCGGCATCCACCGCTCGCGATGCGAACCACGCGGCTCATGGACCGTTCGGCCGCGACCCGCTATATATCCGCCGGCACCCTTCCCGATTCCACAGGCCAGTCCATGCGCAGGCATGCGGCATTCCGCGGTCGCCCGGCAGGCGAGCGCCCATCCCGATTCCCGGCCGGCCGCGCAGCGGCGAGCCTGCGCTGAGGCAGGACGCAGCGCATGGCACCACGTCCCGAGGCACTTCGCCGGCGACTCTTCGCGTTCGCCGCGCTGCTGCTGGCGCAACCGGCGCTGGCCGAGCGCATCGGCGTGCAGGTCGAAGGCGTCGACGGAACGCTGCGCGACGCGGTCCTGGCCGCCGTGGATATCTCCCAGTACGCGGAGCGCGACGTGTCGGCGGCACAAGTCCGGCGCCTTTACGCGAGAGCGATCGACCAGGCCACGGCCGCGCTGGAACCCTACGGCTACTACGCCCCCGCGGTCCGCGGCGAGTTGGACGAGCAAGGCGATGCCTGGGTCGCCACGCTGCACGTGGACCCCGGCAAGCCGGTACTCGTCACCGAGATCGACATCCGGCTCGGTGCCGATGCCGACGGCCAGAAGCCCGTGCAACAGGCGCTGGCCGCCTTCGCCCCCGCGCAAGGCGCGCCGCTCGACCATGCCGCCTACGAAAAGAGCAAGGCCACGCTGCAGTCGGCGCTGTTCGCCAGCGGCTACCTCGATGCGGAACTGGTCACGCACCAGGTGGAGGTAACCCGCGCGACGAACAGCGCAACGATCCGTCTGGCGTGGGACGTCGGCACGCGCTACCGACTCGGCGAGACCACGTTCGAGGGCGGGCAATTTCCGCCGCAGTTCCTCACCCGCTACATCCCGTGGAAGGAAGGCGACTTCTACACGCAGGACGCCGTGCTGGCATTGCAGCAGCGGCTGATCGACGCCGACTATTTCGCGTTCGCGCAGGTGCAGCCGGACATGGAGAGCGCCCACGACGGCATCGTCCCGATCCAGGTGATGCTCGCGCCGGCCAAGCGCACGATCTATACCGGTGGCCTGTTCGTCGGCACGGACACCGGCCCCGGCATCCGCGGCGGCATCGAGCGGCGCTGGGTCAACCGGCGCGGCCACAAGCTCCGGAGCGAAGCGATCGTCGCGCAGCGCCTCAAGACCGCGCTCGCGCTGTACCAGATCCCGCTCGGCGGAAACGACAACCACAGCTTGTCGTTCGGCCTCAACTTCCGCGACGAGAACACCGACACCAGCACCTCGCGCACATTCGGCCTCGCGGCCACCGACTCGCGCATCTGGCGCGGCTGGACGACCAGCCTGGGCCTCAAGTTCCTGACCGGCGATTTCGAGGTCGCCAACCTGCCCGGTGACACCACGCTGCTGTATCCGGAAGTCTCGCTCGCGCGCAAGCGCGCGGACGACCCGATGTTCGTGCGCGACGGCTGGTCGCTCACGCTCGCCGCGCGTGCCGCGCAGAAGGCGCTGCTGTCGGACACCAGTTTCGTGCAGGCCAGCGCCGACGCGAAGTGGATTCGCGGCATCGGCGAGCGATCTCGCTTCATCGCGCGCGGGTCGGCCGGCGCGACGCATGTCGGCGACTTCGATGCGCTGCCGCCGGAATTGCGCTTCTTCGCCGGCGGCGACCGCTCGATCCGCGGCTTCGCCTACCAGACCATCGGCCCGCCGCTCGCCCCCGAACTCGTCGACGAGGCGCTGGCGCGCTGCGCCGCACGGCCCAAGCGCACCTGCCAGAACCTCGTCGTCGGCGGCCGCTTCCTCGCCGTCGCCAGCGCCGAATACGAGTACTACTTCAAACCGAACTGGGGCATTGCCGCGTTCGTCGACACCGGCGACGCGTTCTCGACGGTCAACGACTACCGCCAGAAGATCGGCGCGGGCCTCGGCCTGCGCTGGCGCTCGCCGGTCGGCATGGTGCGCGTCGATCTCGGCACTCCCGTCCACGGCGACGAGGCGAGCGGCGTGGAACTGCACATCGTGATCGGGCCGGACCTGTGAACGCGCGAACCGAAACGCCCCGCCCGTCGGCGCCGTTCTGGCGCAAGCTCCTGCTGCGCCTCGCGCTTGCGTTCGGCGTGCTTCTCCTGATCGCGCTCGCGCTGTCGCTTTGGCTGCTGCGCACCGAGTCCGGCCTCCGCTTCGTGCTCGCGCGCGCGGTCGGCGCAACCGAAGGAAAACTTTCGGTCGAACGGGCCAGCGGTCGTCTCGTCGGCCCGGTCGAACTGTCCGGCGTCCGCTACCACGATCCCGCCGCCGGCGCGGACGTGCGTGTCGGCAACGCGACCGTCGACTTCCGCTTCCTCGAACTGATGGCCTGGCGCCTTCACGTCACCCAGCTGACGCTGGCCGATCTCGACGTCGCGCTGACCACGGTACCGAAGCAGCCGGAACCCGAACCGCCCGCAGGCGAGTTCTCGCTGGCCGCGCCGATCGACATCGTGCTCGACCGGCTCGCGCTGGAACGCGCGCGGGTCGCGAGCGACGGACAGCCGCTCGTCGCGATCGACCGTCTCGACATCGCCGGCCGCTGGACCAGGGACGGCGTCGCCGTGAACTCGCTTGCGCTGCGATCGCCGGACGGCAGCGTCGATCTCGACGGCACGGTCGCCGCCCTGCCCGGTTATCCCGGCAACGGCACGCTCCGCTTCGCATGGACGATCGACGGCATCGCGATCGCCGGCGACGTGACCGCCCGGAGCAGCGGCCGCGACGCGAAGATCGCGCTCGCGCTCGCATCTCCCACGCAAGCGCGCCTCGATGCGGATCTGGTGCAGGCCGACGACCTGCCGTGGACGGCGCGACTGTCCGTCCCGGCGTTCGATCCGCGCACGATCCGCGCCGATGCGGGCCTCGAATCGCTAGCGCTTTCGCTCGACGGCAAGGGCACGCTCGGCGGCGGCGAACTGACCGGCGAAGCCGGCATCAACGGCCATGCCGTTCGGCTCGATCCGTTGCGCTACGCGCTCGCCGACGAGGTGCTGCGGATCGAGGCGCTGCACCTGTCCACGCCCGAAGCGCAAGGCGCCCTGGACGCCACGGGAGAGATCCGCCTCGGTGCGGAACCGGTTTCGGCAACGCTCGCGCTCGACTGGAAGGACGTGGAACTGCCCGCGGACCTCGTCGGCCAGGCACTCGCGACGCATGGCCATCTCGACGCGAACGGCAGCGCCGAACGCTTCCACGCCGAAGGCGCGTTCGCGCTCGGCCCGCCCGGACGCCTGACCGACGCGACGCTGAAGCTCGACGGCACGCCAGATGCGATCGAACTGGAAACCCTCGCACTGCACCAGCGCGACGGCGACCTCGACGCCAACGGCACGATCACCCTGCAGCCGCGGATCGAATGGGACATCCGTGCCGATGCGAAGCGGTTCGACCCATCCGCATTCGCGCAGGAGTGGCCCGGCGCGATCGACTTCTCGTTGGCGAGCCAGGGCGCGCTGACCGACGGCGGACCTTCCGCATCCGTTCGGCTCGAACGCCTTGGCGGAACGCTGCGCCAGCGCGCGCTGTCCGGCAACGCGGACCTGCGCCTCGCGCCCGGCTACTCGATCGAAGGCCCCCTGCGCCTCGCCGCCGGCCGCAGTCGCATCGAGGTGGACGGACACGGCGGCAGCGGAACCGATGCCGACATCCGGCTCGCGATCGCCTCGCTGGCCGATTGGCTGCCCGATGCGACCGGATCGCTGAATGGCGCGTTCCGCGTGCGCGGCGACTGGCCGAAGCTTGCCGTCCGCGGCAACGCGAAGGGATCGACGCTCGCATTCGGCGACACCCGCCTCGCGTCGCTGGACCTCGACGCCGACATCGCCGACGTCTCCGCACCGCAGGGCACGATCGACCTGCACGCGGGCAAGCTCGACGCTGGCGGCCTCGCGTTCGATTCGATCGCGCTGACCGGCGGCGGCGACCGCGCCGCGCACCGCATCGCGCTCGACGCGAAGGGCACGCCGCTCGCCCTGCGCCTGGCCGGCTCCGGCGGCGAGCGCGGCAACGGCGAGTGGGCGGGTTCGCTCGCGACGCTCGACGTGGACATCGAGAACGCGCCGCCGCTGCGCCTCGAGAACGCGGCCGCGCTGGCCTGGGACGGCAAGCGCCTGCGCGTGGGCGAAACCTGCCTCGTCGGCGACGGTCCGCGCCTGTGCGTGAACCTCGACGCCGCCGGGGACGGCGCGCTCGACGCGGGCTACCGCATCGAACGCCTGCCGCTCGCGCTGCTCGCGAACCTGGCCTCGCCCGAACTCGGGATCGAAGCCGACGGCGAGCTCGGCGGCAACGGCGAGATCCATCGCGCGGCCGACGGCGCGCTGCACGGAACGGCCGCGCTGTCCTCCGCAGAAGGCGGCGTCGCGACCGCCGAGCAGCCGGACAAGCCGCTGCTGCGCTACACCGGACTCGCGCTCGACGCGACCCTTTCGCCGCAGGCGACGCGCGCGACGCTGCGCGCCGCGCTCGACCATGACGGCCGCATCGACGGCGAGGTGACGCTGACCGGCGCGACCGGCTCCGCGCAGGCGCTTTCGGGTCGCGTCGATGCCACCATCAACAGCCTCGCCTTCGTCGAACTCCTGACCGCCGAAGTCGCCAACGTCGAAGGCCGCGTCGCCGCCCATCTCGCGCTCGGCGGCACCACGGCGGCGCCGGAAGTGCAAGGCACGGCCACCCTGTCCGGATTCGCCAGCGAGATTCCCGCCGCCGGCCTGAAGCTGACGGACGGCGAAGTCGTGGTGACGGCCGCCGATCTCGAACACTTCACGCTCGACGGGCGGCTGCGTTCCGGCGACGGCACGCTGCAACTTGCCGGAACCGGCGACGGCAATACACTGCACGCGACGATCCGCGGCGAGAACTTCCTCGCGGCCGACATTCCCGCCGCGATGGTGCTGATCTCGCCGGACCTCGCGATCGATCGCGACGAAAAGCGGATCGCGGTGTCCGGATCGGTGACGATTCCGAAAACCAACGTCAACCTCGCCAAGCTGCCGGGCGGCGGCGTCAGCCAGCGCTCGCCCGACGTCGTGATCGCCGACGCCGAGAACGTGCCGGAAGGCGGCACCCTGCCGATCGCGGCCGATGTCGCGGTGATTCTCGGCGACGAAGTGAAACTCGCCGGACACGGCATCGACGGGCGCATCCGCGGCCGCCTGCGCATCGACCAGCAGCCGGGCAAGGTCGCCAAGGGCACCGGCACGCTGACCGTGGACGGCACCTACAAGGCCTACGGCCAGGATCTCGCGATCGAAAGCGGCCGCCTGCTGTTCGCCGGCACCGCGCTCGACAATCCGGGCCTCGACATCCGCGCCGCGCGCAAGATCCTCGGCGCATCCGGCGGCGACATGATGGGCGATTCCATCACCGCCGGCCTGCAGGTGCGCGGCACCGCGCTGGTGCCCGTGCTGACCGTGTTCTCGGTACCGACCATGGAACAGTCCGAGGCGCTTTCGTACCTGATCACCGGCAAGCCGCTGTCCGGCCTCAAGAGCGGCGAAGGCGACATGCTCGGCGCCGCCGCGCAGGCGCTCGGCTCGGCCACCGGCGACCTTCTCGCCAAGGGCATCGGCGCGCGCACCGGCCTCGATGCCGGCGTGTCCGACAACGCCGCGGTCGGCGGCGCCGCGTTCACCGTCGGCAAGTACCTCTCGCCGCGTTTGTACCTGAGCTACGGCGTCGGCCTGTTCACGCCGGGCGAAGTGGTGAGCCTCAAGTACCTGCTCAGCCGGCGCTGGAACTTCGAGGCGCAGAACGCGACCACCGGCAACCGCGCGGGATTCAACTACCGCTACGAGCACTGACCGCGCGCACGCGCGGCGCCTGCGCCACCATCAGGCACGCCCGGCCGCGACGTCCGCGAGCATGCGGCGGATCGGCCCGACGCGGCCGGCAACCGCGAGCGCGGCACCGCGCAGCAGCGCGAGCGGCATCGCGTCGCTGGAATACACGCGGTCGATCATGTCGAAGCCGCGCGCGGCGATCGTGTTCTCGCTGCGCCGCTCGCGCTCGTAGCGGCGCAGCACGTGCGCTGCACCGAGGTCGCGCCCGCGCCCGCGCGCGCGCGCCTCGCCGAGCACGCGACGCAGGCACATCGCGTCGCGCAGGCCGAGATTCATGCCCTGCCCGGCAAGCGGATGCACGAGGTGCGCGCTGTCGCCGGCCAGCGCGCAGCGACCGCGCACGTAGGCATCGGCGAAGCGCAGGCGCAGCGGAAATGCCGCGCGCGCGGTCGTTTCGAGAATCGTGCCGAGGCGGAAGTCGAAGGCGCAGCCGAGTTCCGCGCGAAATGTCGCGTCGTCCAGCTCCAGCACGCGCGCGGCCTCCGCGTCTGGCAGCGACCACACGATCGAGCAGCGCCCGTCCGCGAGCGGCAGGAATGCGAGCGGGCCTCCGGGCAGGAACCGCTGCCACGCGGCGCCCTCGTGCGGACGCTCGGTGCGCACGTGCGCAACCACCGCGCGCTGGCCGTAGTCGCGCCCCGCGAAGCCGATGCCGAGCCGCTCGCGCACGCTGGACTGGCCGCCTTCGGCCGCCACCAGCACGCGGGCGCGCAGGCGCGTGCCGTCCGCGAGCGTGGCCGCGACCGCATCCTCGCCCTGCTCGATGTCCGCGACCTCGGCCGGACACGCGATGCGCGCACCGCTCGTCGCCAGCGCCTTCCACAGAGCGTGCTGGATCAGCTTGTTCTCGACGATCCAGCCAAGTGCCGCCTCGCCGCGCTCGGCGGCGTCGAAATCGAGGCGACCCGGCGCGAGCGCATCGCACACGTGCATGCGGCGGTACGGCCCGATCCGCGCATCGGCGATCGCGCCCCATGCGCCGATGTCGTCGAGCAACGCGCGCGCGTCCGGCGCCAGTGCGACCACGCGCAGGTCCACATCGTCCTCCGCGCGCCACGCGCGCGGCTCGCGCGCCTCCACGACCGCGACGTCGAACCCGTCGCGCGCCAGTGCCAGCGCCAGCGCGCCGCCGACCGCGCCGGCGCCGACCACGATCACGTCATGCAAGCCGCGTCGGTTCATCGTGAAAGCCCCCACTCGGAAACATCGCCGCGGAATCCCATGCCGCGCAGCGCGAGCGTGCGCGCCAGCGGACGGATGCGGTCGACCGCGTGAAAGCCGAGCGAACGCAGCAGGCGCAGCGGCAACGCGTCGCTGGCCATCGCGCGCACGAGGTCGTGACTGAACGAAGTCGTCCCCGCACGATCCCGCGCGCGGCGCTCGACATGCCGCGCCAGCAGCGCGGCATCGCCGGGGTCCGCGCCCGCGCCTCGCTCGCGCAGCAGTTCCGCCAGCGTCAGCGCATCGCGCAGCCCCAGGTTGAACCCCTGCGCACCAAGCGGATGCACGGTCTGCGCCGCGTTGCCGACCAGCACCGCGCGCGGCGCGATCAGGCGCTCGGCCATGCGCCGCTTCAACGGATACGGCTTGCGCCGGCCGGGCCGCGACAGCCGCCCTGCGCGCCAGCCGAAACGCTCGTGCACGAACGCGACGAACGCCGCGTCGTCCAGCGCCGCGATGCGCGCGGAATCCCCGGACGACACGCCCAGCACCAACCCCGCGCGCGTGCCGCCCATCGGCAGCAGCGCGACCGGCCCCGTGTCGGTGAAGCGCTCGTAGGCCAGACCGTCCAGCGCACGTTCGACCGTGATCGTGGTGACGATCAGCGACTGCCCGTAGTCGTGGTCCTGCGTGCCGATGCCGAGCGCGTCACGCACGATCGACTGCGTGCCATCGGCGCCGACCAACAGCCGCGAGCGCATCCGGCACGGCACGCCCTCGACGGCGAGCGCGACCTCGATGTCGTCGCCTGCCGCCCCGACCGCGCTCGCGGTGGCCGGTGCAAGGCGTTGCAGGGTGCGGCACGCATCCAGTCGGCGCAGCAGTGCATTGCCGAGTTCGCGCGCCGGCAGCACCGCGCCGAACGGCGGCAGGCCGAGCGCTTCCGCATCCAGCCGCACCGAGCCGAAATCGCCGCGCCGGCTGACGTGGATGCGGCGGATCGGCGTCAGCGGGGTCTGCGCATCGAACACGCCGAGCGCCTCCAGCGCGTTCACCGTCGCGCGAGCGAGCGCGAGATTGCGCTCGTCGTAGCTCGGCTGCGCATCGACGCGCGGCGGCGCAGCTTCAACCAGCACGACATCGAGGCCGGAACCATCCAGCGCGATCGCGAGACTCGCGCCGACCAGCCCGCCGCCAATGATGACTACATCACATATCCGATTCATCCGCGCATGGTACCGCCACAGCATCGCCAGCATTCGGAAAAACCATGAATTCCTGCACGCGATCTGCCGTTTTGGCATACCGCACGCGCATGCTATGGTCGCCTTGCTGCGCGTACAGGGTTGCGGCGCGGCAGGTAGATCAACCACAGGGGTAACCGGACGTTTCCTCGCATGCTCGCCGGATTGGCAGCTTGAACACCGTGCAAGGGTCCGGAAACCCGTCATCCACACCAGGGAGGTTTTGCGATGAAGTCCGAAGAACATTCCACATCCACCCGCATCGGCGGGTTTCGCCCGTTGTTTGCCGCGGCCTGTTTCATTCTCGGTGGCGCAGTGTTTGCG
>JGI12420J12819_1000408_pt1 | contig 25093 bp, 20 predicted proteins | sample Passage237A_FD_12819 | JGI IMG/M metagenome (IMG submission 12819) | reverse complement strand
CGTCGCCCATTTCCAGATCCGATCGAACTCCGCCTTTCGATCCATCTGCACCGCGATCATCAGCCCATACGAAATCCCTTCAGACCGCACATCCTGATTCCCGATGTCCGCGATATACGCCATGTCCGCGCCGACCGGATAATAAATCCGCTCCCGCTCATCGTCCCCGTAAAACAACTGCCGAAACCCCGCCTCCACTTTCGCCGCCACCTCCGCCTCCGACTTCCCCAACAGCTCGGAAAACAGATTCCGCTCCCGCGCCACCGCACTCGAAACGACAAGAAACAGCCCCACGAAACAGATCAGCCAGGTAGGGCTCGCCGTCCCCCGCGAGCCGTTTGAACTCACGCGACTCTGCAAACCGCCCCGCCCCGCCCGAAGTTCCCTCATCTCTTCCTTTCTCATTGCGGCCAATAAATCCGATACTTCCCGCTCACCTCCAGCAGCGCGATCATCGTGAGCAGCCCGTCGTAATACCGTTTCCGTCCTTCCGGCACCGGCATGTCCCACAACCGCTGCACGAAGGGCTGACCGATCTCCCGATCCGCCGCGAGCGCCGCCGTCGCCGCCATCGCGATCAACCCCGGCGTGTTCATGTCCTTCGAGGTCGGCGTGCCGTCGATCTTGAAGCGATCCGGGATCTGCTCGCCGTGCGACGCGAGAAACGTCAACACGCGATTGCTCTGCTCCACCTGCCACGGATCCGCCGCCCACCACGACCAGTCCAGCGCCGGATTCGAAAGCGTGCGCCACGCATCGTAGCGGAATTCATCGTGATTCCCCCACGGGGAAACCCGTGGCGTGCCGTCGAAATTCGAATAATCCGGCATCAACCCGGTCTTGGGATGTGCCGCATCCCGGAAATGTTGGCGGCTCACCTTCGTCACTTCCGCCAAAAACGCCCGGTCCGTCGGATCCGCCGCCCACTTCGCCCACAACTCCGTGTAGGCCGGAACGTGATACGAAGGATCCGAAAATTCCGATCCCGGCGGGTGCGGCGTGAACACGATCTGCTTCGCCTCCCGGTGAAACATATTCGTGATCCGTCCGCGCTCCGGCTCGTCGTCCTTGTGCAGCATCGTGCGCAATAGCGTCTGCGCCTCCTTGCTGTAGTTGAAAATCCCTTCGCCGTCTCCCCAGCGGTGCGACGCGAAAAACAGCGCCATCACGAACCACTCCTCACCGTCCGGCGCCGGCCCCGGACTCAACCGCCGACCATCGAACGCCGTGTGCCACGCGAAATATCCGCCGAGCGGGCCCGCCTCGTAGAACATGTAGTTCTTCGCATATTTCCAAATCGCATTAAACTCCCTCTGCCGGTCCATCTGCACCGCGATCATCATTCCGTAGGACAGCCCTTCGCTCCGGACATCGTTGTTCTGGATATCCGGCACATACGCCATGTCTCCCGGCACCGGATAATAAAGCCGCTGCGAATTCTCGTCGCCGTAGAACAACTGCTGAAACGCCGCGTTCACCTTCGCGTCGATCTCCGCGTCGCTCTTGCCGAGATATTCCTTGAACAGGTTGCGATACTGTCCGCTCGCCGCAGCCCCCTGCGGAGCCGCCGCGCGAAGCGAAACCGCCGACCACGTCAGCGCCGCCGCCGTGAGCAAAACGAAACTCAGAAGCTTTCTCATGATGAAAGTCGGACGAGCCACATTCGTTTAAGTTGCGAGTGAGACAACAAAGCCGCGGCAGTTTCGCCGCGGCTTTGAATTTTTGCAGCGCGGCTCGGTCCGCCGCGCCCGATCAAGCCGTGGCGCCGGCAAGTTTCTTCCGGCGCTCCTCCAGCTCGTTCTGAATTCGAAGATTCAGGTCCTTGCCGATCGGATACAGCACCAGGCAGACGAGCGCGACCAGCAGCGGGATCGCCGCATAGACCGACGCGCCGAGGCGAATCCCCATGATCGCCGACTCGCTCTGCGCGACGTTGGCGACATACCCGTGCAGGCCCATCAGCCAGCCGATGACCGCACCGCCCAGACCAAGACCGGCCTTCAGCGCAAAGAGAATGCCGGCATACATGAAGCCCGTCGCGCGCCGCGAGGTCTGCCACTCGGAGTAGTCCGCCACGTCCGCGATCATGAGCCACAGCAGCGGCACGGTCGGACCCCAGCCCAGGCCCCAGACGATGCTCAGCCAGAACATGAGGTTCATGTCCGTCGGCGAAATGAAGAACACCCCCAGCGTCGCCAGCAGCGTCACGCTCATGCCGACGATATACACCGCCTTCTTGCCGAAGCGGTCCGAAAGCGGCTTCGAGAACGGAATCGTCACGATCTGGATGATCGAACCGAGCACCTGGAAGAAGGCGAACGTCACCGCCGGCGCGTTCGACGCATCCGGCCGCACGAGCAATCCGAAGAGGTCCAGCACATAAGCGCCGCCGGTCGGCGCCGCATCCGTCGCCGCCCGCGCGAGCCCGATCGTGTTCACGAACTCCCGCATCGCATTCGGGTCGAGGTAATAGGTGAAGAGGTAGTTCAGCGCCGTGCCGCGCACCACCAGCATCGTGAAGACGAACAACGTCAGCACGAACATCGCGAGCCACGGTTTGCAGCTCCACACGTTCTTGATGTCCTCCTTGATCGAAGGCTTCTGCTCCGGATTCGGCAGCACGCGCTCCTTCGTCGTGAAGAACACGACCAAATTGCACACGACGATGATCACGCCGAAGATCGCCATCGTCGTCGCCCAGCCTTTCGCGCTGTCCCCCGCGCCGAACTTGTCGACGAGCGGAAGCGCCAGCGCCTGGATGATGAATTGACCGAAGATCGCCGCGACAAAACGATACCGCGCGATGTTCGCGCGCTCGCTCACGTTCGGCGTCAAGACCCCCAGCAACGCCGAATACGGCGTATTGTTCGCCGAGTAGAGGATCATGATCAGACTGTAGGTGACGAACGCGTAGATCACGCGGCCCTGCGGCCCGAAGTTCGGCGTCACGTAAACGAAATAGAAGATCAGGCCGAACGGCAGCGCCGTCCACAGCACCCACGGGCGGAATTTGCCCCAGCGCGTCTTCGTCCGATCCGCCAGCGCGCCGATCACCGGATCGACGAACGCGTCCGCCAGACGGACGACAAGAAACATCCAACCCACGATCGCCGGAGCGAGCCCCACCGTGTCCGTATAGAAACGGGCCTGGTAGAGAATCATCGATTGGAAGAAGAAGTTGGTCGCGACGTCGCCGAGGGCGTAGCCCAACTTTTCGCGTAGCGGTATCTTATGCGCTGAATCGCTCATGGTGCAGGTGGGGTGAAGAAGGTGGAAGTTGGCTGGAGAAGAAAAAAGGCGCGCGGTTCGCGCGCCCCGTCGTTTTGGTGAATGTCTAGTTGGAAAGCCAGAGGTAGTTCGAGACGCCGCGCGGATAGTAGCGGCTGCCGCACACGATGCCAGAATCGCTGCGAATCTGATCGCACATCGCATGCTCGCCGCAACCTGGCGTGCGTTGCCAGTCGGCGTGCACCCGGTCGCCTTTCTTCGCGGCCTCCGTCATCGCTTCGGGGAACAGCTTCCGGATCACGTGCTGCGCAATCGCAATCTTGCTGAACCAGGTGTTCGTGCTCGTGCTGCTCATCTTCCATCCGCCCGACTTCTCGTCGATGCAGATGCCCGGCACCAGGGCCTGGTTGATGTGCTGGCTGAGCTGCTTGAACAGCGGTGCAAAGCGGCCTTTCCGATCGGTCGCGTCACGATAATTCAAATACAGCGGATAGATGAAGCCTTCGACCGCCGGCAGGATCCGCGAACGGTTGTTCTTCTCGAACACCGCCGGGAAGAAGCCCGTCTCGGCTTCGAACTTCGTCGTGAGCGTGTTCGCGAGCAGGTTCGCCGTCGCCGCGGCGTCCGCGGACGCCTTCGCCAGTCCGAGCTGCTTGAAGGCTTTCTCCAACAACACCCACGCGCCGAGCGTCTTCACCGCGAGGTAGAGGTTGTTGCGCGCCTGCCCGAGGCTCACGTCGAGGCTGTCGTAGGTCGTGATTTCCGCGCCCGCGCCCACGCGCGACGAGTCGTGCTTCAACACGCCGTCGCGCTTCGCCGGATCCGGATCGTCGCGACGATGCAAACTCTCCGCGCACGCGAGCAGGATCTTCTGCTTTCCTTTCAGCCACTTCGTGTCGCCCGTGCGCGCCGCATAGGTGCACGCCGTCAGGATCCAGTTCAACAACTGCTCCATCGTCATGTGACTGAAGCAGCCCTCGATCCCGTCGCACTCGTAGCTCGAGCGCCCCTTGGGCGTGAAGAAATTGTTCACGCCCATGTCGTGCGTGAACGAAATCCCGAGCTGGTCCGTGTAGGAATAGCGATCGACGAACAGATCGAGCACGTCGCGAACGCCCCACGGCAGCCACGCGAGTTCGAAGAACACGTGGTCCACCGTGAGATCGAATGTATTCATCATTCGATACTCGCCTTCGTTCACCACGTAGAGCGGCTTGTTCTTCGCCCACATCAACTGGCTGCTGCCGAGATAGCTGTGCGTCGCCTGCGCGATCAGGAACTTCTGGTCCGCATCGAGTCGGCTCCGCGCCAGCTCGCGGTCGCGTTGCGCGGCGAGTTTTTCATAGCGGCCGTAGTTCTCGAGTCCGTGGTTGAGCACGTCCTCAAGATCGCGGAAGTAGCGCGTGTAGAGGAAGGTCGACGTGATCCCCGTCGTCACCACCCCTCCCTGATAAAACCCGAGGACCAGCGGAAAACGCTTCCGCTTGCCCGCCGGCACCGTGAACACCAGCGCGCTCTCGCCCGCGATCACGAGCAGCCCGCGAAAATCGCGAAACTTTGGCGCCAGGATGTCGAAGCCTTGTCGCATCGTCACACCTTTCGCGGGCACCGTCGCATAGCCATACGCCGTGCCGCCCGCGAAACCCAGCAGTGAATCGCTCGTGTCGGTCAGCGGCCGCAGCGTGTCGTCGCCGTTGCCGATCCCGAAGATCAGCTCGATGTCTTCCTTCCCGCCGCGGTTGTCGTATTCGATCCAGCCCGTGATCATCGGCGCCAAGTGAAAGCGCGCCGCCGCCTTCGACATCTTCGCGGGATCCGGCACTTCGCCAAACGGCGACAACAACGAAAACCCAAACCGCGACTCGTCCGCCCGCCACGTGTCGCTCGCCCAGTTCAGCGTCCGCGTGTATTCGTCGGGGCGCAGCGAATCGAAGCCCCGCGGCGGCTGCACCACCGTCGTGTCGCCCGTGAACGCGCCTTCCTGCGATTTCGGCGGCGTCAGGAACGGCAGCAGCCGCCACTGCGAATTCGCCGGTGTTCGATAACCGACATAGACGTTTTGTTTCGCAGCTCCGCGAAGCGATTGACCGAAGCCGCCCGGTGCATCCACCAGGCCGACTGTGAAGCTCGCAAACGCCCCAAAGGGCGAATGCTGGGTATGGTAACTTTCAAGCACGGGGAAAGGTGAGGCTCTGCGTCAGGGAGTTGTTGGCGCTTCGAGCTCCAACTCCCGGCGAGCGGCGAGAATAAAACGAAACACGAGGGTGAACGTTCTGCATGAAGACGCCATTTCAGCGCGTCGAAAGCGGGGGTGGACGACGTCGCGAAAGAAGCGCGCCGAAAGTCCTTTTCGTGTCCGGGTGACGCCATCAACCACACAATCTAACAATAGACTTGTGCGCGGGCCCGGGTTTCTACGAACTGACGGCCTACCCTATGAACGGACGTCGCGTTACTCTCGCCGACGTTGCACGGCAGGCCGGCGTGCACGTCACCACCGTTTCGTTGGCGTTGCGCAATCACCCTCGGCTACCCGAGTCCACGCGCCAACGCATCCAGGGCCTCGCCCAAGAAATGGGTTACGCCCCCGATCCGCTGCTGCGCGCGCTCGTCGCTTACCGCGGACAAGTCGTGCCGCGACGCAATCCTCCCACCATCGCCTACGTCACCAACTGGAACACGCGTTACGGTTGGAAATCCGCCACCGCTCACGCCGAATTCTACGCCGGCGCCCTCGCCAAGGCGAAAGAGATCGGCTTCAACCTCGACCACTTCTGGATGCGCGAACCCGGTCTCACCCAAGGCCGCCTCAGCCGCATCCTCAATGCCCGCGGAATCAACGGCCTTGTCATCGCCTCCCACGGTCGCGAAAACGGCGACGCCCTCGTTTTCGACTGGTCTCAATTCAGCGCCGTCAAAATCGACTACTTCCCCCACCAGCCCGCGCTGCACAACGTCACCAACAACCAGTGCGACATCATCCGTCTCGCGATGCAGAAGGTGATGTCGAAGGGCTACCGCCGCATCGGTTTCGTCATGCACCGCGGCTGGGACCACGCTGTCGATCGCCTCTGGTCCGCCGGCTTCCTCTGCGAACAGGAAACGCTTCCCGCCAAAGCGCGGATTCCCATGCATCTGTTTCCCGACGCCCACCCCGTCGAGCGCTGGCTGACCGAACAATCCTCTCCCGAAGTCGACCTCGCGCCTTTCAAGAAGTGGCTCGATCGCTACAAGCCCGAGGTCATCATCACCAAGGAGTCCTTCATCCAGTCCGCGCTCCAGACCCTCGGCCTCGAAGCCCCGCGCGATCTCTCGCTCGTCGACATCTTCCTGGAGGACTTCAGCGGCGCCAAAGCCGGCGTCCGCCAAAACCATCACACCGTCGGCGCCCTTGCCGTCGAAATCCTCGCCGGCCAGCTCCAGCAAAACAAACGCGGCGTCCCCGAAATCCCCACGACCACCTTCGTCGAAGGCACCTGGTTCGACGGCGCCTCCTGCCCGTCCCTCATTCCCGAACCCGCCCCCGCGGCAGAAGCCGTTTAACCCGATCTAGGCGCGATGCGCTCGCCGCGCCCCCCTTTCCGCGCGTCTCCGCGCCCTTTCGCCACGGAACCCCCGCCCTCCCCGCCGTGACAATCCTCGAGCGCCATGTCGCTCAAGGAATACGTCCGTAAGCGAAACTTCTCGAAAACCGCCGAGCCCAAGAGCGGACGCGCCTCGCGCAGCGCCGGCCAAGGCCATCGTTTCGTCATCCAGAAACACGCCGCCTCCCGCCTCCACTACGATTTCCGCCTCGAAATCGGCGGCACGCTGAAATCCTGGGCCGTGCCCAAAGGCGTGCCCTACAAAAAAGGCGACCGCCGCCTCGCCGTTCACGTCGAGGATCACCCCGTTTCCTACATCGACTTCGAAGGCACGATTCCGAAAGGCCAATACGGCGGCGGCACCGTGATGATCTGGGACCGCGGCACCTTCGAACCGCTCACCGACACCCCTGCCAAGGACCTCGCCAAGGGAAAACTCCACTTCGTCCTCTCCGGCAAAAAACTCCGCGGCGAATGGTATCTCGTCCAACTCCGCGGCGGCGACGAGTGGCTTCTGATTAAAGGCGGCGAGGACACGAAGCCTGTATCCAAAAAACAGGACGACACCTCCGTCCTCTCCGGCAAATCTATGGAGCAGCTCGCCCGCGGCGCCGGCCGCGTCTGGCACTCCGATCGCAAGGAACCCAAATCCTTCAAAGCCACCATCGCCGAAGCCGCCCGCGTCGCCGAAAATGGCGCGCCAGCCCCGGTAGGGCGCGCTGTCCCGGCGCGCCGCAAGGCCACATCCGCCAAAAAAACATCGCGAACCACGCCCCGCGCCAAATCCACGCCCGCGTTCATCGAACCCATGAAAGCCCTCCTCGTCGACTCCCCGCCCGCCGGCGACTGGATCTACGAAATCAAGTTCGACGGCTTTCGCGCCATCGCCTTCCGCGACGCCCACGGCACGCGCCTCCTTTCGCGCAACAACAAGAACTTCGCCGACAAATTTCCCGAAATCGTCGAAGCCGTCTCCGTCCTCGATGTCGACGACGTCATCCTCGACGGCGAAATCGTCGCCCTCGACGACCAGGGCCGTTCCTCCTTCCAACTTCTCCAAGCGCACGATCTAGGCACCGAGCGCCCGCCGCTCTTCTTCTACGTTTTCGATCTCCTCCAACTGAACGGCAAAAAGCTCCAATCGCTCCCGCTCACCGAGCGCAAAGCCGCCCTCGAAAAACTCCTCGCACAAGACGCCCCCGCCGCCCTCCGCTACTCCGCCTCGCTCGGCAACGAGCCCGATGCGCTGCTCGCCCAGGCCAAAAAGCTCGGCCTCGAAGGTCTCATCGGCAAACGCCCCGATTCCACCTACGAACCCGGCAAACGCTCCGGCGCCTGGATCAAACTCAAGCTCCACCGCGAACAGGAATTCGTCATCGGCGGCTACACGCCCCCCGGCGGCTCGCGCACGCATTTCGGCGCCCTCCTCGTCGGCGTCTACGAGGGCAAACAACTCAAATTCGCCGGCAAGGTCGGCACCGGCTTCAACGCCAAACTCCTCCGCTCGCTCCACGCCCAATTCCAAAAAATCGCGAGCGACACCTGCCCCTTCGTCGATCTCCCCGACAAACGCCCCGGCCGCTACGGCGCCGGCGTCACTGCCGCCGAAATGCGCCGCTGCCACTGGGTGAAACCGACCATGGTTGCGCAGATCAAATTCACCGAATGGACGAACGACGACCGTCTTCGCCATCCCGTTTTTCTCGGTCTCCGCGAGGATAAACCCGCCACCGAAGTCGTCCGCGAAAAAGCCTCCTGACCGCCATGGCCACCAAAACCGAAATGACCGTCGGCCGGATGAAGCTCACCGTGAGCAATCTCGACAAGGTCCTGTATCCGGAAGTCGGATTCACCAAGGGCAACGTCATCGACTACTACATCCGCGTCTCCGATGTCCTCCTCCCGCATCTCAAGAACCGCCCGATCACGCTCAAACGCTACCCCGACGGCGTCGAAGGTTTCTTCTTCTACGAGAAGCAATGCCCGTCGCACCGCCCGAAATGGGTGAAGACCACGACCGTTCCCCGCGACCGCGGGGGCGAGATTCACTACTGCGTGATGAACGATCTCCCCGCGCTCGTCTGGGCCGCCAACCTCGCCGACCTCGAGCTGCACACGTTCCTGCACAAAGCCCCCGCGATCTCCCGCCCCACCGCGATCGCCTTCGACCTCGATCCCGGCCCGCCGGCCGACATCGTCCTCTGCTGCCAGGTCGGCCTCTGGGTCAAAGCCCTTTTCGACGGCCTCGGCCTCAAGAGCTTCGCCAAAACCTCCGGTTCCAAAGGCCTCCAGGTTTACGTCCCGCTCAACACGCCCGTCACCTACGAGAAGACCAAAGAGTTCGCCCACACCGTCGCGCGCGTGCTCGAAGCGCAGTTTCCCGACGTCGTCGTCGAAAAAATGCTGAAATCCCTCCGCACCGGGAAGGTGCTCGTCGATTGGAGCCAAAACGACGACCACAAGACCACCGTCAACGTCTACTCCCTCCGCGCCAAACAGCGCCCGACCGTCTCCACTCCGGTCACCTGGGACGAAGTTGAAACCTGTTGGAAAAAGAAGAAGAAGGATCTGCTCACCTTCGAAACCGAGGACGTCCTCAAGCGCATCGAAAAACACGGCGACCTCTTCGCCCCCGTCCTCCAGCTCAAACAAAAACTCCCGCCCATCCGCGCCCTCCAGTAGCCCGTGCGCGAGGTCCGCCGCGCCTACCCTTCCGCCCGGATCGTGATTCTTCGCGGCGGCATGACCGGCGGCGCCGTCAGCGAACGGCTCCGCATCCCGTGGGAAGCCGCCGTCACCCGGCTCGAACCCGAGGACCCCCGCCTCACGCGTTTCGTTCTTCAGCACTTCTCGCGCAGCCAACCCCGCGTCGCCGACGACCGCGTCTTGGCCGACGAACTCATCGCCTGGCTCCGCACACAGGCATTCCTCCGCCGCTCGTGATTGCCAGGTGGTGCGATGCTTCAGCCCGGGCCCCGTAGTCCACCTGAAACTACATCGCCCGCCCTTGTGGACACCTGCAAGCAGGCGTCTCTACTTCACCCACTCCCCCACCGCCGCCTTCAACTCCTCCGGCGTCCACCCCTTCGCCCGCACCATCAGCCGATACTTCAGCGTCCACTCCCCACCGGCCGGCAACTTCACCACCTTCGGCGCCAAAATCGCCGCGCACGCAAAACGCATCTCCGACTGCACCAGATACCAAGGCGCTTCGCCTTCGATGTTGTCGCGCGCACTCAAAATCGCGATCGCCCCCACGTCCTTCCCGCCCGCCGTCACATTCGCCGCCACCGCCGGCACAAACGGCCGCGCGCGCTTGTGCGTGAACTCCTCGATCGCACCGTCCGCGCTCACGAACGCCACCTCCGCCGGCGCCGACGCCAGCCGCGCGCTCAAGCCCGCATAACCGCCATTGAAACGCCCATCCGGCTCGCCCGGCATCGGCGTGCGCGCGAGCTCCGCCCCTTCCTCGCCCGCCAGAAAATTCGAACGCCAGTCGATCGTGTAACTCCCGTCCGCCGCGGGCGCCGATATCTTCAGCTCGCGCCGCTCGTTCAAATCCACGCGTCCGCTCGGATGCGTGTAAGTCACCGCCATCCGCACCACCGCACTTCCATCCGCCCGCGTCTCGATCTCCGGTTCATCCCAGCGCGTCGCTCCCTGCGCACGGCCCGTCTGGCGGTTTTCCTCCCAGTAATTCGCGCCGTTGATGTATTTCCACGAAAACCACAGCCCGTAATGCCACGGATGATCGTCGGGCTTGAAGTTCGTGAGACTCGTCCCGCCATTCACCGAGACCGGATGGAAGAACGGCTTCCCCTTTGCCGGATCGAACGAGAACTGCCACACGATCTTCCCCTCCTTCGTCCAGGCCAGCGTCGTGTCGTTGCGCTGCCATTCGGCCCGAACCGCCGACCCCGCCAGCGCAACCAACCCGATTGCCGCGACGAACCGCACCGCGTTCACGCTTTCAACACCCGCTGCACCCCATACGGCGCGCGCTCCGGCCGCGACAGCATCGCGGTCGCCTCGGCATCGTTCTCGAATTTCTCCGCTTTCGGATCCCAGCGCAGCGGCCGTCCCAACTTCATCGCGATCCAGCTCAGGATGCACGCGGTGTTCGCACTGTGCGCCACCGTCGCCGGCGCGAGCGGCTGCTGGCGCGACTTCATGCAATCCAGCCAGTTCTTGTGATGGCTGCTGCTCTCGAGGAACTTCACCGTCACGCCATTCGGATCGAGCAGCTTCGGATCGCTCGCATCGAGCGGCTGCAACTCCGTCGCGCGCATCGCCGGGTCGCTGGACGTCTGTCCGCCCTGCTGCTCGCGCGACACGAAGATCCAGCCTTCGTCACCGATGAACTTCACGCCATTCGGCAGTTTGTCCGACACCGTCATCTTGATGTCGCCCGGATAGGTCAGCTCGACGTGATACTCGCCGTGCACGTTCCAGATCGAGTTCGTCGGAAACGTCCCGCGGCCTTCGACCTTCACCGGCCCGCTCGATTCCATGTCCATGCCCCAGTGCGCCGTGTCGAAATGATGCGCGCCCCAACCCGTGATCATGCCGAGGCAATACGACTCGTTGCGCAGCCAGCCCGGCCGGTCGTATCCGGACTGCGGATGCACCCGCTGCTCCGTGTAATACACCTTCGGCGTCGGCCCGAGCCACGCGTCGTAATTCAAATTTGCCGGAATCGGCTGCTCCGGATCGTCCGGCTTCGTCGGGTCGATCGGCAGCCCGATCTCCACCGCCTTCAACCGCCCCACGCGCCCGCTCCGCACGAACTCGCAGCCTTTGCGGAATTGCTGCGATTGATTCCACGAGCGCTGCTGGCTGCCCACCTGCAGAATGCGTCCGCTTTTCACGACGGCGTCGCGCAGAATGACGCTTTCCTCGTGCGTCATCGTAAACGGCTTTTGGAGATAAACGTCCTTCCCCGCCCGGATCGCCGCGAGTGCGATCTCCGCGTGCTGATGATCCGGCAGGCTCAACACCACGCCGTCGATGTCGTCGCGCGCCAGGATCTCGCGATAATCCATGTGCGTCGACATCGGCGGCGGCACCGCGGACGCATCCCGATAAAACCTCTCCGCCAGGTCCTTCCCCTCCGCCACACGCCTCAGGTCCGCGTCGCACAACGCCACGATGTCCGCCATCCCCGAGCGAAACACGCCCGGCATGTCGTGCACCCGCGCGATGCGCCCGCAACCGATCTGCCCGATGCGGAAACGATTGCTCGGCGAATTCGCGCCCAACACCCGCGAGGGGATGATCGTGGGAAACGAGAGCGCCGCCGCGGCGACGCCCAGCGTCTTCACGAAGTCACGACGATTGAGAGGACCAACGACGGGGCGGGGATGATTTTTCATGGGAACTCGATCCGAAAAAGACGGCGGCACGGCCTGCTCTGACAAGGGCAATAAGCCTTCGATCAGTCCATCCGCGTATTGCTCACGAAAGCCACGCGCGTGCTGTCCGGGGACCACGAGGGCACGTTGATCGTGCCCTGGCCGCCGAACAGATACGCGATCACCCGGGGCTGTCCGCCGCTCGCCGGCATCATCCGCAGGTAAACGTGCTTATAATACGGATGTTCCTCCGGCTTGATGTCCTGCCCGTAGGAGATGAACACGATCCACTTTCCATCGGGTGAAATGTGCGGGAACCAGTTGTTGAATTCGTCGTTCGTGATCTGCTCCTGCTCCGATCCATCCGGCTTCATCCGCCAGAGCTGCATCAGCCCGGAACGCGTCGAGTTGAAATAGATATACTTTCCATCCGGCGTGAACTCCGGCCCGTCGCTCAACCCCGGCGCATCCGTCAACCGGATCTCCTCTCCGCCGTCCGTCGAGATCTTGTAGATGTCGTATTTGTCCGACGTCGCATCCGGCGTGTGCTTCCGCCCGCCCGTGTAAACCAGCCACTTCGCGTCCGGCGACCAGCCGTGGAAATACGAGGGCGCCTTCGGCGTCACCCGCACCGGCGTGCCGCCCGTCGCGGGCAGTTTGTAGATCACCGAACGTCCATTGTCGTCCGCGCTGTGATGGCTGATGCCGAGCTGCTTCCCATCGAAGCTCAGCACGTGATCGTTGTTGTTCCGCGTCGCAAAGCCCGTGTCGAAATTCCCGATCTGCTTCGTCACGAGATCAAAGGTTTTCAGGTGCCCCTTGTTCGGCCCCGGACCGCTCACGTTGATCAAAAGCGTCTTGTGATCCGGCAGCCAGTTCGGCGCCTCGAACTGCTCCGGCGAACTGTAGACGATGTCCCGCTTGCCCGTGTGAACGTTCAGGATCTCCAAATGCGCCCCGATGTAGTCGCGATACGGCACATACCCTTCTTTCGGCGGCCGCACGATGCGGACGTCCTTGAAGACGACCTCCTCCTTCACCTCCGCATTGTGCGAGCAGAGAAACAACCCCACGAACACCTCGTCGCCCAAATCCAGCTCGTCGAGCGTCGTGCTCGTGAACGTCTCGCCATAGCGCGCCGATGAAAAAATGAACTGCTTCCCGCGTCGCTCGAACTTGATCACATCACCGCCCGTCAACGGCACCACCGCCTGCTCCGTGTCGCCGCCCTTCGTCCGCCGAAATTGCAACGACGTCAGCCCGTCGCCATGCACGCAGGCATCCGCATACGGCGAATCCGCATCGAGCGTCTGCCGCACGATCCAGCCGGCCTTGCGATGCAGGTCCACGCCCTGCCCGAGAAACTCCACGCGCGCGAAAAGAATGAAGTCTCCCTTCATCTTGTTCCACGCGAACTGAAACTGGTCCGTCTTTCCCCACATATTGATGCCTCCCGCGGTCATCCGGTATTCCTGCCGCAGTTCGTCATAACTCGTCGAACCCGCGATCGCCGGCGCGCCAACGTCGCCATGATTCGAAAACTGGCCAACCGCCCCTCCGGCGGCGACCAAGACAGGAGCCGTGAGGCTCAACGTTAAACTCGACGCGAACACACCGAGGGCGGGGAGAATTTTCATGGTGGGGTGGCTGCTCGACGCTTCGCACCTCGAAAGGTGACGGCGAGCACAAGTTTCCCCGCCGTGCGTTGCAGCCCGTCATAACCACACACGTCCGCGCCACCGCAATAATCCCCATTTCCGCATGAGGCCCGCCCCGCTTTGTGACTCATTCCCACAACCTGCCGCCAACGAATCCGACATCCTCCGCGACAACACCCCACGCCGCTCGCCAGCGCCGGCCCACCCGCAAACCCACGCTCAGCATGAACACGTCTCCGCTCCGCCGCGCCCTTCCCGCACTCCTCGCCTTCCCCACCGTCGTCTTCTCGCAGGCCGCTTCACCGACCACCTCGCCCGCTTCCGACGAGGTCGTCGTGCTTTCTCCCTTCGTCATCACCGATTCTCAAACCGGCCGCTACCAACCCACCCAAACCACCTCCGGCGGCCGCGTCCGCGTGAACCTCTTCGACGCCCCGCAAAGCGTCTCCGTCGTCACGCGCGAGCTCGTCGACGATGTCGGCGCCACGCGCCTCCTGGACGCCCTTCAATACATTTCCGGCGTCACCGAATCCACCATCCCCAACGGCCTCGATCGCACCACGATTCGCGGCTTCCAATCCGACGGCCAGCGCATCGACAACTTCTCCGCTCCCGCCCAAGTCAACCTCGACCCCGTCTTCGTCGAACGCATCGAGGTCGTCAAAGGCCCCAACGCCGTCCTCGCGCCCGCCGGCATTCCCGGCGGCACCATCAACGCCGTCACGCGCAAACCGCGCTACGACAACTTCGGCTCCATCGCCGCCACCCTCGGACTCTTCAACGCCCAGCGTCTCGAGTTCGACATCAACCGCACGCTCACCGCCGACGACCGTGTCGCTTTCCGCATCGTCGGCGCGTTCCAGGACACCGAGGGTTACGCCGGCGATCCGCGCGAAACCTTCGTCATCATGCCGATGGTTTCCTTCCGCACACAAACCGGCGCCGAACTCGTCCTCCAAGCCGCCTACACCGACTCCCGCGTCCAAAACTACTTCGGCATCCCGATCGATCCCTCCTCCGGCTCCGCCACCGGCACGCGCCTCCTCGCCGGCGTCCCGCGCGACCTCAACACCGCCGGCGCCGACTACCGCAACGAGGAACGCCCCGAGGTCCGCGCCCTCCTCACGCTTCCGATCACCGACGCGATCTCGATGCGCCTCGCCGTCCGCTACACCGACTTCGACATCTCCTTCCTCCAAAACCTCGCCACCACCGGCATCAGCGGCGGCGGAGTCGATCCGCGCACCGGGCTTTTCACCCCGGGCGCCGTCTACGGCCCCGCGCCCGATTTCACCGCTTCCCCCGCGCCCACCCAGCCGCGCACTTTCATTCGCAACGGCTCCGAGGACCTCAACCACTACTCCCTCTTCAACGCCCAAAACGACTACAGCTTCATCATCGACAACGATGTCCTCGCCTCCACGACCGTGGTTGGCGGCGCCTTCGACATGACCCGCCAGACTTTCAAGAGCTTCCGCTCCACCAAGCCCGACATCAATTACGACGCCCCGACCGCCGACGCCCACACGATCGGCGCCCTCTCCACCCGCCAGGACACCAACAACTACGCGCTCCAGTTCTACCTCAGCGAAACCCTCTCGCTCCTCCGGGACCGCCTCATTCTCAACGCCGGGTATTCGTATAACAACTACGACCAGGCCACCGACGACCTCATCCCGAATCCCATCCAGAAATACCGCGCCAACATCAACACCGAGCTCAAATCCTACGGCATCCTCATCAAGCCCATCCCCAACCTCGCGCTGTATTACAGCTACTCCGAAAACTCGACGCCCAACTCCGCCTACAACATCGGTCGCAACAACGCCGCCCCGCTCCAGGACGGCCAGCAGGACGAATTCGGCGCCCGCCTCCAACTCTTCGGCGACCGCCTCACGATCACCGGCGCCTACTTCGACATCATTCAGAACAACTACTCCGTTCCGAATCCCGGCAACTACGTCCCCAACCCGCCCGACCCGCCGCTCCCGCCGCTCGTCTCCGATCGCATCGCCAAAGGCTACGAGTTCGAGTTCCGCGCCCGCCTCACCGACGAGTTCTCCCTCATCGGCAACGTCACCACCTTCACCAATCGCGACCCCAACGGCGTCCCGTTCCGCGGCACCGGCGAGAAATCCGGCGCCCTTCTCCTTAACTACCAGTTTCCGCGCGAAACCGCCCTCGCCGGCCTCACCCTCGGCCTCGGCGCCACCTACTTGAGCGAACGCCCCGGCGACGCCGCCAGCGGTGTCACCGCCGCCAGCACCGCCGACAACATCATCCCCGTTCAACCGAGCTTCTACCTCCCAGAACGCACGCTCGTGAACCTCAACGCCTCCTACCGCATCAACGAAAACTGGAAGGCCCAGCTCAACGTCGATAACCTCCTCGACGAGGACTACCTCGCCGCCAGCATCAACCGCTGGGTCGTCATCCCCGGCGACGAAACCAACGTCCGCCTCCGCCTCGAATATTCCTTCTAGTCGGAAAAGATCTCCGCGATCCCCACCCCGGCCGGCGCTCTCGCCGGCCGTTTTCATTTCCCGTCATTCCTCACCGTTCCCGCTCGCGGCTCCCGTTCTTGTTTACTCTCGCCGCCTTCGATCATTTCTCCGCTTTGCGCCTTGGCCTTCCGCACGGAACCGTTTTCGCTCCGGCTTTTTCCCGTGCCTGCTCCCGCCGCCACGCCATCGCCGCCTCGTCCTCTCTCGCTCGGCGTCATCTTTCTCACGCTCTACATCGACCTGATCGGGTTCTCCATCATCTTCCCGCTCGGGCCCGACTTGCTGACGCACTACCTGTCCACCGACGGCCACTCCGGCCTCCTCGGCTGGCTCGTCGGCCACACCGACACCCTCGCGCGCGCCCTCGGAAAGGACGAAAATTTCGCCGCCGTCCTCTTTGGCGGCGTCATCAGCTCCCTCTTCTCGATCCTGCAGTTCATCTTCGCGCCGTTCTGGGGCGCCGTCAGCGACCGCCGCGGTCGCCGCGGCGTGCTCCTCCTCACCGTCGCTGGCACCGCGCTCGGCTATTTCATCTGGATCGTCAGCGGATCCTTCTGGCTCTTCGTCCTTTCCCGCATCGTCAGCGGCGCCTTCAGCGGAAATCTCTCCGTCGCCACCGCCGCGGTCGCCGACGTCACCACCCGCGCCGAACGCTCCAAGGCCATGGGCCTCGTCGGCGCCGCCTTCGGCCTTGGCCTCGTCACCGGCCCCATGCTCGGCGCCTTCGCCTCGCAGATAAATCTCGTCGCCACGCACCCGTCGCTCGCGCGCTTCGGCATCAACCCTTTCACTGTTCCCGCCGCCCTCGCGTTCATCCTTTGCCTGATCAATCTCCTCTGGATTCACCGCCGCTTCCGCGAAACGCTCTCCGACGCCACGCGCGCCGAATCTCACCCGGCGCGTCTCCGCAATCCGCTTCGCGCGATCCTCAGCCTTGAAGATCGCGCCCTGCGCCGCGCCAACCTCGTCGCCTTCATCTACTCGGTCTCCTTCGTCGCCATGGAAACCGCCCTCACCTTCCTCGCCGCCGAACGCTTCGGCTACACGTCGCGCGAAAATGGATACCTGCTCGGCTTTCTCGGTCTCTGCGCGATCGTCACACAGGGTTACATCGTCCGTAAACTCCTGCAGCGCCACACCGAAACCGCCATCCTCATGGGCGGCCTCGCCGTTTCAATCGCCGGTCTTCTCTGCATCGGCTACGCCCCGCAACCGTGGCTGCTCTACCTCGGGCTCGCCGCCCTCGCCCTCGGTTCCGGTCTCGTCAACCCGTCCACCACCGGACTCATCTCGCTCTACAGCGCGCAACATCAACAGGGCCGCGCCCTCGGCATCTTCCGCTCCCTCGGCTCCCTTTCCCGCGCCATCACTCCGGTGATCGCCGGCACCGTTTTCTGGGTCTTCGGCTCCGCCAGCGTCTTCGTCGCCGGCGCCGCCTTCGCGATCGGCGCCCTCTGGCTCAGCCGTTCGCTGCCCCAGCCCGCTAAATGACCCCTGCGTTTCCACGCTTCCGACGTTTCGTCCCGCGCCTGCTCCTCGCGCTCGCGCTCATCGTCGCGTTCACCGGCTGCCAACTTTTCCGCCGCGAGCTCCCGCGCCCGGGTCGCACGACGCTCGACAGCGAACTCGTCACGATTCCCGCCAAGCCGTTGTCCAACTACCTCGTCATCGAAACGAAGTGGGACAAACGCGGCCCTTACCACTTCCTCGTCGACACCGGCGCCTCCGTCACCCTCGTCTCGCCCGAACTTGCCGCGCGCTACGCCGCCCGCAACGCCCCGCCGCCCACCACTCCGCTCGTCCGCGTCCGTTCCGCCGATGGCGAAACCGCGCTCCTCACCGCCACCACGCTCCGCAAAATCGATCTCGGCGGCGCCGTCTTCGAAAACGTTCAGGCGCTCATTTACGACTGCAGCGCCATCTCCGCCCACCTCGGCATCCAAATCGACGGCATCCTCGGCTTCCCGCTTTTCCGCGAAACCGTCCTCACCCTCGATTACCCCAACGCCCGCGTCGTCCTCCAACCGCTCTCCGCTCCGCCGCCCACCGCGGGCACCTCGATCCATTTCAACAACGAACGCAACATCCCCATCATCCCCCTGCGCCTCGGCCGCCAAACCCTCGTCGCCCTCATCGATTCCGGCAGCGACGCCTCCCTTAGCCTCAACCCCGTCGGCCTCCAACCGGAGTTCGCCGTGCCCCCGCGCCCCGGCGCCACCATCGCCACGTTGAGCGGCGATCGAGAACAACGCATCGGCCGCCTCGCCCAGGATCTTCACCTCGGCGACTACATCGTTCGCCAACCGATCGTCGACACCACCGACGAGCTCACCTCCATCGGCGGCGGCATCCTCGAACATTTCACCGTCACCTTCGACCAGGAGCATAACCAGGTCACTTTCTTCCGCGAAGATCCCGCCCCGCTCGCCGCCACGCCGCTCCGCAACGCCGGCGTCAGCTTCAACAAAACCCCGGTTTACTGGCGCGTGACCAGTGTCGTCCCCGATTCTCCCGCCTCTGCCATCGGCGTTCAAACCGGCGACCTCGTCACGCGCATCGAAGGCGAGCCCGTCGCCCAGTGGGACATCACCCGCTACCAGCAGCTCGTCGCCGCCGCCGATTCCATCCGCTTCACCTTCCTCAATGGCACCGAGGAAACCGAGAAACGCATCCCGGTTTTCGACCTCGTCCCCTAGCCGCGCCTCGCGGACGTTGCAATCGAAGCGACAGGTTGAAGAGCGAGCCTTCGCACGCNGCCTCAACCCAAACCTCCTTCCTCAACCGGCGTTTTTGCGCAGCAAAAACGCCCCGGCCCCATCGTGCCCCGTCGCCCACGGNCGCGACACCACGCTCTTTTCAAGCGTCCACTGCCCGTGCCGATCCGCCAAAAACTCGCGCACCACGTGCTCGTTTTCCTCTTCATCGATGCTGCACGTCGAATACACCAGGCGTCCACCTCGACGCACCAGCCGCGCCGCCGCCGCCAGCAACGCTTTCTGCTGACGCGGGTGCTTCTTGAAATCGCCTTCCTGCAAGCGCCACTTCACGTCCACGCGGTGGCGCATCACGCCCGTGTTCGAGCATGGCACGTCCAAAAGCACCGCTGAAAACTCCCGCGGCAGTTCGTGTTCCTTCAACATCGCCGCCGCGTTCTCGCGCAAATCCGCCTGCACCAGCGCCACGCCGACCGTCTCCGGCACCCGCGATAGATTTTCCGCCAGTCGCTCGATCCGCGCGCCCGGTAAATCCATCGCGATGACCTTCCCGCGTTTCATCGTATCCGCGATCAGGAGACTCTTTCCGCCCGGTGCCGCGCACCCATCGAGCACGACTTCAGTTTCCTGCGGCGCCAGCAACTCCACCGCGATCCGCGTCGCCGGATCCTGCAGATAAATCTGCCCACTTTTCAGCAGCGGTTCCACCTCGCCCCATCGCCCGGCCCCCCCCCCCCCCCCCCCCCCCCTCCGCGCCGACCACTTCCCCTCGCCACCGCGCATACACCGGCGCGGGCCGCTGATTCCACTCGAGCAACGCCCGCGTCGCCTCCGCCCCGAACTGCGCCAGCCAGCTTCGCACCAGCCACGCCGGATGCGAAAAATACTCCGCCAACACCTCCGCCGGCGCGAGTTTCGGCGGCGGCGGCACCGCCAGCGCGCCCGCCAACTTCCGCACCACCGCATTCACCAGCCGCGCCTCCGCCGGACTCGTCAGCGTCTTCGTCCGCTCGACCGCGTGATGCACGATCTTCGCCACCCGCCCTTCCCCCGCCTCCGCCTGCGCTTCGATCAATTCAAACCCCGAGACAAACAGCACCGCTCGCGTCGCGAACCGCGGCGGATGCGCGATCAACCGCGCCAGCGCCGCCTCGATCCGGCCAAAATGCCGCACCACGCCAAACACGAGATGCTGACACCGCGCCCGCTCCGCTCCGGTCAGCGACCGGCCCAGCGTTTCCAACAGTTCATCCACACGCTCCCGCCGCTCCAACCACCGCGCCACCAGCCGCACGGCCGCGCCCCACGCATCGGAACGCGCCTCGTTCTTGTCGGAACCCACTGCGGAAACATCTGCCATAATTGAATGCGAGCCCGCCTCACTCTCGCCCCGCGCGCCAGCAAAAACAACCGCCTCACCGCCTTCCGTTCCGCTCCCCGACCGCGCCAGATACACTGTTTGACAACACCATTCATTCCCCGCTCAACTTACCCGTTCAGGTCATCACTTTCGTAAAAATGAATTCCGAAGCTGTTTCCGCGCTCATCGCCAAAAACCCGCCGCTCAAAGCGGCCAAAGCCAAACTCGAAGCGATGGAGCCCGGCGCCTATGTGATCCACCGGAGCTGGGGCTTCGGCCAGATCCAGAGTTACGACGACGCCTCCCAACGCCTGATCATCGATTTCAAGGATAAGAAGGGCCACCCCATGGATCCCGCTTTCTGCGTGAACACCATGGAGATCCTTCCCGCCAATCATCTCCTCGTTCGCAAGGAAACCGACTCCGCCAAGATCGCCGAGCTCATCGCCGAAAATCCCGCCCAGCTCGTCGTCGAAGCCCTCGAATCTTATCCGAACCGCGCCACGACCGCCATCGACCTCGAGATCACCCTCGCCCAAGTCGTCGGCCAGGAAAAATTCAAGAAGTGGTGGGCCAGCACCAAGAAGCTCGTCGCCAAGGACCCGCGCGTGCAGGTCCCGGAAAAGAAAACCGAATGCTACGTCCTCCGTGAAACGCCCGTTTCCGCCGAAGACGAAATCCTCGAGCAATTCAACGCCACCCGCTCCGCTCGACGCCGCATTGCGCTCGCCGAAGAACTTCTCGCCACCGTCGACAAGAAGGAGGCCAAAACCGATCTCTCCGCGATCCTCACCGGCCTGACCGACGCCGTGAAGACCAGCAATCAGCTCGACGCCGCCGAGCGCCTCTACGGCGCCTTCGTGCGCGACGAACTCGCCCGCCGTCTCGACGTCGATCCGTCCACGTTCGAGCCGCAACAATCTGCGATTATCTCCAACACCCGCGATCTCCCCGCGATCGCCGANAAGATCCCCGTTCATTTCCAGTCCCGCTTCCTCGAACTCGTCAACGAGACCCACCCGATCGAAGCCCGCGAACTCCTCTTCCAGCTCCTCAAAACCTCGCAGGGCAAGTTCACCACCGAGTGCATCAACTTCCTCGTCGAGCAGGGCCACTCCGACGAACTCGCCTCGGTTCTCAAGCGCTGGCAAACCGAGCAAAATCTCCGCGCGCCCGTCCTCCTCTGGATCGTCAAGAACCGCCATTCGAAGAAATTCGCGAAGCTCCTCAACGATCTCATCACCCCGCGTCTCCTCGGCGCCATCTTCTTCGCGATCGACTACGAGGCGCTCCAGGCCTCCAGCGCCCGCCGTATTCCGCTCGCCGATATTCTCAGCGAAGACAGCGAGCTCATCGCCGATCTCCTTTCGACCGCCGACCCGGAAACCGCGCGCGACCTCGCGAACACGTTGATGCTGAACCAAGGCTTCGAGGAACTCACCAAGAAGTCCCTCCTCGCCCGCTTCATCAAAATCTTCCCGAAGATCCAGTCGCTCGTCGCTTCCGACGCCGAATCGAAGGAGGAACAACTCCTCGTTTCGAAGGCTTCCTTCGAGCGCAAGCGCGAGGAATACGAGACGATCGTCTCCAAGAAGATTCCGGAAAACTCCAAGGCCATCGCCGCCGCTCGCGAGCACGGCGACCTCAAGGAAAACTCCGAATACAAGATGGCCAAGCAGGACCAGCAGGTCCTCATGGCGCAGAAAACGCAGCTTGAGCGCGATCTCGGCCGCGCCCGCATCACCGACTTCAAGGAAGCCACCACCGACCAGGTCAGCATCGGCACCATCGTCGAGGTCAAGAACACCGCCAACGGCACCGTCACCCGCTACACCGTCCTCGGCGCGTGGGACAGCGATCCCGATAACCACGTCATCTCCTACAAGACGCCTTTCGGCACCGCCCTCCTCGGCAAAAAAACCGGGGAAACCGTCCGCGTGAAGACCGGCAACTCCGAGGAAGATTACGAGGTCCTCAGCATCGCCCGCTACGCCGACACCGTCGCGGCGAGCTGATCTCGTCCAAAGCTCCCTTTCACCTCGGCGCCGGCCCACCCGCCGGCGCTTTTTCTTTGCCCCAAACAAAAAGCGCGCCCGCCGGCGCGCTTCGTTCAATCGCGTTGTTCGTTCCGTCGCTCGCTCAATCGAACGCCGTTCCGAACCACTTTTCGAAATGCTGCCCCAGCACCGGCACCGGCTTCATTTTGCCGTTCGCCGCATTGATCAGCCCGAACACCCAGAGCACGAAACCGCCGATCAACACCACGAACCACACGAGCCAGCCCAGCAGCGGGATCACCGCCACCAACCCGCCCGCCACAAACAACAGGATCAGCCCGAGCGATTGCCGCAGATGATACGCGCCGAGCCGCGTCTTCTTTTGTCCGTGCAGCACCACCGCGACGATGAAACCGATCAGCGTGAGATACGCCACGATTGCGACGGTCTTGTCTTCGTTGACGACCACCGGTGTCGCAGCCGGCGGCGGAGGAGGAGTCGATTCCGGAGGCGTAGCAGGAGGAGGAGTATCCATGATTCGAATGGGTTGTGGGTTGAGCTGCTGACCGTGCGAATCTGACTCACCCGCCCGCACCGGTCAACCCGTCCGCCATCCGCATTTCCCGCTCCCGGTCTCAGGCCGCACCTGATCGTTGCGTTCCTTCCGCCGCTCGCTCACCCTCCAGCTCACGTGAACGCCTCCTGGGAAATCCTCAAAATCCTCTCCGATCCCACCCGCCTTCGCCTGCTTTCTCTCCTCACCCGCGAAGAACTCGCCGTCGCCGAGCTCCAGGAAATCCTCGGCATGGGCCAGTCGCGCATCTCCTCGCAGCTCGCCCTCCTTCGCCAAGCCAACCTCGTCAGCGACCGCCGCGACGGCAAAAAGGCCTTCTACTCCCTCCGCAACAATCTCGCGCCCAAGCCGCTCGCGCTTCTCCGCGCCGCCATCGACTCGATCTCCGATCTTCCCGTCGCCGCCGAAGACCGCGCCAACCTCGATCGTATCCTCCAAAAGCGCCGGCGCACCCAGGAACAATACTTCAATCTCATCGCCGGCCGCCTCGGCAAAAACTACTGCCCCGGCCGCTCTTGGGAAGCCATCGGCCACCTCGCCCTCCGCCTCACCCCCGCCATCGACATCGCCGACCTCGGCGCCGGCGAGGGTCTCGTTTCCCAACTCCTCGCCCATCGCGCCCGCCAGGTTTGGTGCATCGACAACTCGCCCCGCATGGTCGAGGTCGGCACCGAACTCGCCCGCAAAAACAACCTCGCCAACCTCGCCTACAAGCTCGGCGACATCGAAAACGTCCCGCTCCCCGACAAATCCGTCGATCTCGCCATTCTCTCCCAAGCCCTCCACCACGCGCAGCACCCCCAAGTCGCCGTCAACGAGGCCCACCGCATCCTTCGTCCCGGCGGCCAGCTTCTCATCCTCGATCTCAACGAACACGAATTCGAGAAAGCCCGCGAGCTCTACGCCGACGTTTGGCTCGGCTTCAAGGAAAGCGCCCTCCACGGCTTCCTCAAAAAAGCCGGCTTCACCAAAGTCGAGGTGACCACCGTCGCTCGCGAAACGTCAGAACCCTTCTTCGAAACCCTTCTCGCCAGCGGCCAGAAATCTCCCCGTTAATCCGTCACCGCGCCTCTCCCGCTTCCCGTGCTCCCCCTCGCACGAATCGTTATCCCTCTCCTCGGCGTCGCACTCGGCAGTTGCTCGTCCAACCCCGGCCCCGTCCCCGTCGACGCCCGCCCCATGTATGGCGCGCCCGAAATCCCGCGCCCCTCGCTCCTCCGCCAGGCCGACGCCCGCTTCGTCCAAACCGCCAGCGCCGAATTCGCCGGCAACCGCAAACTCGCCAGCCTCTCCTGGACCGGCCAGGGCGACCGCCTGCTCGCCTCCGGCAACCTCGACGACGCCATGCGCCGCTACAACGAAGCCTGGCTTCTCGATCCCGATAATTTCGAAGTCTACGAAGGCTTCGCCCGCGTGCTCCTCGCCCGCGGCCAAACCGCCGCCGCGATCCCGCATTTCCGCAAAGCCATCGAGCTCTGCCCCGACGACTCCGAGCGCGCTGCCCTCACCGAGGAATTCCAGCGTCTCTTGAAATAACGCCATCCCCCGGCGGAAGGCGCGCTGCACCAGCCGCGACCGACTACTTCGCCCGGTGCTTGTCGCACCCCGTCGTGTCGATCCCCAACGCCGCATAAACCAGGCAGCGTTCCGAGAACGTGCTGATGATCGGCACCAGGCCCACGAGCCCCCACCAACTGTGGATGTGATTTCCGATCATCATGATCAGGCACCCGATCACGAACCTCGCCGCACCGTCATAAGATCCAACGTTCTTTTTCATGGGAGAACTAGGTTCGCGGCCATGATACCTCCGCCCCCGCGCACCCGCTCCGCACATCTTGCCAAACCCTTCTCACCTCCCGCCCGCCTCGCTCCGGAAGCCACCTCCCCCACCCCTCCTCATCTCCCCACCTTGCATTCCCGCCGCCCCCTCCTCTGCAAAGTGTCATACAATGTATGACACTCCCGCTCGCTCCACCTACGCTCCTTCCCGCACCCGGTGCGCTCGCGACACCGCCACGTATTTCTCCGCCCATCCGCGAAGCGCCTTCTGCTCCGCCTCGCTCAACGCCCGCGTCACCTTCGCCGGCGCGCCCAACACCATCGATCCCGGCGGCACCACC
>JGI12420J12819_1000404_pt1 | contig 25162 bp, 25 predicted proteins | sample Passage237A_FD_12819 | JGI IMG/M metagenome (IMG submission 12819) | reverse complement strand
CGGCAAGGTGGAACCCGATTTCGATGCATTGATNCCACACGTGGAAAAAGCTTTGGCGATGCTGCTGGAAAATGAAGAGCTCTGTCTCATCAACGTGAATATCCCACAAAACCCAAAAGGCATTTTATGGACACGGCAATCAGTGCGCTTATACGATGGTAAAATAATGCCGGGTGTTGACCCGATGGGAAGAAAACATTATTGGTTTACCGTAGCGCCTTTGGAAGAAGCCGAAGAAGGTACTGACCGCTGGGCGGTGGACAATTGTTACATATCCATCACACCTTTGCGCCTCGATCTTACACACGAAGATCAATTGAAGCAGGCAATACAAAGCCAGCCAACACCTGAAATGGCAGAAATGGGACTCGGTTCGGAGCAGGCGAATAAAGCCGGGAAAAAATAAAAAGCAAAAGGCTCGTTCCGGTTTTTCAACTGGAAGAGCCCTTGCCTGAAACGTATCCTGCTTTACTGTTTTGTAACCACTATTTTATCAACTGATCTTTTTCCTGTCTCTTTATCGGTAACCATAATCATGTACATACCTGCGCGCAGGTCAGTTATGGAAAGGCTGTTGTCTTTATAGCTATTCCATTTCTTCACCACTTTACCGCCCATATCACTGATCACGATTTCACGCTCGGAGCTGGTGCCAAATGAAACCGACACATTGCCGTTATTGCTGGGGTTGGGATAGATAATCAGCTTATCTTCCTGCTGCATGCCACGCACCGGGCGCACCGTGTAGATCTTATAATTTCCGTCTTTATCCAGTTGCACCAGGCGGTAAAAGCTCATCGCTGTAGTGCTGTTTGTTTCTTTAAATTCATAGTTCAGCGAATTCTGGCTGTTGCCATCATCACCTTTGGATGCTACAAAACCGGCAGTTTTGTATTCTCCACCACCAATGCTGCGCTGAATTTCAAAACCAAGGTTATGATGAGTACGATATATTTGCAATGGCCCTAATATATTATTGATCGCCGACAAGTCTGCGAATAATAGTCCGCAACAATTGGCGTTAATATTACTGCATGGCAGAAAACAACCCGGCACCTCTTACCACAGGCAATACCGCCAGCGCCTTTGCAAGTGCTGAGCCTTCGCCTGCCACCCAGAAACTGAACAGGCCTCGTGTATTCTTTCCCAATCTCGACGGCTTGCGGTTTGTGTGCTTCTTCATGGTTTTTCTTTTTCACATCAACAAATCTGTTACGGAGACCTACCTGGCCAACAACCAGCCCGTGCCTGGCTTTTTCAAAATATTCGGGTTGTTGTTTCAAAACGGGAACCTGGGTGTAAATTTCTTTTTCGTGCTCAGCGGTTTCCTGATTACATTCTTATTGATAAAAGAAAAAGAATATACAGGTAAAATACATGTGGGAAACTTTTACGTGCGCCGCATACTGCGCATCTGGCCATTGTTTTATCTCTGTGTATTTATTGGTTTTGTATTGTTTCCGCCCGTAGCGCATTTGGTAGGAGTAAGCGGCCCAGAAACCGCCCGGCCACTATACTATGTTTTTTTCCTCAACAATTTTGATGTAATAGAAAGCGGTCATCCCAAATCGCTCATATTGGGAATACTCTGGTCAATTGCCATCGAAGAACAATACTATTTATCATGGCCGCTGATATTAAGTTTCCTGCCGCTTAGGTATTTCAAACATGCGTGCATTGCCATACTCGCGGGCTCGCTGGTATTTCGTTTTTTCCATCACGATCAACCCGACGTACTCTACTTCAACACCTTCGCCGTAATCGGCGATATGGCATTGGGAGGACTCTTTGCTTATCTCACTTCCTACCCCAATAAGTTCCTGGACTATGTCACCAACATGAGCCGCTGGAAAATTCTCGGCATTTATGCCATCGCAGCCTTTTTATTTTTATTAAGGAGAAAATTATTCTACGGCGGCCTACCCTATTCAGCCGTTCCCGAGCGACTGATTATCGCCACTTTTTTTGGCCTCATCATCGTTGAACAAAACTTCAGCAAAAACTCATTCTTCAAATTCTCCCACTTCAAACTCATGACGAAGATGGGCATCTATACCTATGGCCTCTACTGCCTCCACTTCATCGGCATCTACGCAGCGCTCGCCATCACGCAACAAGCCGGCGGTTCTCCTTTCTCACTGGCGAGTAACCTGGTTATGGCAGTACTTGCACTGATGATTACAATCGGCCTGAGCCTATTGTCATATCATCTCTTCGAGAAAAAATTCCTGACGCTGAAAGACAAGTTTGCATTTATTACGAAGTAGGATCTTCAATCTTCTCCCTCACCCATTCCAGGGCCAAATCCAGTTGCTCTTTAATTCCGAGGTGACTATTATCCAGTTCAATCGCATCGTCTGCTTTGCGCAGCGGACTTACTTCCCTGTGTGAGTCTATGTAATCGCGGTGCTCGAGATTGGCTTTTACTTCATCGATGGTGATGTTGGGATTTTTTTCGTAGAGTTCCTGGTAGCGGCGGCGAACGCGAATTTCTTTATCGGCCGTCATGAATATTTTCAGCTCGGCGTCGGGAAAAACCACCGTGCCTATATCGCGGCCATCCATCACGATGCCTTTGCTTTTCCCCATTTGTTGCTGCTGGCGTACCGCAAATTCGCGCACTTCTTTAATGGCGGCCACTTCACTTACTTTTTCAGCCACTACCAGGTCGCGGATAACGTACTCTACGTTCTCCCCATTGAGAAACATCTCGCTCTGGCCAGTCTTATGGTTACTGTGAAATTCAAGCTGGATATGCTGCAGGGCTTCGTGCACCGCTTCGGGACGGGTCCAGTCAACATGATTGCGCAGGAAGTAGAGGGTGATTGCTCTGTACATGGCCCCACTGTCGATATATACATAGCCGAGTTCTCTTGCCAATTGGCGGGCCAGTGTGCTCTTGCCGCAGGAAGACCAGCCGTCAATGGTGATGATGATTTTCTTTTTCATTCGCAGATTCACAAAAATAGAGGAATGGAGGAATTGGCAAATAAGAAAGCTGCCCCGAAGAAACGAAGCAGCTTCCAAACTTGTAGTGGGACGATTATGTGACTCACTACGGCAAGTCACCCGGTTTTCGTAAGCATTGGATTTAAACAACGCCCGCAACAGGGGTTAGCATTAGACAATGCAGCGGCCTATTCCGGGATTTCGGAAATCAGGGACTTCAACTTTAAACGTCAATAACATGACTTAAGTTGTACAAATACACGGGGAAATGGCACAAAAAAGACCCCCATAACCGGGGGTCTAAGAGTATACCTATATATTTTTTCCCTTATCAGGCCTCGGATTTTTCCTTGGTAGGCGCTTTCAGGGTGAACTTAATCTTCGAATTTTCCTTGTCCAGGTCGGCCACCATAGTATCGCCCTGTTTGATGCTCATATTCAGGATTTCCTCTGCCAGCGGGTCTTCCAGGTATTTCTGGATAGCCCTGTGCAGCGGACGGGCGCCAAACTGCTGGTCGTAACCTTTCTCGGCAATGAAGTTCTTGGCTTCTTCTGTGAGCTCCAGGGTGAAGCCCAGGCTGGCCAGGCGCTTCATTACACCCTTCATCAGGATGTCGATGATCTTGAAGATATGCTCCTTGGTGAGCGAATTGAAGATGATCACATCGTCAATACGGTTCAGGAACTCAGGCGAGAAGGTTCTCTTCAGCGCTTTCTCTATCACTGCCTTATTGGTCTCTTCGGCGCTGGCAGTGCGTGCCTGGGTTGCGAAGCCTACACCATCTCCGAAATCTTTCAACTGGCGCACGCCAATATTGGATGTCATGATGATGGTAGTATTCTTGAAGTCAACCTTGCGGCCGAGACCGTCGGTCAACTGACCATCGTCGAGCACCTGAAGCAGGATATTGTAAATATCCGGGTGAGCTTTCTCGATCTCGTCGAGCAGGATCACCGAGTAAGGTTTGCGCCGAACTTTTTCAGTCAGCTGTCCACCTTCTTCATATCCTACATATCCGGGAGGCGCGCCGATGAGACGGCTCACGGTGAATTTCTCCATGTATTCACTCATGTCGATGCGGATCAGCGCATCTTCTGAGTCGAACATATAGCGGGCGAGCGATCTGGCCAATTCTGTCTTACCCACACCAGTCGGACCCAGGAAGATAAATGTACCAATCGGTTTCTTCGGATCTTTCAGACCTACGCGGTTACGCTGTATGGCCTTCACCACTTTTTCGATCGCTTCATCCTGGCCGATCACCATGCTCTTCATATCTTCTGCCATACGGCGCAGTTTTTCGCTTTCGGCCTGCACCATACGTTTTACAGGAATGCCTGTCATCATGCTCACTACTTCGGCGATGGCTTCTTCATCGATGGGATAGCGTTTGTGCTTGCTTTCTTCTTCCCATGCTGCTTTTGCTTTTTCCAGTTCTTCCTGCAATCTCTTTTCGGTATCGCGCAAAGAGGCAGCTTCTTCAAACTTCTGGCTTTTTACCACTTTGTTCTTTTCTACTTTCACATCTTCGATCTTCTTCTCGAGGTCGAGAATTTCTTTGGGAACGTTGATGTTCTTGAGGTGAACGCGCGCGCCTACTTCGTCCATCACGTCGATGGCTTTGTCGGGCAGCAGGCGGTCGGTAACATAGCGGTCGCTCAGCTTTACGCAAGCTTCAATCGCTTCGTCGCTATAGGTTACGTTATGGTAATCTTCGTATTTCGATTTGATGTTGTTCAGAATCTGGATTGTCTCTTCAACGCTTGGCGGTTCAACCATCACTTTCTGGAAGCGGCGGTCGAGGGCGCCATCTTTTTCGATATACATCCTGTATTCATCCAGCGTGGATGCGCCAATGCATTGCAATTCGCCTCTTGCCAGTGCCGGCTTGAATATGTTGGAAGCATCCAGTGAGCCGCTGGCTCCGCCGGCGCCTACAATGGTATGAATCTCGTCGATAAAAAGGATCACGTCGCGGTTCTTTTCGAGCTCGTTCATGATCGCTTTCATGCGTTCTTCAAACTGGCCGCGGTATTTGGTACCGGCAACCAGGGCAGCAAGGTCGAGCGAGATCACTCTCTTATCGAAGAGTACACGCGACACTTTGCGCTGAACAATCCGTAACGCCAATCCCTCCACGATGGCAGTCTTACCAACGCCGGGCTCACCGATCAGGATGGGGTTATTCTTTTTACGACGGGAAAGAATTTGTGACACGCGTTCGATCTCTTCTTCGCGGCCCACGATGGGGTCGAGGGCACCGCTTTCAGCGAGACGTGTTATGTCGCGCCCGAAGTTATCCAACACGGGGGTCTTGCTTTTTGTATTGCCTGCCGAGCGTGATTTCTGCTGTGAGTATTTCTTTTCTTCATCAAAATCGTCTTCATTCTCATCTGCATACTCGCTGCGAACATCGTTGCTTTTTACTACTCCCAATTCATTTCTGAAAAGATCATAGTCTACGTCAAACTGGTTCAGAATCTGCGTAGCAATGTTTTCTTTGTTCTTCAGAATGGAGAGCATCAGGTGTTCCGTCTCAACCGTCGGGCTTTTAAGTGCCTTGGCTTCCAGTACGGTCACCCTGATCACTTTTTCGGCCTGTTTGGTGAGTGGCAGACTATTTATGTTGGCGATGTTCTTACCGGTCTTATCTTTTACTGCCAGTTCTACTTCCTTTCGCAATTCGTACAGATCCACGTTGAAGCTTTTCAATATACGGACAGCAGTGTTCTCTCCTTCCCGAATCAAACCCAGCAACAAATGTTCAGTACCGATAAAATCGTTCCCCAGCCGTAAAGCCTCCTCCCTGCTAAATGAAATGATCTCCTTTACCTGGGCTGAAAAATTGTTGTCCATTTTATAAATTGTTGTGTTTTATGTGATTTATACAATAATAACGAATATTTTTGATTTCTGTTGTTGCCCCTTTTTTAACGGTTCTTAACCAGCACGAGTCCTTATGGAGTTCAAAATTGATACCAAGGAGAAATTCCATGCCATTACAATAAAAGAAGCCCATTTTACTGCTAATATGACAGAAGAACTGGGGTCTCGTTTATTGCCATTACTGCAAACAGATGTTAAAAACGTAGTGCTCGTTTTGAAAGACACCAAAACCATGGAACCTGCTGCCGGGGAATCCTTGTTAAAACTGCAGCAAAGCTTCTATGACCAGCAGGCATCATTCGTGATCTGCGAGCTGCAACCCGCAGTAGAGGAAATGCTCGATCAGAATGGCATACTGGAAGTGATGAACGTGACACCCACGGAGAGTGAGGCCTGGGATATAGTGCAGATGGAAGAGATTGAGAGGGAGTTGTTGGGAGGAGAAGAATGACGGGTGACGGGTGTCGGGCGTGGGGATTTCGGGTGTGCAAAGAGTTTAACCTACAGTTTTTCAATATTTTTCATGACGATTGCAGCCATTTCTGCCAACAGGCAGTCTTAAAAGGTAATCAGTAACTTATAGTAACTTATTAGTTTGCTTTAACCGAGTATGAAGAAGTATGCGGTCATAGTTGCCGGCGGGTCCGGTATGAGAATGGGTACCGATATGCCCAAGCAGTTCCTGCCATTGCGGGGACAGCCGGTGCTTTGGTACACGCTTACTGCATTCCTGGAGGCGTTTTCTGACCTGGAGATAATACTCGTGCTGCCGGAGGCCCACTTGCAGACCGGCCAGGAAATACTGCGCTCCACACATGATCCCGGCAGGGTTTGGATGACCGTGGGCGGGCCTACCCGCTTTCATTCGGTAAAGAATGGTCTGAATCATATTCACCACCACTCCATTGTGTTTGTGCACGATGGCGTGCGCTGCCTGCTTACTCCCGACCTGGTGCGGCGATGTTATGATATGGCCATGGAGCGCGGCAATGCCATACCCGCGGTGCCGGCAGTGGATACCATTCGTATCGAAAACTTCAATGGCAGTTCGCGCATAGACCGCAATAAAGTGCGCATTATTCAGACTCCACAAACTTTTTACAGCGATATCATCAAAGCAGCGTTTGAACAGGAATACGAAGACGATTTTACTGATGAAGCTACCGTGGTGGAAAGACTTGGTGTAAAGATTCACCTGATTGAAGGCGAGCCTACCAACATCAAGATCACACAGCCTGTTGATATACTGATCGCGGAAAAAATACTGGAAGAAAGAGAGATACTTAAATTTTAGTTTCCTTTTATCAACTTCACCCACCAGGGAAGACGATTGATGCGCAACGATGCATATTGCTCCGCCTGCGCACCAAAACTCCCGTAAAAGTTAGCCAGTCCTTCAATATCTGATCCTTCAAAATCGAGCAGCATATTCCTGCCTGCATGAGTGGCGATAAAGCGATCAATCAAAAAATGCGAGGCGCCTTCAATTCTTTTTCCCGCAGGATTGCCGACGAGTATATAATAAGCTCGGTGATGGGAAAAGAAGAAAAGTGCTGAAGCAGCGAGCTCATTTTCTTCGGTAAACACGCCGCATGCCAGGGCTTCATTTCGCTGACACAAATAATTACAAAGCTGGCTGAATCTCTTAAAATCACTTGTTTTATAGTTGCTGCGATTAGCGTCTTCAGAAATAGTGAGTACCAGGTCGGGATCGATGTTGGTTTCATATCGCAGTTGCTGCGCGCTGGCTTTCTTCAGGTTTCGTCGCAGGTTGTCGTTGTAGCCGGCACTGATGTCTTCGTAAGGTCTTGCGAGATCAAGTACAAAATTGTTGCGCAGCGGAAAGCCGAAATCGAATACATTGTCTTTGTTCAATTCAATTTCAATCAGCCTGAATTTTTTCGGAATGGCGTCGAGCATGCGCAGCACTCTTTCTTTTGTCAGTCCATTTCCGAATACACCTAATGAAGCGGTAAAGGCGGGTTGATACAGGTATGAAATTCCCCATTTCCGGTTCCAGGTGAGCGGCATCACGGCTTCATAATCGCCCATCACCAACGCATCCCAGTGGCGCGACATATGATCGAGGTAAAAAGAGTAAGCGTATACAAGACCATTCGATGCCGTACTAATGCATTGATCCCAACGCGTAGTATCGATCTCTCCGCGACGCAAATATTTTATCGTACGACCAGGCATATCAGAACGGCAGTTTTGTACCCCCAATTTTCCTCAAATTAAGGCGGTGTATATCGAAGCTGAACGAAAGCCGTTTGAAAAATTTATTTTCTTCGGGTACAGTCTTCAGGTTATTCCTGAATTCTTTGCTGTATAAAATGGGTGCGTGAAAATGTACCAGGTCGTTGAAGAACGACAACTGCAGGCCGGCCACGTATAAGAAGCGGCTGGTATTTGCCTCTTTCTTCCAGGCTTCTGCATAGGTGCCGGCATCAAAGAAAATGCGAAGCGGAAGAATCTCAGGAATCAAACCACGAGGCAAAGTAGTAGCAAGATTAATGGAAGCAACCCAGTTGTCCGACCGACCCTGCAGGCCATCAAACATATCGGTTCGCAGTTTCAGAGCGCCATCGCGCATCATGATCTGCTGGCTCGCGAAACCCTGAAATTCGTTTCTTCCATAGAAATAATTGCTGTAGGTATAATCTTCATCTCCGCGAACAGCGGTCAGTTTGGGATGATATACGTATGTTGCAAATTCCTTCGCTGTGGTTCTGCCACCGAGGTATCCAAATTTCGCCGCAAACGCACGCAGCTGCATACCGCCGCCTTTTTCATAATTGAAGAAATAATGGCCGGTGGCAGAGGCACGGTAAAATCCGTCGCCTTGCTGCAATTGCACTAGTAAATCGTAAGGATATAGTTTCCGGTAATCAGTGATGGAAAAACTAAGTTGATTCAGGTAGCGGCTTCGCGCTTTGCCTTCTGTGGGATAATACTCGCCATCGTCCTGGTCTTGCACATACATGAAGCCTTTTTCTGAGATAAAAAATGTTTTCCATTCCAGCCATTTTTCTACAGAACTCAAAGGACTTTTGTTATTAAACGTCAATCGCAGTGAAGGGGCGATCTTGCTGAACCCGCCAAACACTTTTTCTCCCGCACTATCCACGCCGCTCAGCGATGAAAAGCGCGATCCGTTAACAGCCAGTTCAACGTACTTTATTTTGCCGTCGGGCATCCAGGTATAACCCATTTTGCCGATACCGTTGAATTGTTTGCTGTTGGTAGCATACAGCGGAGCTGCGATGAATTGAAACTTGTTAACCGGTAGATTGTAGTTGTGCAGCAACAAGCCCACCATGAACCCGTCGTACTTGTTGTACCCCGGCACCGGCGTCCAGCCGATATAATTTACGCGGTCGTAGTCTTTGAATGAAAACAGGAAGACGGGTTTTATTTTTTGGTGAGGTTTATTTTCGTTGATGGGTCCCTTCTTATCGAGTTCGGCAAATAATTCGCCCAGGTCCTTGCCGGCATGTTCTTCAGCCACCTTGCGAAAATCTTCGGGATAAGGATGCCTGAACTGCCATTGCCGGTAATAGTCCTGCATCATGGCATCAAACTTTTCAGTGCCCATCGTCTGCTCGAGTTTCTTCATCCATGCGGCGGCTTTGCCATAGGCGACGAGACTGTAATTGAACTCAGTAAAATCTACCGACGAAGTATTGATGGGCTGATCATCTTTTCTTTGGGCATAAGCATCGTGCAAAAGACAGACATCGTTGACAGGCAGGCGTCTGCCCATAAAACTGGTACTGTCTGTCCTGGGATATTTCCACGCTTCATACCTGTCGTCGTAATAACTGTTCATGCCTTCGTCCATCCAGGGATGATCGCGTTCGTTGCTGGCGAGTATGCCGTAAAACCAGTTGTGACCAATTTCATGTGCAATGATCTTGTCGAGCGACTCGGCATCGGGCATAGGAGAAATGCTCGTGATAGTGGGATATTCCATGCCGCCGCTGAAGCCCATCGGCGTTTCCACCACTGTCACTACATCATAAGGATACTCGCCTATCAGCTTCGAGCGAAACAGCAGCGCATCTTTGATATAGGAAATACTGTTTTGCCAGCCTTCGTCATTTTTCGATCTGAAAAAGCTGTATGCCTGCACCATTTTCCCCGAAGGCAGTTGAATTGCCTCCTGTTTTACGGTAAAATCTTTTGCTGCAAACCAGGCGAAGTCGTGTACATTATTGATCTTATACTGAAGCGTTTTCAGTTTGGTAGCGACTGGGTTCACCGGCGAACCGGCAGTCTTTTTTGGCGGTGGTTTGGCGCCGAAGCGCGGCTTCTTTTGAGGCGCAGGTTCCGGCTTCACTTCACCCGTTCCTCTCCATGAGCCGTCGGCGGGCGGCATGCCTGTGGCAGCAACAGTATATGTTTCAGGTAAAGTTATACGAACATCAAAACTTCCAAACTCGCTGTAAAACTCACCCTGGTGCAGGTAAGGCATGGGGTGCCAGCCTTTGTGATCGTACACGGCTGGTTTGGGGTACCACTGCGTAACCTGGTAGGATTGACCAATATGTCCGCCCCGCGAAAAATTAGCAGGCAGCTTTACATGAAAGGGTGTGGTAATAGTGGTTTGTTCGCCGGGCGCGAGCGGGGCCGGCAAAAACACCTGCACCACGTCAATAAATTGCGGATGGTCCTGCACACGCAGGGTGGTGTTGTTGACGCGAAAATCGAGACGATTGATATAGCCGCGTTTTTCTTTGCCGGCAAAATAGAAGTCTGTACGGCCATTCAGCAACAATTGCTCGCTAAACGCCGTCTGATCATTTTTATACGCGTTGGGCCATAAGTGGAACCAGATATAATGCAGGGTATCCGGCGAATGATTCACGTAAACCAGTTTAAGAAAACCATCCAGCGTATGCTCCTGGTCGTCCAGGCTCACATCGATGGTATAATGTACTTCCTGTTGCCAGTACTTCGACTGGGCTTCACCTGGAAAATGGATCGCCGTAATAAGCAGTAGTAAGCAAAAATTTTTCAACCTGGTTCTTTTAAATGGACTTTAATCACGCTCGCTTTTGCCGCCACGAATTTCCCTCCGACAATATTCTGCGCGGATTGGGCCTGTACCCTCTCTGATCGCTTCCACCCTTACTGGTTCGCCATGCGGCCACCCGGGCAGCGGCAGACATCTTTGCCGGTTTAGGGTTTCGTATGTCGTGTTTCGGGTTTTTCATGGGAAATGGTTTCCTGTATAACGTTCGAAACCACGGGAATAATATGTGGTTCCGGGTTTGCCCGAAACCCTCAACCAGCTCACCTTCCTTTCCCCAAAAAAATAATCCTCAACGTATACAGCAATATCTTCAAATCCAGGGCCAGCGATATATTTTCGATATAGATCAGGTCGTACTTCATGCGCTCGATCATCTGGTCTACGTTCTCTGCATAGCCGTATTGTACCATGCCCCAGCTGGTGAGACCGGGTTTTACTTTGAGCAGGTAGTTGAAATAGGGCGTTTGCTGCTGAATCTGTTTGATGTAGTATTCGCGCTCGGGCCGGGGACCCACGAGACTCATTTCACCTTTCAGGATGTTCCAGAGTTGTGGCAGTTCGTCGAGGCGCCATTTGCGCATGGTCTTGCCCCAGCGAGTGATGCGGGGGTCGTTGGCCGAGGAAAGCTGCGGGCCATTTTTCTCGGCGGGATGATACATAGACCGGAACTTATGGATGAAAAATTTTCTGCCCCTGTACCCCACCCGCTCCTGGCTGTAGATAATAGGACCGGGAGAAGAAAGCTTCACGCGGATCATTACGTAAAGCATCAGCGGCGACAATACGATCAATCCGAGAACCGAAAACACCACATCGATCACCCTCTTGATATTCTGCTGCCACTCGGGCATGAGGCCGGTCTTGATATCCGAAAGCATGGCGCCAAATACGTGACTGGTTTTTACCGAACCGGAAAGAATATCGAGGATGTCGGGAACGATCTTGATCTCCACGTCTTTTTCGCTGAGAATATTGATCACATTTTCCACCTGCTGTTTCTGCGATTTTTCCATCGCTATTACCACCAGCCTGATATCCTGGTCTTTAAGCACCTGTTCCATATCCTGCAGCGTGCCGCGTTTGGGAATATGTTTGCTGATGCCATTGCCATCGTGGCCCGCCGTGATGTAACCTGTATAGTGATAGCCCGCATTCTTAAGACCTTCGCGGGTATCGCGGTAAATTTTTTCAGCCACTGAATTACCTCCTACCAGCAAGGTGTTGAAACGCACCACGCCCTTGTTAATCTGCCGGCGCACGATATCGAGCAAAATGCTGCGCCCTGTCCAGGTTAAAAAAAGTTGCGCGCCAATATATACCAGCAGCGCCTTGTAGTAATAAGTGTATTGAGTCTGCGGGTCGTTGATCACGATGCTGAAGAAAATGATGGTGCTGCCGATAAGACAGCAAAGCAGCGTGATGCCAAATTCACTCAGCCGCGACTTGCGATACAAAGAATGATAAGCGCCCACCAGCGAGTAAAACAGTATCCACGCAATAGGAATCAGCGTGATGCCCCACCAGAAACGGTCGTTCAGCACCAGGTGGCCCTTGACGGTGATGGATTCATTCAGAAAGTAACGGCGGGCAAAGTACAGTACCACCCAGGCCAGCATGGCAGCAATATAGTCGCTCAACAAATACCAGGCGCTATGAATACGTTTGGCAGGGGGCATGTACAAGTTTACGCTATAATATTATTGTTTTTGATCTTTTGCAAAATCTGGTGTGCCACATCCATCGCCCGGTATCCATCCACTTCGGATACAACTGTTGATGTATTTTTTAAAATAGAATCGCGAAAGGCTTCCAGTTCTTTCTTAATAGCGTTTACTTCAGGCACCTGCGGATTTACAACCGCTATCGTTTTCTTACCGTATTTCGTATCGAGGTCAAATGAAAATGCATCCACATCCTGCGGCGTTTTCAGTTTGATGATCTCGGTCTTCTTATTCAGAAAATCTATCCCGATATAAGCATCTTTCTGAAACAGGCGCATCTTGCGCATTTTCTTCATGCTGATTCGACTGCTGGTGAGGTTGGCCACGCAGCCATTATTAAATTCGATGCGCACGTTGGCAATATCCGGTGTTTCGGTCATTACGGCCACTCCACTCGCTGAAATATTTTTCACCTCGCTTTTTACTATACCTAGAATGATGTCTATATCATGAATCATCAGGTCCAGGATGACACTCACCTCGGTGCCGCGCGGGTTAAACTGCGCCAGGCGATGCACTTCAATGAACATAGGACCCAGGTCAAGATCCTTCACCGCCAGGTAAGCGGGATTGAAACGCTCCACATGGCCTACCTGGAATTTGATCTTCGATTCTTTTACCAGCTTCACGATTTCACCTGCCTCGTCCATGGTATTGGCCAATGGCTTTTCCACGAACACATGCTTGCCTTTGCGGATCGCCATTTTGCATAGCTCATGGTGGGCGGTGGTGGGCGCCACCACATCAATGGCATCCACTGCATCTATCAGGGTTTCTATATCCAGAAATCGGGCTAACTGGTATTTTTCAGATACTTCCTGGGCTACGTCATCGCTGGGGTCGTAGAAACCAACCAGCTCAATATCCTTTATTTCTTTCCAGTTGTTGAGATGAAATTTTCCGAGGTGGCCGACACCGAAGACGCCGATTTTTAACATAGGCGCAAAGATAAAGGATTGGAGTGACGAGTGTCGGGGACGGAGTTTCGGGTTTCGGGTTGTTGGTGCCGGGTGTCCCCCAAAGCCGAAACCTACTTTATGAGTTTACTTTGGGTACGATACGTGGCCGAAGGATGATAAATGAAGAGGCAGGTGCCATCTTTCACCATATCAATCAGCTCCTGGCTGATGGAAGAGGGAACGGCGGGGCAACCAAAACTGCGACCGATATAGCCCTGGCTCTCGATGTATTCTTCGCTTACGTAGTCGGCGCCATGAATAACGATGCCGCGGCGGAGGGCCAGGTCGTTGATACCTTTTTCCATACCTCGCAGTTTGAGCGAATAGCCATTGCTGCCTTTGTAGGTCTCGCCGGTTACGTAGAAGCCGAGACTGCTTTTGTGCGAGGCGGGCTTGTTGGAGAAATACGTAGCCTGCGTCTTACCGGTCTTGGCGCCATGAGCCACATATGTATTATATAAAAGCGTGTAATTGTCCAGGTCTATCACATACAGCCGCTTGCTGGTGCTGGGCTGACTGAAGTCTACTATGGAAAGAATATTGGCTTTGATATGACCGCTCCTGATCAGTTTCGACATACCACGCAGGGCCATTTCAAATACTTTTTTCGATAAACCCCACTCGTTCAGCTGCAGGCTGTCGAAAACATTCATTTTCTCCTCGATAAATGCTTTAGTGGTAAATGTGCTGGTGCTGAACGCTCCCGAAGCGTTCACCGGTGAGGTGGTGGTGTCACTATAATTATTGGTAACTGGGGGGGGGGGGGGGGGGCAAGCAGTAGTACTATGGACGTGATTACAGGAAACCGCAACAGTTTCCGAGGCCTTACCTGTGGTTTTTTCATAGATCCGTTCCTTTTTTAAATAGTGTCAGGTACCCTTTCAACGGTGCCGGGAAGTCAAAATTGCCCGGCGGAAATTATTAACCTTTTTTTCCACATATCCCCCAATTATTTGTGAGTCAAGGGGATAATAAAAATATGGGAATTTTACCAGAACAGCAATACCCGGATAATAGAAATTTTTACATAAAAATATTCACCAACTGTTTGTCACTTTTTTACAAAGCTTAAGGGTTTATACGTGGTAGAATTAAGGGCTTGAAGCAGAACGGGAGAATATTTAATCGCTGTTTATACTTTTTTGTACAGATTGCGCCGTACCTTTGTGGCGCAAAATTGAAAAAGATAAACCAAACGAGAAAATAATTATGAACGATGGGATATCGACCATAGAACAACAGGTGCTTCGTGATTATAAGTATGGCTTTGTTACCAATATTGAAGCTGACGAGGCGCCTCGTGGTTTGAACGAGGACATTATCCGTTTCATTTCCGCCAAAAAGCAGGAGCCAGAGTGGATGCTGGAGTGGAGACTGAAGGCTTATCGCCACTGGCTGAAGATGGAAGAGCCTAAATGGGCTAATATCAAATACGATCCGATCAATTACCAGGATATTATTTATTACTCCGCTCCCAAACAAAAGAAAGCGCCCAAAAGTCTTGATGAAATAGATCCCGAGCTGAAAAGAACTTTTGAAAAGCTGGGCATTTCTCTCGAAGAACAGAAGCGCCTCACCGGCGTGGCCGTGGATGCGGTGATCGACAGTGTATCGATCGCCACTACTTTCAAGGAGCAACTGGCCGAACAAGGCATCATCTTCTGCTCTATGAGCGAAGCTATTCGTGAGCACCCCGAACTGGTGAAAAAATACCTGGGGTCGGTAGTGCCCGTTACCGACAACTATTTTTCCGCCCTGAACTCTGCTGTGTTCAGCGACGGTTCATTCTGTTATATACCCGAGGGCGTACGTTGCCCCATGGAGCTTTCCACCTATTTCCGCATCAACGCCGAAAACACCGGCCAGTTTGAACGCACACTGATCGTAGCAGAGAAAGGAAGTTATGTGAGCTATCTCGAAGGTTGTACCGCTCCCATGCGCGACGAAAACCAGTTGCACGCCGCTGTGGTAGAACTCGTGGCCATGGAAAATGCCGAAATAAAATATTCTACCGTGCAAAACTGGTATCCCGGTGATAAGGACGGCGTGGGCGGCATTTACAATTTCGTTACCAAGCGCGGTATTTGCCTGGGCGATCACTCCAAGATCAGCTGGACACAGGTTGAGACCGGTTCGGCCATCACCTGGAAATACCCAAGCGTAATATTGAAAGGTGATTATTCGGTGGGTGAATTTTATTCAGTAGCCGTTACCAATAACCACCAGCAGGCCGATACCGGCACCAAGATGCAGCATATCGGCAAACACACCCGCAGCCGCATCGTGTCGAAAGGTATATCGGCTGGTTTCAGCAACAACAGTTACCGCGGACTGGTAAATGTCAGTAAAAACGCGGTGAACGCGCGCAACTTCTCGCAGTGCGATTCATTACTGCTGGGCGACAAATGCGGTGCGCATACCTTCCCCTATATCGAGGTGAAAAATAATACTGCCATCGTAGAACACGAGGCCACCACGTCGAAGATTGGCGAAGACCAGTTGTTCTATTGCAACCAGCGCGGCATTGATACGGAGACCGCCGTGGCGCTCATCATCAACGGCTTTGCCAAAGAGGTGATGAACCAGTTGCCGATGGAATTTGCTGTGGAAGCACAAAAACTGCTTGCCATCAGTCTTGAAGGAAGCGTAGGATAATTTTTAGAAACAATTTCAACAAGATATAATCATGCTGTCTATTCACAACTTACATGCAGGCATTGAAGACAAGAAAATATTGAAAGGAATAAACCTTACCATCAATCGCGGCGAAGTACATGCTATTATGGGACCGAATGGTTCGGGTAAGAGTACGCTGGCCTCTGTGCTGGCGGGCCGCGAGCATTTTGAAGTAACCGAAGGTACTGTGGAGTTTGATGGAAAAAATCTGCTGGAACTGGCTCCCGAAGAAAGGGCCGGCGAAGGTTTGTTCCTGGCGTTCCAGTACCCGGTGGAAATTCCCGGTCTCACTACTACCAACTTCATAAAAACAGCGGTGAATGAAGTGCGCAAGTATCGTGGCGAAGAACCACTGGATGCGGTAGGCTTCCTGAAGCTGATGAAGGAAAAAATGGCTTTGATGGAAATGCCGCAGTCGCTGCTGAGCCGCTCGCTGAACGAGGGTTTCTCGGGTGGTGAGAAAAAGCGCAATGAAATTTTCCAGATGGCCATGCTGCAACCCAAACTGGCCATACTCGACGAAACAGACAGCGGCCTGGATATAGACGCCATCCGCATTGTGGCCAATGGCGTGAACAAATTCCGCAACGAAAACAATGCCGTGCTGGTGATTACACACTACCAACGCCTGCTCGATTATATCGTTCCCGACTACGTGCACGTGCTGTACAATGGCCGCATCGTGAAATCGGGCACCCGCGAACTGGCATTGGAGCTGGAAGAAAAAGGATATGACTTTATTAAGAACGAAGTAGAAGCTGTTTAACAAATCTGAACATGAGTACGGTTGACAATATAAAAGAACAATTGTCTCGGTTGCAATCGGAGCAGCGCGACAGCGGTTTGAAAAATATCCGCCAGAACGCGTTGAACGCATTTGATAAAATGGGGATTCCGAACACGAGGCATGAAGAATGGAAATACACGCGTATCAGCGCGCTTTTTAACCAGGAATACCAGATTCAGAACGGTCAGCCCGTGGCAATTTCCGCACAGGATATCGATGCCATCAGGCTGCCGGGGCATGAAAATGCGCATGAGCTGGTGTTTGTGAATGGCGTGTTTTCGCAGCCATTCAGCAAAATTCACCCCAACCAGGAATTGGTGATCATTCCGCTGGAAGAAGCCGCGAACAATGAATATGCCTCCATAGTATCGGAAAACCTCGGTCATAGCAGCCGCTATGCCAAAGATGGCATCAATGCGCTGAATACCGCCTGGATGTATGGTGGTGTGTTCATTGATGTGAAGCGCGCAAAGATCGCCAGTCACCCAATTTACATTTATCACGTTACCGATAGCCGTACTGCCAACATACTGGCGCAGCCGCGCAGCCTGGTGCATCTCAACGAAGGCTCGCAGGTGCAGGTGGTGGAGACATTCGCAACCATCGGTATGCAGTCGAGCTTCACCAACCAGGTAATTGAACTGGTATTGGAAGAAGACGCGCGTCTTGAGTATTATAAAATTCAAAACGACGCCGTGCATGCCAGCCAGGTCAGTACTACCCATGTACGCCAGCGCGGAAAAAGTTTCGCCCATACCGTTACCATTTCGCTGAACGGAAACGTGGTGCGCAACAACCTGAATATTATCATGGAAGCGCCCTACTGCGAAAGCCATTTGTATGGCTTGTATTTGCAGAAAGGCAATAGTCATATAGACAACCACACGCTGGTTGACAACGTAAAACCCAACTGCTACAGTAATGAACTGTACAAAGGCATTATGGACGAAAACGCCACCGGCGTATTCAACGGCAAGATTTTCGTGCGTCAGGATGCGCAAAAGACCAATGCCTACCAGAGCAATAAGAATATATTGCTGAGCAATAACGCGAGCGTGAATACCAAACCACAGCTCGAAATATTTGCCGACGATGTGAAATGTTCGCACGGATGTACCATCGGCAGCCTGGATAAAGAGGCGATGTTTTACCTGAGGTCGAGGGGCGTTACCGAAAAATCGGCGCGCTCGCTGCTGATGCATGCTTTTGCCGATGATATTATGGAGCATATCAAGCCCGAAGCCATCAGGCAGTATGTGGACAAACTGATTTCTGAAAGACTTGAATTCGACACAATATGATGAAGACAGCTGCCATATCAGGAGGATTAGATGTATATGCCATCCGTGAGCAATTTCCTGTGCTGAACAGGGAAGTGAAGGGGCATCGACTGGTGTATTTCGATAATGCAGCTACCACGCAAAAGCCGCAGGAGGTAATTGATGCCCTGGTAAATTATTACACCACGTACAATGCCAATATTCACCGCGGCATTCATACCCTGGCCGAAGAAGCCACTGCCGCTTATGAAGCCACGCGCGATGCGATGAAGGAATTCATCAATGCTTCGGGCCGCGAGGAGATCTTGTTTACTTCGGGCACTACCGACAGCATCAATACCGTCGCTTTTACTTATGGCCGGCAAAATGTGCAGGAAGGTGATGAAATCATCATATCTGCTATGGAGCATCACAGCAACATCGTGCCCTGGCAGGTGTTGTGCGAAGAAAAAAAAAAAAAAATTCCCATCAACAATAAAGGCGAGCTGCTATTTGAAGAATTTGAAAAGCTCGTGAGCAGCAAAACGAAGATCGTGAGCGTAATGTATGTGTCGAACGCGATGGGGGTGATCAATCCCGTAAGAGAAATTATTAAGAAAGCGCACGAAGTGGGCGCCGTTGTGCTGGTAGACGCGGCGCAGGCCATGGCGCACCTGGATATTGACGTGCAGGAACTGGATTGTGATTTTCTCGCCCTTTCTGCCCATAAGATGTACGGACCTACCGGTATAGGTGTCTTATATGGTAAGAAAGAATTGCTGAACAGGATGCCGGTATTCCGCGGCGGTGGTGAGATGATCAAGGAAGTGACATTTGAAAAAACAACCTACAACGATCTTCCTTATAAATATGAGGCCGGCACGCCGAATATTGCGGATACCATCGCTTTCAAACCGGCGATCGATTTTGTGAACCGGGTTGGCAAAAAAGCCATGCACGCGCATGAGCAGGTATTGCTGGATTATGCTACAGAAAAATTGCGCGCCATCAAAGGCGTACACATTGTGGGAGATTCGACTAATAAGATCAGCGTGTTGTCTTTTGTGGTGGATAATATTCACCCGCAGGACCTGGGCATATTGCTCGACAACCGCGGTATTGCGGTGCGTACGGGTCACCATTGCTGCCAACCGCTGATGGATCGTTTCCGTATCCCGGGCACTACCCGCGCCTCATTTGCGGTATATAATACTTTGGAAGAAATTGATCTGCTGGTGGCAGGCGTGGAGAAGGCCATAAAAACGTTAAGCTGATGAGCGATCACAAGACTATAGCCCAGATAGAGGACGAGATAGTAGAAGAATTTTCCTTGTTCGATAGCTGGGACGATAAGTACGAATACATCATAGACCTGGGCAAGAAGCTGCCGCCGCTGGAAGATCAGCATAAGATTGATGAAAACCGCGTGCGCGGTTGTCAAAGCACCGTATGGCTGGTGGCAGATTATAAAGACGGAAGAGTGTACTTTAAGGCCGAAAGTGATTCGGTGATTGTGAAGGGACTGATCAGTATGCTGATACGCGTACTGAGCGGACAAACGCCCGACGATATCATCAGCGCCAAACTGGAGTTTATACAAAAGATAGGCATGACGACACACCTGGCGCAGACCAGAAGCAATGGTTTGTTGTCGATGGTGAAGCAGATGAAAAACTATGCGGTAGCCTTTAAAGCAAAAAATTCCTTAACCACTTAGATTATGGAAGCGGAAGAGCTGAAAAAGAAGGTAATCGAGGTATTGCATACCATATACGATCCCGAACTGCCCGTTGATATTTACGAGCTGGGATTGATATATGAAGTGGAAGTTTTGCCCGTAAACAATGTGCAGATAGTGATGACGCTGACAGCCCCGGGCTGCCCGGCCGCGCAATCGCTGCCCATTGAAGTAGATCAAAAGGTAAGACAAATAGAAGGCGTGAACGACGTACATGTGGCAGTAACCTGGAATCCGCCCTGGAACAAGAGCATGATGTCTGAAGCCGCACAACTTGAATTAGGATTCTTATAAAAAACTACATATGAAAATCAGCGCGCAGGAAGAATACGGTATTCGCATATTGATCAGGGTGGCACGTTGCCAGGACCCCGCTGGTATGAGCATTCCCCAGCTCAGCGAAGCAGAAGGCCTGAGCCAGCATTATGTGGCCAAGCTTACACGCATTCTGCGCCTGGCAGGATTCATTAACAGCACACCCGGCTATAAGGGCGGTTATGTGCTGGCCAAACCCAAACGCGAGATCATCATCAAAGATGTGCTGATAGCGCTGGGCGGCCCGCTCTTCGACGCTAAATTCTGCAACTCGCACAGCGGCACCATGCGGCTTTGCACCAACTCGGTAGATTGCTCTGCCCGCTCGCTATGGCAGATGATCCAGTTTACCGTAAACCAGTTGCTGGAAAAAGTAACGCTGCACGACCTGGTAAGCGGCGAAAAGGAATCGGAAAAGATCCTGAAAGAATTGCTGATGAACAGCAGCCGCACGGCCGTAGAAAAGCTTGCCTTAAACCAGCTGTAGATCGTAGCGATGCTCGATCAGTTCCACGCCAAAAGCATCTGATGGTTTCTCTTCTGTCAATACAAAACCATAGCGTTTGTATATGAGCGCTGCTTTGTCTTGCTGGTTGGTGGTCCACAAGTAGCAGTGACGGTAATTTTTTTCCCGAAGAAAATCCATGAATAAATCCATCATTTTTTTACCCAAACCTACACCCCGGTAAGCGGGAAGTATGATGAAGAAGCGGAGCTGCGCCGTATCCTCTCCCCTATGCATGCCGAGCAGAAACCCGATGATGCGGCCGTTGTCTTCACAAATCCATACACGGTCTTTATCGGAATCGTATTGGGAACAAAACTCGTATACGCCTTTGGCAACATAACCTTCGAAGGAAAGGCCGTAGTGGTATTCTTCACTATACAACTTTGCATGGAGATGTACCAGGGAGCCGAGGTCGCCGGGGCGGAGGCCTGTGCGGATGGTGATGTTGTTGAATGGGTAGGTCATGGCATCGGGGATTTTGAAATGGATTGCGCGGATTACTAACAGTACGGAAAAGCTTTTTTAGTTAATGCGCAGGGTGGCAATGACGGGTAAACGGTCAGACGATGGATCACCGGCAAGGATCACCGCATTTTTTTCATTCTTCAATATTTCCATAATAGCATTGATCTGCAGCACGCGGTTGGTATCGCTGCGCTGTGCATCGAGATGTGTGCAGGCGATGGTGAGTTCTTTGCCGTTTACCGTGATGTTGGCGGTCGCAAGTACGCGTGGTTCGCCGTTGGTGCCGGCAAGTGTGGGCAGCGCAACCACATCGGGACTTTCTTTGTTTATAATAGTGGCGATCGCCTCTACATCTATTACGTTGGGTTTGGATGGCGGATTGGCGTGGTGGATGTTATAGGTCATTACCCTGAGGATGTCGGAAGGTGTGGATTGCGGTTTTTCACCACAGCCAACTGCCAAAAAAATATTGAAACAAGCAGGAAATAACAGATCATAAAAGGGGTTATTGATACAAAAAAAGAGATTGTTAAAAGTAAAATTAAAGGATTGTGAAATTCTAACCTACTGGAAGACAGTGGGTGTGCCCTCGCATACTTTTTGATTATATAAATGTAAAAGGAGGTGGTTATGCGACGAATGAAATGGTTACTAAGTACGGCTGTAGTATTGTTTTTTGTGGCCTGTTCGCCCGTTGCACATGTGGAGAAAGATCCGTCGGTGAACCTGGGCAACTATAACACTTATGCATGGGTTGAGGCCAGGTCTTCGAAAGATAGTAGCAACGATAAGAGATCGGCAGACCTCGCCAAACTGAGCGTGATGAACGAAGTGAATGCGCAATTGCAGAAGAAAGGCTGGCGCCTCGACGAAAAGAATCCCGATGTTTTGGTGAGTTATGATGTGCTGGTAGAAAGGAATGTGCACCAGGTGAACGATCCTGTGTACAGCGCGCCTTTTGTGCGCTACTACTATAACCCGTACTTCAGGCGCTGGGGTACCATTTACTATCCCTCGCGCTTTATAGGATACGACTCTTACAATGTACCCGTGCGTGAGGCGACCTTAACGCTCACCATGATTGATGCCAGGACCGATAAGGAAATCTGGCAGGGATGGTCAACCCAGCAAGTTGACAGCCGGGTACTTTCCAAAAAGGAGATCAGGAGTGGAGTGAAGAGCATTTTCAAAAAGTTTGGTTAATCAAAAATGGCTCATTGGTAGGAGGCTGTCGCAAGACAGCCTCTTTTGCTTTATTGGCAAAAACGATGAAAAAATTGCAACCGGGGCGGGTTTTTCCCTGCCTTACTTGCAGGTTTTTGACTCATTTCGGGGCCGGTACCTCTTTTGTGGTACCGGGTTGATGAAGGAGGTAGCGAATATGAAAAGGTATGACATCAAGACCGCTTACGAATACCCTGCCGCCCGCGCCCTGGCTGACATTCTAAAGCTGGGTTTGTTCTGCGCCGCTGTGGCGGGTATTATAGTTTTACTCTCGTAAGATAGAATGAGAAGGGGCATATATTGAATGGAAAAAGGCGGGCCTTTTTCCTTTTTTGTGGAGTGTAGTGACACACTTATGGTGTATAGTGATCGGCAGCCCTCCTCACCCAGCCCGGCGCAGTATTCAGATGCTGGCGCAGGTAAAGGTTCAGCTGCGCAGCATGATGTTGCACATGCCGCATGTTGTAAAGGAATATTTCAAGGACGGGATAATCTTTCGGGCCCCAGTCTGGCTCTTCCACAAATCTTGCCTGGAGCGATTCCTCTGTAAGGCCATCTATCATTTTCCGGCATCTTTCCCGGCAAGCCAGCAGGTATTGTATCAATTCCGCTTTTGAATACAACCTGTCGGGAACAATATCATCCAGCGCTTCTTCTGGAATTTCATGCTCTGCCTTTAGGGTATATGGTAAAAGCGGGGAGACATTCCTGGGCGGAATGGTGCTATAATAATCCAGGAAGAAAATGGTATGGTAGATGGTGTAAAAAATGCGCTTATTGGAATGCATGAGCTCTTCCGGGCAAAGTTCGACAGCATTGTGCAGCATATCGATGCTGGCACCGAATTGATTCCAGAGCGTTTGTTTCAGTTGGTTGATCATGGCTGAAAAAGGGTTGATGAAATAAGTGGGTAAAATAGTGGTTTTTTGGATTAGCGGCCCGAACGGAAAATTGCCCCGCCAAATAATTTGAAAATTTGTTGGTTAAAATCGAAAATCTGCTATCTTTGCCATCCCTTAAAATCAGGAACGGACATCCGGAGTGCCTGGCGCGAAGAGGTTGGTTTCCTGAAGATTAGGCGCAAAATCTGAATAGTTCTTAAAGTTATAAATTCTTGAGGTTGCTAATAGCATCGTAGTATTAGCGAGGATCGGTAGTTCAGTTGGTTAGAATGCCGCCCTGTCACGGCGGAGGTCGCGGGTTCGAGTCCCGTCCGGTCCGCAGATTTAATTCGCTGAAACCCGTTCTGGGAGCGGGTTTCAGCATTTTAGGTTCAGTTCCCGGGTCCTCAGTTTTTTTGCTTGCTTTCCAATCTATTTTTATACTCTTCAGTAAATCAATCATTTCCCATTTATTTAATCGCCTGATTTCTTTCTTCACATTACATACTTGAGGGTGCATGTAAGGAGGCATAAAAACATTTCCATTTTGGTATCCTTGATTTAACGAAACCTATACCAGGTAAGGGTTTCGGTAATTTTGGTTTGCTAAACTCTTTACCAATTCTTCACCTTTTAAATACACATAAGGAGGCAAATTATGGAACCGAAAATGACAATCCTTTTCATAGGAAAAAAATCGAGGATCACCAGAAATCAATTGCTCCCTATTTATTTACGGGTAACCATAGCAGGAAAACGTTTTGAAGTAGCGACTCATCGTCATGTTGAGCCGTTTGAATGGTCTTCATCTGCAGGCAGGGTAATAAGCCGGTTTGAATCTGCAGTGGAAACAAATATGGCCCTTGATGAAATCAAAAGGAAAGTTTATGAGTACAGGGAACGTATCCTTTTGGAGAACAGAGATTTTACTGTTGACAGTCTTAGGGAAAAGTGGTTCGGCCAGGATCGAAATAAAAGAACCCTACTTGGAGTGTTCAGGTCAAGTATCATGGATTTGGAAAAACTAGTCGCTAAGGGAGTGTATCGCAAATCAACCCTAGTTAAATATAAATCCACAGAAAAGCACCTGCTTGATTATCTGCATTGGCGCAAGAATGGCTGCGATGTGTTGCTGATTGATCTCAGAATTGAATTTGCCAGCAATTTTGAATATTATTTACAGGCTGAAAAAGGACTCTCAATAAATTCGTCGGGGAAAATGATCAAGAACCTGAAGAAGGTGATTCGAGATTGTGTTGACAAGGATTGGTTGGACAAAGACCCCTTTTATCGATTTAAAGTTAAACACGTCGATCCGAAAATTCCTCATTTAACCGTTGAAGAATTAAAAGCACTGGAGGAAAAGGAAATAACAATAGAGCGTCTTGCCGTGGTACGGGACATGTTCCTCTTTAGCTGTTATACCGGATTTGCCTACGTCGATGTTGCTCAGCTATGGTGAAGGGATTTATGTGCATCCCCAAAAAGACAAAATGCCTTTCGGTAGAATGCAGCTTTATCTGATGAATGATAATACTATCAATGTGGACAAGACCTATCTGGATATAAAAGATGATAGCATATTTATTCCTACAGCCGAAAAATGGCAATGGCGTAAAATGAATGATAGGAATCCGGTAATAGCCTGAACGTTATTTAGTTGTTCTGCTTAGTATATGATCTGACAGTTTGAGGATTTTTTATTTGAAGTTTTATAGGGTCAGGATTAATTTTTTATGCTGCGGGTGGAATGTC
>JGI12420J12819_1000392_pt1 | contig 25694 bp, 17 predicted proteins | sample Passage237A_FD_12819 | JGI IMG/M metagenome (IMG submission 12819) | reverse complement strand
AAGAGCTAAGCTCTTCTCGGTTTTCTTCGCTTTCGACATTGTGCCGCCGCATTGCTTACAAGGTATGGTTGGGTTCATAGCTGGAAAGCATTTCGCCGAACAGTGTTATTGGGCTGCAGTGGGTGTGGCAATGGCGGGGATGGGGGGTGGGAGTGGATGGAGTGGTAAGTGGGTCGGGATGTGGGTCATAAGATACAAAAAAGAGTTGATACACTAACGGTGTAAAGCTGCACTGGGTGCATGATCAGTGAGGCTGCGGTGGTGCATTTTCCGAGGTGGTATGACACGCTTCGTCGACAGGTTTCGGCAGAGTTGCAGGAGCCGTATCGCAGGGAGATCTCCGAGTTTCTCGCATGTTGTGCGCGGTGGCGGACTCCGGCGAATGTGGCGGTGATCAGGCAGTATTTGGAGCAGCCGAACAAAAAGGCGTCGCCGTGGGCGCGGGAGGCTTTGCGGTGGTTTTTCCGCACGGGACGGCGCGCTTGGATCGAAGAATCGCAAGGGGGATGGGGACGATCTGAGCGCAAAAAGGGAGGAGCTGGGAATCTGAAATTTCAGGATTCGAAACTTGAGAAGGCGTGCGGGGAGGAGGCGGAAAAGAGCGGGAACTTAAAATTTCGGAATTCGAAATTTGAGAGATCGAGTCGGGGGGAGAGGAACGGAGGCGCGGATTTAGGATCTCGAGATTTCAGATGTGAGAACCCGGGGATGAAGAGGCGGAGGGAAGTGAGGTGGCAGCGGTCGGCCGCGGAGGATTTGGGCGGGGCGGATTGGGAGAGAGATTTGGTGCGGGCGGTGAGGGAAGCCGGATTTTTGTGGCGGACGGAGGAGACGTATCGGAGCTGGGCGAAGAAGTTTGCGGAGTTTCTGCGGCCGCGATCGCCGTATGCGGCGGAGGGGCGGGATGTGGCGGCGTTTTTGTCGATGCTGGCGGTGAGGCAGCGGGCGAGCGTGTCGACGCAGAAGCAGGCGTTGAATGCGTTGGTGTTTTTCCTCCAAGAGGCGTTGAAGCGGGAGGTGGGCGAGGTGCAGTTCAAGCGGGCGGCGGCGAGGCGGCGGGTGCCGACGGTGTTGTCGCGGGAGGAGTGTCGGCGGTTGTTCGAGGCGATGGAGGGATCGGAGCGGTTGATGGCGGAGCTGGCGTATGGGTCGGGACTGCGGTTGATGGAACTACTGCGGCTGCGGGTGCATCATTTGGATCTGGACCGGCAGCGGGTGATCGTGGCGGGCGGGAAGGGAGATCGGGATCGGGTGACAGTGTTGCCGGAGGCGTTGATCGGGCCGTTGAAGAAGCAGGTGGAGCGGCTGCGGGGATTGTTCGAGGAGGATCGGAGGGCGGGGTTGCCGGGGGTATGGCTGCAGGAGAATGTGGCTCGGAAGTATCCGAAGGCGGGCGAGAGCTGGGAGTGGCAGTGGGTGTTTCCGTCGCGGGAGTTGAGCGTCGATCCGGTGAGCGGGGTGAAGCGGCGTCACCATCTTACGGATACGAGTTTTCAACGAATACTAAAACGAGGCGCGGTGGCGGCGAAGATCGACAAGCGCGTGACGCCGCATGTATTGAGGCACTCGTTTGCGACGCATTTGTTGGAGAGCGGCGTCGATATAAGGACGGTGCAGGATCTTTTGGGGCATCAGAGTGTAGAGACGACGCAGATCTATACACATGTGATGGAGCGACCGGGGTTGGGGGTGCGGAGTCCGATGGATCTGCTGAGAGAGTGAAAAGCTGAAAAGCGGAACGCTGAAACCCGGAATCTGAGACCTGAGAGGCGGAACGGAGAAGGGCGAGGCGGTCGAAGCGTTGGGACGGACGAGATCTAAAATTTGAGAATTTGAGATCTCAGAGAGGGATTTTGAGACGGCTTCGCCCGGTGACTTCCGGCGAGGGGACGGCGAAGGGCACGGACAATGTCTGGCGAAAGGGGTGGGGAGTGTGGAGTCGGAAGATTACGTATTTTTGCGATGGGGGGCGGGAAGTGTGTCATCACACAGGTGTGCGAGCGCGACAAGGGCACGGCGGAATCCGGCCATCGTTGTGCGCCGATTTATTGCGCGGTGGGGGGGGGCACCGGCGCCTCCACGGGGCAGGCGACGAAAGCCTTACGCTTCCGCTACGAGGCTACGGGGCGAGGGCGAGGCGGAAGTAGTCGCGGGCGTTGGCGAAGCAGATGTTTCGCACCATGCCCCCGACGAGGTCGCGGTCGTTGGGGATTTCGCCGCGCTCCATGTCGGCGCCGAGGAGGTTACAGAGGATGCGACGGAAGTATTCGTGGCGCGGATAACTGAGGAAGCTGCGCGAATCGGTGAGCATGCCGACGAAGCGGCTGAGGAGGCCGAGGTTGGAGAGGGCGTTGATCTGCCACTCCATGCCTTCCTTTTGATCGAGGAACCACCAGCCGCTGCCGAACTGGAGTTTGCCGGGGATGGTGCCGTCCTGGAAATTGCCGGTCATGGCGCCGAAGACGTAGTTGTCGGCGGGGTTGAGGTTGTAGAGGACGGTGCGGGGGAGTTCGTCGGTGGAATCGAGGGTGTTGAGGTAGGTCGAGAGCGCGCGGGCTTGGGGGAAGTCGCCGATGGAATCGAAGCCGGTATCGGGGCCGAGTTTGGCGAGGAGGCGGGCGTTGTTGTTGCGGAGGGCGCCGAGGTGGAGCTGCTTGGTCCAGCCTTTGCGGGCGTCCCAGCGGCCGAACTCGAGCATCATGAAGGAGGCGAATTTCGCTTCGTCGTCGGGCGAGGCGGCGCGGCCGGCGCGGGCGGCGTCGAAGATGGTCTGGGCTTCGGCGGCGGTGCAGGGAGACGCGAAGGCGTTTTCCATGCCGTGGTCGGAGAGGCGTCCGCCGACGGCGTGGAAGTCGTCGTGACGTTTTTGGAGCGCGGCGAGGAAGTCGTCGAACGAGCGTATCGGAAGTTTGGAGACGCCGGAGAGTTTTTCGATCCAGGCGTTGAAGGCGGCGGGGGCGGCGACGAGGAGGGCTTTGTCGGGGCGGAAGGTGGGGTAGACGCGGGTCTTGAGGCCGAGCTGGGCGATCTTTTCGTGGAGATCGAGCGGGTCGGCGGGATCGTCGGTGGTGCAGATGACGGCGACGTGGTTGGCGGCGAGGATGTCGTGGACGCGGAGCGAGGGGAGCTGGGCGTTGGCTTCGCGCCAAATTTTATCGGCGGACTTTTCGTCGATGAGGTCGGTGAGGCCGAAGTAGCGGGCGAGCTCGAGGTGGGACCAGTGGTAGAGGGGATTGCGGAGGGTGTGAGGGACGGTGCGGACCCAGGCGTCGAATTTTTCGCGGGGGGAGGCGTCGCCGGTGACGAAGCGTTCGTCGACGCCGTTGGCGCGCATGGCGCGCCATTTGTAGTGGTCGCCGCCGAGCCAGATTTCGGAGAGGTCGGCGAACTGGTGGTTGGAGAGGATTTGCTGCGGGGGGAGGTGGCAGTGGTAGTCGTAAATGGGCTCGGGCTTGGCGAAGTGGTGGTAGAGGTCGCGAGCGGCGTCGGAGTAGAGGAGAAAGTCGTCGTGGATGAGCGGGCGCATGGGGCGGAATTTTTACAGAAGGCAATGAAGGGAACGGAGAGTGAACCGCGGAGGCACGGGGACACAGAGGGGGAGCGGTGGACTGTTGACCGGGAAGGAAAATGAGGGAGCTCGCGGCCTACGGGGCGGCGGATTTGAAATTTGAGATTTCGGATTTGAGAAAGCGGGCGCGAGGTTACCGGGAGATGTCGGCGAGCATGGCGTCGAGTGTGGTGTAGCGGTCGAGGAGGGCGCGGGCGGCGGCGCAACGGGCGGCGGGGACGAGGCGGGTGTTTTCCGCGAGGAAGATGAGGTAGCTCGCGATGTTTTTGGCGAAGAGGAGACGGCCTTCGTCGCTGATCGTGTAGAAACGTGCGCGCTGGCGGTAGCCGGCGGGGGAGTGATCGCCGAGCGCGGATTTTTCGGGGCGTCCGTCGGCGGCGAGGACGTAGAGGAAGTTGTATTCGAAAAAGAACATGTGCTCGGGGCTCGGGGGGAGCGATTCGAGCGCGGAGCGGGTGTTGGCGGGGGAGGAGAAAAGAGATGAGTCGAGGGCGAGCGGACTCTTCGCGTCGACGAGCGAGGTGGTGATGAAGGTGCGCGCCATTTTTTTCTCGGTGGCGTCGGTGCTGAAGGCGCCGGCGAGGGCGAGCTCGAGGGTGAAGCGATACCAGTCGCGCCAGAGGGTTTGGTCGGACGCGTTTTTCGAGGCGAAGAGCGCACGGCCCATTTCGTAGGTGTAGCGGCCGCTGGTTTTGATTTCGAGGCGGGTGCCGGTGGCGGCGCCCATGACCTGGTAGTTTTCGGCGGATTTGCCGGAGCCGGAGTGGAAGCCGATGGAGACGCCGAATTTTTCGCAGACGGCCCATTGTTTCGCGATGAGTTCGCGGAGGGCGGCATTGTCGGCGACGGGAGTGTTTTTTTGAAAACCGAAGGCGGGCGCGACGAAGTGGATTTTCATGCCGAGCGCTTCGCAGAGCGCGAGCATGATGGCGGTGGTTTCCTGGGTGGTGAGACCGGGGAGTTCGTCGATGGAGAGTTCGCGGAGGTAGTCGCGGCCGGCGGGAACGGTGAACGCGGCGGCGCGGGCGGCGGCGTATTTTTCGTCGCGGCGCTTCATCTTTTGGAGCGCGGGCCAGACGGAGCAGAGGAGTTTTTCGAATTCGGCGGCGTCGAGCGTGAGGCCGGCGGCGGCGACGCGGATGCGGACTTTTTCGATGAGATCGGCGGGGATGTCGGCGAGTTGCGCGGGTTGGTTGAGCGCGAGTTCGGGGGAGAGGTCGAAAGTGATGTAACTGGCGAGGAGGCAGCCGCGGACGAGCTGGTCTTCGCGGGAGTCGAATTTGCCGCCAATGGGTTGGTGGTCGGCGTTGAAGGACCACGGGATGCGGCGGTGGTGGAAGCCGTGCTTGAGTTTGGTGAGGACGCAGCCGTGGCTCATGCCCTCGACCGACTGACCCTGGTGGCCTTCGGGGACATTCGTGCCGATAAACGGGAACGGAACGGTGTCGAGCTGGCCGGCGAGCATCTGGTCGACGTCGAAAACGAGCTCGCGCGGGATGGAGTTCTGGTTGGCGGTGAAGCCGTGATCGAGGGCGCTCATGGCCCAGTCGACCGCGGGCCAGTGAAGCGTGGTGAAGCGGGCACCGACGCCGATGGTGCTGCGGCCGAGGTTGCCGCCGGTGGAGGGGAAGATCGTCGAGGCGGGGTCGTGTTCGAGGATCAGGTTTTTGAGGCGAAGAAGGTTTTCCCACGAGGCGGGGAAAGCGGCGAGGGAGCCGTCGAGGGCGACGCCACGATCGAGCACGCCGACCGCGGCACCGCGGGTGCGGGCTTCGAGGCGCCATGCGCAGTCGCCAGTGGCTTCGTCTTCGAGGAGCGTCCAGCGGCCGACGGCGGTTTCGAAGTGACTTTTTGGATACTCGCGGAGCGGAGCGCCGGCGACGAGCTTCGCGCCGAGGGCGGGCCAATCGAGGCAGAAGTCGGGGCTGACGCAGGGATTCTGCGCGATGCGGAGATCGTGGCGGAGGAGGAAATCGTTGATAGCGCTCAAAGGACGGAAAGTTTAGGAGAAGGGCCCACGGAATACACGGAAGGCGGTCATGGCGTCGCGAGGGGTGGCGTGGGAATTCTTCCGAGTGGACTGTGTGTTCCGTGGGCCGAAGGAACTGCGAGGGGACTGAATCAGATGGTCATCGCGTGGTAGCCGCCGTCGACGATGAGCTCTTCGCCGGTGATGAAGGAGCCGGCCGCGTCGGAGGCGAGGAGGAGCGTGGCGCCGATGAGCTCGCGGGCTTCGCCGAAGCGTTTGGCGGGCGTGTGGCCGAGGATGGCGGCGACGCGGTCGGGAGAGAGGATTTTGCGATTTTGTTCGGCGGGGAAGAAGCCGGGGACGAGGACGTTGACGCGGACGCGCGCGGGCGCCCATTCGCGGGCGAGGTTGAGGGAGAGGTTGTGGACGGCGCCCTTGGAGGCGGAGTAGGTGATGACGCGTGAGAGCGGGACGATACCGGACATCGAGCCGAGGTTGATGATGGAGCCGCCCTGGCCGCGCTCGACGAGGTATTTGCCGAAGACCTGACAGCCGAGGAAGACGCCTTTGACGTTTACGCGAAGGATGCGGTCGAACTCCTCTTCGGTGATATCGAAGAAGGGCGTGGCGGAGTTGATGCCGGCGCCGTTGACGACGATGTCGACGCGGCCGGATCTTTCGAGGACGGCGTCGAGGAGACCCTGAAGTTGGGCTTTGTCGGTGGCTTCGGCGGAGTGGAACCAGGCTCTGCCGCCGGCGGCGGAGATTTTTTCGAGGCGGGCCCGGGCTTTTTCGGGGTTGCGGCCGACGATCACCACTTCGGCGCCGGCGCCGGCGAGGCCTTCGGCCATGGCGCCGCAAAGTTCGCCGGTGCCGCCGATGACGACGGCGACCTTGCCGGAGAGGCCGAAGAGTTGGTGGAGATAGTCGGAGTTATTCATCGTTGAGCACGTTTGGGCGATGTGCGGAGCCAGACGAGCGCAGAGTGAAGACGGATCGGAGAAGGGAAACGGGGGGCGCAAAACGTGTCATGGTTGCGCGTCGGTCGGTGCAAGGGTTTCGCGAAGCCAGGCGATGAGGCGATCGGGGTAGTCGGGGAGGAATTGCGGCCAGGTGAGGAGGCCGTGCGCGGCACCGGGAAGCGTGATGAGATCGCAGCGGACGCCGCCGGCGCGGAGTTTTTGTTGGAAGGCGAGAGATTGTTCGATGCGGACGGTTTTGTCGGCGTCGCCGTGAAGAAGGAGGAAGGGCGGAAGGCCGGGCTTTACGTGAGTGAGGGGCGAGGCGGCGCGGAGAATGGCGAGCGATTCGGGCGTGGGCGCGGCGGGGAGATCGAAGAGGGCTTGGAGGGAGGTGCTGAGCTGGCCGCCGCGGTGGGCGACGTCGGTTTCGAAATCGGTGACGGGCGCGAAGCCGACGACGGCTTGGACGCGGGTAGAGTCGTCGGCGAGTGTGGCGGCGAGGCAGACGAGATGACCGCCGGCGGAGTGGCCGAAGAGCGCGATGCGTTGCGGGTCGCCGCGGTAGTCGGCGGCGTGGGCTTTGATCCAGCGGATGGCGGTTTGGACGTCTTCGAGGGCGGCGGGCCAGCGGTGTTGGGGCGCGTGGCGGTAGTTGATGGAGAACCAGGTGAAGTTCGCGGCGGTGAGCGGGGCGAACCAAGGAGTGATGTCGGCGCCGTCGCCGGGTTTGTCGCTGCCGGCTTTGTCGCCGCGAGACCAGCCGCCGCCGTGGACGAGGATCGCGATCGGATGTGGACCTGGGGTGTCGGGGATGTGGGCGTCGAGGAGAAGCGTTTCGCCGGCGGCGTGGCCGTAGGGGATGTCGCGGTGGATGGCGCCGGCGCGGAGCGTGGAGGCGAACGCGAGGAGGAAGGCGGCGGCGGACGCGAGGACGGAAAGGCGGCGGAAAAAAAAGTTCATGGGGAGACGCGTGAGGCGAATCCGCGGAACGGATACGCCGCCGAAGGGTAGAGCGGTCGGGCGGCGGTGAGCGGAGTGAAAAGTGTGCGGGAAGGGGCGCGGTTTCGAATGTGGGGGTGCGCTCATTGTTGAATGGAGCGCGGGATTTGTGATCTGAAATTCGAGATTTCAGAAACGGAGCGAAGACCGGACCTCCGGAGGGCTGGAGGAAAGAGCGGAAAGGCTCGCTCTTTTCTATTGTTGAAGGCGGCGGGCGGTGCGGAGGTGGGACTCGGCTTCGGTGTGGCGGCCTTGTTGTTGCAGGGCGCGGGCGAGGGCGAGATGGGGCGCGGGATTTTCGGGATCGAGTTCGATCGCGCGGTGGAAATGCGGTTCGGCGTCGGGGAAGCGGTTGCTCAGGAGGAGAGCGATGGCGAGGCCGAGGTGGGCTTGGGGGTCGCGGGGCGCAAGTTCGACGGCGCGGGTGAAGTGCGGGACGGCGTCGGCGTTGCGGCCGGAGGCGGCGATGGCGAAGCCGAGGTTGCGGTGGGCGACGGGGTGGCGGGGGTTGAGGGCGAGGGCGCGTTCGAAGGCGGGGATGGCGTCGGTGTAGCGGTCGAGGGCGGCGTAGGCGGAGCCGAGATTGTTATGGGCGTCGGCGAAATCGGGCTGGAGGGCGAGGGCGCGTTCGAGGAGCGGGAGGGCTTCGCGGGGGCGGCCGAGGCGGGTGAGGTTGTCGCCGAGATTGGAGAGAGCCTGCGGGTAGTCGGGGCGGAGGGTGAGCGCGGTTTCGAGATGTGTGATGGCTTCCTGGATACGTCCGCGTTCGGTGAGGGCGAGGGCGAGGTTATTGTGGGCGATCCAGGCGGAGGGGTTTCGCGTCGCTGTGGTTTGCCAGAGCGTGAGCGTGTCGTGGTAGGTGCGGGATTGTTGGAAGGTGAGGAAGCCGAGGAGGAGGAGAAGCGGGGTGGCGAGGAGAGCGAGTTTGGGGTTTTTGAGGGGGAGCCGCTCTACGGTATGTGCCGCTACGGCGGCGAAAAGGGTGAGGATTGGGAGGGTGGCGAGGTATTGGAAGTGGTCGGCGACGTAGGAGAAAAGGAAGGGGTAGACGTTGACGAAACCGAGGACGGGGAAGAGCGTGCCGCCGAAGAGAAGGAGCGCGGTGAGGGCACCGCGCCCCCATGCGGTCCACTTCGACGCGAAAAAAGCGGCGGCGAGGAGAGCGAGGGTGGCGAGGACAAAGAGCCATTGGGCCAAGGAGGTGGTGTCGACGGTCCAGCGGGGATAGATGAAGACGAGGTCGACGGGCCAGAGGAGTTTGCCGAGATAGAACCACGGGGCGCGGCCGGCGAGGAGGAGGCGCTCGGTGAACGTGAGAGCGAATGCGGCGCCGTCGGCGCCGATCTGCGTGCGTTCAAAGTGGGCGGTGTGGAGGCCGGCGGCGAAGGCGAGGGCGAACCAGGGAAGAAGCGGGAGGACGTCGCGGCGGAAGTGAAGCGAGCCTTGACGCCACCAGAGAAGGACGAGGAGGGCGGCGGGAAGGGTGGCGGTGACGGATTTGGTGAGGAGGGCGGCGAGGAAGAGGACGGACGCGAGCGCGTAGGTTCCGAGTTTTGGGTTTTGAGTTTTGGGTTCCGAGTTCCGCGCGGGAAAGCGGGTGTCGTGGAAATTTAGATACGTTAGTGCGGCGCAGAGACAAAGGAGGGCGGAGAGGGTGTTTTTTTGTTCGGAGATCCAGGCGACGGATTCGACGCAGACGGGATGAAGGGCGAAGAGAAAGGCGGCGAAGGCGGCGCCGGGGATCGCGAGGCGTTGAAGGAGGCGGGCGAAGAGGCAGGCGTTGGCGGCGTGCAGGAGGATGTTGAGGAGGTGGTAGCCGAGCGCGGAATCGCCCCAGAGTTTGTGTTCGAGCCAGAACGCGGAATGGAGGAGCGGATAGTATTGTTGGGTGGCGCCGACTTCGAACCAGATGCGGACGAGGCCGCTGAGCGATTGCAGGTCGGGGCGGGTGACGTGGCCGGCGTCGTCCCAGATGAAGCCGGCGGAAAGGGCGGGCCAGTAGGCGATGAGCGTGGCGAGGAAGAGGAGGGGGAAGAGCCAGCGGGAAAGTGGAGCGAAGGGGCTGCGCATCGCGATGGGAGATGGAGGTATGAACTACGAAGGGTCGCGAAGGGGCACGAAGAAAAAGGCGGCGAAGGGTCCACTCGCTCACCCCGACACGCCGGGGGCGGGCTGTTCGTAGCCACACTACGGACGAAAAAGGCCGCCGCTTGAGGGCGGCGGCCTGGTGAACCAAGCGAGAAGGATGTTCGCGTTTAGAACTCGAACGTCGCGGTCAGGAAGAACTGGCGCGGGTCGATGATGCGGTAGGTGTGGATCTCGCCATTCGGGAACGCACCCACGGGTCGCAGCCCGCCGTTTTCGGTGATGTTGCGAGCGTTGAGTTGGAAGGAGGCGTTCACCTTGTCGCTCCAGAGCTTCGTTTTGTAGGTGATGAAGGCGTCGAGGTAGGTGTTGTCGCCGTCGAAGATCGGGCGGGAGGTGTCGAGTTGCGTGATCTTGTCGGGGAGCGATTGGACGCCGTAGTAGCCGATGGCGGCCTTGCTCTCCCAGCGGACCGCGCCGCCGACGGAGATCTTCCGCAACACGTTGTTGTCGGTGAGGGCGTCGAGGCTGACCTTGGTGCTGAAGCGGGCGTTCCACTCGCGACCCTGCGGGTTGGCTTTGCCTTCGAGTTCGCGGAAGGCGCTGTAGGGCGCGCCGACGAAGGCGGTGAAGTTATCCTCGGGGGTTTGGTTGCCGGAAGCGCCGGAGTAGAGCTGTTTCCACCAGAGACCTTCGTTGTTGCCGGCGGTGGGTTCGAGACCGCCCTGATCCACGGGAGCGCCGATGCGGGGATCTTTGATGGAGGTCCAGATCGGCATGCGTTCGTCGATCCAGCGCTGGGTGGCGGCGGAGACGTTGCGGTTGGTGACGGTGGATTTGGTCACGGAGCCGGAAACCGTCCACCACGTGGTGGGGTTGTAGTTGATTTCGATTTCGGTGCCTTTCGCGACGACGTCGGCGGTGGCGGCGAAGGGAATGCCGGGATCGAAGAGGAACGCTTCGAGTTCGGGCGAGATGCCGGTTTGTTTCGTGACCTCGGCGCGGACCTGTTCGTCGGACCAACCGGGGTTCTGCCAGCGGACCCACGCGTCGGCTTGGAAGAGGAGGCGGGCGGGGTTGGCGGTCTGGCCGCGGGGCGACATGTCGATGCGGGTGACGCGTTGGTTGAAGACGCCGGCGTCGCCGTTGCGCGCGTCTTTCTGGATGTTCTCGTAGCGGGTGGCGCGGATGACGAGTTTGCCGTCGAAGAGGTTCAGGCCGACGGTGAAGCTTTCGTCTTCGCCGGTGGGATTGGGCAGGATCTCCTTGTAGAGGGACTGCGCCGGGGTGTCGGGAAGGAAGCTGTCGGATTTATTATAGCCGAAGGAGAATCCGCGGGCGAGGTCGGAGAGGAAGCCGGACTCCGGGATGAACTTCGCGTCGCGGAAGGGCCGAATGATGGCCTGATAGTTCGTGGTCTGGCCGGAGTTGGCGACATACGTGCCGGACCAGCGATTGGCCGAGGCGTAGTCGAGGGTGATGCCGTCGGGATTGAGGCGGACGTCGGAGTGGCCGAACATCGTGTAGACGTCGTCCTGACGGGCACCGAAGGTTGTGACGAGGAGGCCGTTCAGGAAGTGGCCCTGCCAGACGCCGCCGATGGTCTTGATGGTGACCTTGCGGTTGTTGGTGCCGCCGGTGGCGTCGGAAGCGGCCGCGAGGCCGAGTTCGACGGGATCGCGCGTGAAGTCGCCGGTTTGGGCGTTGCCCCACACGTATTGATAGGTGCCGGGGGAGAAGTCGGTGGGGGCGTAGTCGACGTTGTTGCCTTGGGCGTCGCCGACGTAGTAGCGGAAGAAATTGCGCGTGGCTTGGATCGCGGGGTATTGGCCCGTGACGCCGTTGGTTTGATTCGCGACGGCGATGCCAGCGGGCAGCCATGAGGGGCTGGAGATCATGGCGTCGCGCCAGGAATACTGCCGGTCGACGCGGTATTTGTATTCGTAATACCCGGTGACCTGGTGCGTGCCGAGGTGTTTCAGCCAGCCGTCGAGTTGACGGAAGTCGACGCGGTAGGCGAGCTGGGCACGGCTGGTGTCCCACTTCGCCGGGCGATAGACGGTGCGCGGGCGGGCGACGCCGATGTAGGGCCGCATGAAGTAGGGGTTCGGGGTGCCGTCGAGGAGGCGTTCGTTGACATCGACGGAGAGCTGACCGGATTGGCCGAGGTCGTTGGCGATGCCGATGTAGTTGCGCGTCCAGCGTTCGGAATCTTCGCGGAAGAAGTTGCCTTGGAAGGCCAGGGTGTGGAGCGCGTCGGAGAAGAAGACGTGGTCGAGCTGGAGGTTGATGGTCTCGTGGCGGTCCCAGAAGCGGTTAACGGCCGCGATGTTGATGTTTTCCCAGTCGTAGATCGACCGATCGGTGACGGTCGGCGTGGTGAGGAAGAGCGGTTGGGTGTTGGAGCGGACGCCGGTGCCGCGAGCGTCGGGCGCGCCGGTGATCTGGAGGTAGCGGTAGCTCTGGAGCGAGGAGGGGTTCCAGCCCGGCGCGGTGGAGGCGGTGGACGTCCAAGGGTGGTCGCCGGTCCAGCCGTTGGGCGAGGCCCAGTAGCCGACGCCGTTTTGGTCGACGAAGAGCTGGCTGGAGTCGAAGCCGAGCCAACTGGCGGTGAAGTAGTCGATGTTCTGGATGTCGGGGTTGGCGGTGGTGCCGAAGTTGGCGGTGGTCGGGAACGTGGTCGCGGTGATGGGGAGGCTTTGCTTGCCGTTGACCTTGATCACGCGCTCGACGGGATCCCACGTCGGGCGACCGTTGCGAATCCAGTAGGAGATGTTGTCGCGCGGCGGGAGGGAGTTGGGGCGATTGCCGTAGGCGTGGTAGTAGTTGTAGGAGGCGCTGAGCGTGGTGTTCTTGAACGGCTGAAACTTGATCATGCCGTTGTAGCGCTCGGTATCGACGCCGGACGGTTTGCGCTGGAAGGCCTCGTGCTGGAAGACCTGTTGGAAGCGGACGGCCAGCTTGTCCTTGATGAGGACTTTGTTGAAATCGAGGCTGTCGCGATAGCCCTCGTAGCTGTCGACCTTGAGGACGATCTGGGCGCGGTCGCGCTGGAGGTTGGCGGAGGAGGGCACCTGGTTGACGGTGCCGGAGGGATTGCCGAGGCCGAAGACGTTGGCGTTGGGGCCGCGGCTGATTTCGATGGAGTCGATGCCGATGGGGTCGACGGGGACGCGGCCCATGGTCTCGATGTTGCCGAGGGAGACGTTGGCGGGCGCGATACCGCGGACGCGGTTGGCCTGGGCGGGGTTGAGCTGGACGTTGTCGGAGATCGAGCCGTTGCGGTCGATGGTGTAGTCGGTGTAGGTGCCCGTGCCTTCGGCGCCGGCGACGTAGAGGAAGACGTCGTTGATGTCGGTCATTGCGAAGTCCGACATCTGCTCCTTCGTCATGATGGTGATGGAGGAGGCGAGGTCCTCGAGCTTCGTGTTGAAGCGGGTGCCGGACATGGTGTTCGAGCTGTAGTAACCCTGCTGGTTACTCACGACCTCGAAGGGGGAGAGGACGACCACTTCATCGTCCGGAGTCGTGGCGCCCGACGTGGCGGGCGCGGACTGAGCTTGGGCGGACGTAAGTGCGAGCGGGAGGCAAGCCGATGCGATGAGCAGTCGGTGCAACGGGGTTCGCTGTTTAACGGTGTTCATGGTGTGATGTGTCGGGTTGAAACGGAGAAGCGTGGAACGCGAAGCAGCCGGAGGGATAGATCCGGAGAGGGGAACGCGCGGCGCCGCGAAGGCGGCTGGAGGGCGCGGCGGGGAAAGACTAACGTTTTGGTGGCAAAACGGTCAGGGGGAGGTCGGAGGGCGAACGAAGATGCGAGATCGGGAGCGATCGATCGGCATGGGAGCCGGGGGAAGATCGCGAGATCCGTAAGAGACTGCGGAAACGGAAGTCGGTGCGAAAAAACTCACAATCGCACCGTTGCGCACATCGTTGACTGAAAAGGTGCGCGCAACGCGCAAACGGGGCCGAAGACGGGGGGCCGCTGTATCCGGAACGTGGAGACGTGGCGGCGGGGGCGTGGATTGCAGCGCCCAAGCGCGGTGGGGCACCGCGTATCCATCGGGCAGGGATTACAGGCGCGAGGGGAGCATGCGGTGCTCGCGCCACTCGCCGGTGAGGAGGACCTCATGTTGGACGGAGGGGACGCCGGTTTCGTTGCGGTGCATGAGGCCGATGAGCATTTCGACGGCGAGGCCGCCGATCTTGGCGGGGTCGTAATACATGCCGGTGCACTCGAAGTCGCGGCGGTGCTCGATGGAGACGATGCCGACGTCGTCGGGGACTTTGACCTTCAGCTTGTCGAGCCACTCGATGAGGAGGCGGGCGTTGTTGACGAGGATGGCGTCGGGTTTGTGTTTCAGAAACCAGGTGCGGAAGGCGGCTTCCTCGGTGGGTTTTTCGGAGCAGAGCGGGAGGCGGTCGCGCGCGGGGAACTTGAGCTGCTGGGTGAAGTAGGCGCCGAGCCAGCGGTCGCCGACGCGCGGGCTGTCGTTGCCGTCGGGGAAGACGATGCCGACGCGTTTGTAGCCGCGCTCGCGGCAGCGGTCCATGGACTGCCAGACGGTGTCGTAGTGGTTTTCCGTTACGTGATGAAGAATGGGCGAGCGGAGCGTCATGCCGAGCGCGACGCAGGAGAAGCGGTTCCACTCGAGCTCGAGCGAGGACTGGCCGGGCGGGAGGCGGCCGATGATGAGGCCGTTGATGCTGCGGGCGGAGAGCATGTCGCAGAAGCGGCGCGGGGTCATGCCGGGTTCGGCGAGCCAGAAGTGCTCGAGCTTGTAGCCGAAATCCTGGGCGCGCTCGGCGGCGCCGGGGAAGAAGTTGGGACGGTCGTGGTGTTCGGGGCGCCAGCCGTAGCGCGTGGGGTAGTTGGTGACGTAGGCGAGGGCGGCGTGCTTGACGGGCTTGCCGGAGCGGCGCGACTGCATGAGCGCGGAGACGAGCGGGTTCATGCGGTAGCCGAGCTCCTTGGCGATGGCCTTCACGCGCTCGCGCGTGGAGGCGGGAATGCGCGGATGATCGCGGAGGGAGAGCGAGACGGTCGTGCGATGCACGCCGGCGCGCTTGGCAACGTCTTCGAGGGTAGCGGTGACCTGCACGAGGGTGCTTAGTCACGCCGCAGCCGGGGGGAGGTCGAGAGAAAAGTCGACGATGAGCGCAGAGGGCGCAGGAACGGAAAGTCGGAGGGACCGGGCGCCCCGGGATGTTTATTGCGCCAGGGACTGGATGACGGCGGCGTGGAGTTCGGGTGTGGCGGAGGCGATCGTGGATTCGGCGGGATACGGGGCGTTGCCGCGCCAGTCGGTGATGACGCCGCCGGCGCCGCGGATGACGGGGATGAGGGCGGCGATATCCCAGGGGTTCATGATCGGGTCGACGCAGATATCGGCGAAGCCGGTGGCGACGAGAAGGTAGCCGTAGGCGTCGCCCCACGTGCGATAGAGCTTGGTGCGTCGAGCGAGGGCGTCGTAGCAAGAGGCGGAGGCGGGCTGGTATTTGGCGATGTTGAGGGTGTCGCTGGTGAGAAGCGTGGAGTCTTCGAGGCGAGTCGTTTTGCGCGTGCGGATGGGGCGGTCGTTGAGGGTGGCGGTGTGGTTGTCGCCGATGACCAGTTGGCGGAGGATGGGTTGGTGGATGGCGCCGAGGACGGGCTGGCCGTGATGGAGAAGCGCGATCAGCGTGGCGAAGAGCGGAACGCCGGTGATGAAGGACTTGGTGCCGTCGATGGGATCGAGGACCCAGACGAATTCGGCATCGGCGTTTTCGTTGCCGAATTCCTCGCCGATGATGCCGTGGGTCGGGAATTTCTCGGTGATGCGGCGGCGGAGAAGTTGCTCGGCGCCGCGGTCGGCGGCGGTGACGGGAGAGGCGTCGGACTTGGAGTCGATGGCGAGGGAGGCGTCGCCGAAATGCGGACGGATGAAGTCACCGCTTTCGTGGGCGAGTTGCGCAAGGAAGGTGCGGTAAGGCGTGAGGTCCACGACAGAGAGATGCGGGCGATGGGCGATGAAGACACGAAAAAATCGCGCGGGAGAAACCATGGCTCGATTTTGGGCGGCGGGTGCGTTTGGTGAACGAGCTGATGTCGTGGACCCAGCAGCCGATCTACTTCGTGGATTTCGAGGGGAGCCAGAGCTCGGGGGTGCTCGAGTATGGCGTGGTGGAAGTGCGGGGCGGGCGGATCGGCGCGACGTATACGCGGCTGTGTCAGGCGACGGGGCGGGTGCGCGCGGAGGACACGGCGACGCACGGGCTGGATGAGCGGGCGGTGGCGTTGTGGGCGCCGTTTGCGGACGAGTGGGAATTTTTCGCGGGGCTGCGGGAGCGCGGGCCGCTGGCGGCGCATTACGCCGGGGCGGAGAACGGGATGTTGAAGTCGGTGTGGCCGTATCCGCGGAACTCGCCGGATTTCGCCCGGCCGGGCGAGCGGGTGATCGATTGGGGACCGTGGGTGGACACGGCGCGGTTGTATGCGCAGCTCTATCCGAAGATCGGTAGTGGAAAATTGGAGACGCTGGTGAGCGTGTGCGGCTTGCAGGCGGAGCTGGACGGGCTGGCGGAGAAGTTTTGTCCGGCGGGGCGGCGGCGGTATCACGCGGCGCTCTACGATGCGCTTGCGGGGGCGCTGCTGCTGGCGTCGCTCGCGGCGGATCCGCGCGTGGCGAATCTGAGCGTGATGCAACTGCTGGCGTTGAGCACGCTGGATGCGGAGAAGCGCGGGGCGTTGCAGCAGGGGGAGTTGTTTTAAGTGCGAGGAGCCGGCGGTTGCCGCTAACTCCAGCGGAGCGGCGGGGCGGATGGTTCTACACCGGGGGCGCAACGCGTGGGGCGGCGGAGCTTCTGCCGCACGAGTGCGTCGATAAAAAGCGGGTTGTAGACGAGGTAACGTTTGGCGAGTCGACGAGGTTCGGTGGCCAGGCGGAAAAACCATTCGAGGCCGGTGCGCTGCATCCAAGCCGGAGCCATGCGGCGTTCGCCCGCCCAGAGGGGGAAGGCGGCGCCGACGGCGACCAAGGCGGCGTTTACTTCCGAACGCATGGCATGCACCCAGGCTTCTTGTCGCGGGCAGCCGAGTCCGCAGAACACGAGTCGCGCGCCGGAGTCGCGCAAGGCGGCGACGTCCGCCTGCCACTCGGAATCGCTCGCGATGCGGAAACGCGAAGGGCGGGCTCCGACGAGTCGGAGCGCGGGGAAGCGCATCTNGAGAGCGCGGTGCAGCGAAGCGAGTGTCTGCGGGCCGCTGCCGTAGAGGAAAACAGGGATGTCTTGCGCGGCGGCGTGCTGACAGAGCTGCGACATGAGGAACGGACCGTAGACGCGGTCCGCGAGCCTGATGCCGTGCAGGAATGCGAGCGCCCAGCGAACGGGCTGGCCGTCAGGGGTGACCAGATCGAGCGCGTTGATTCGAGCGCGTTGCTGCGGATCGTGGTATCCCGTCATGACGCCGTGAACAGCGAGGGCGGTCGAAGCGAAGGGTGTTTGGGTGTGGGCGGCCCGCAGGATGGCGCTGATCGCGGTCGCGTAGTCGACGGCGTGGACCTGCACGCCGAGGACGTTGAAGCGGGGTGGAGTTGAAGCGGGCATTCGGGGCTGGAACGATTTGGACTCAACCACGAAGGAGACGAATGGACACGAAGGAATTTATGGAGGCGTTGCAGAAAGAAAATGCGCGGTGAGGGCACCGCGCCTCCATGGCGTGGGGAAAACTTGCGGTGGAGGGCGAGGGTGGCAGGGTGGGCGGTTTTCCGATGGCGATCGCGAGTTTACTGGATGTGAGCGTGAGTTTCGGCGGGCCGGCGTTGCTGGACCGCGTGAACCTGCAGATCGACCGCGGGGAGCGGGTGTGTCTGGTCGGGCGAAACGGCGCGGGGAAGTCGACGTTGATGAAGGTGATTTCGGGCGAGTTGAAGCCGGACGAAGGGCAGGTCGTGCGGCAGCAGGGAGCTGTATTCGCGATGTTGAGACAGGAGGTGCCGGCGGGGCTGGCGGGGACGGTGCGGAGCGTGATCGAAGGCGAGGGCGGGAGTTTCGAGGAGCACAACGATTGGGAACGGCACGATCGCGTGGAGCGGTTGATGGAGAAAATGGGGCTGCCGCCGGAGGAGGAGTTTGCGTCGTTGTCGGCGGGGCAGAAGCGGCGGGTGTTGCTGGCGCGCGGGCTGGTGGAGGAGCCGCAGTTGTTGCTGTTGGACGAACCGACGAATCACCTGGATCTCGAGTCGATCCAGTGGCTCGAGGAGTTTCTTTTGGCGTGGGGCGGGACGCTGGTGTTCGTGACGCACGACCGGGCGTTTCTGCGGAAGCTGGCGACGCGAATCGTCGAAGTGGATCGCGGGCGGTTGGTGGGGTGGGCGTGCGACTACGATACGTTTCTCGTGCGGAAACAGGCGGTGCTGGAGGCGGAGGAAGTGCAGCGGGCGCAGTTCGACAAGAAGCTGGCGCAGGAGGAGGAGTGGATTCGGCGCGGGGTGAAGGCGCAGCGGTCGCGGGCGCAGAATCGAATTCATGCGCTGGAGAAAATGCGCGCGGAGCGAGCGGCGCGGCGCGAGCGGACGGGAACGGCGAAGCTGACGGCGCAGGAAGCGGATCGCAGCGGATTCAAGGTGATCGAGTGCGTGGACGCGGGGTTTCGTTATGAAGAAGGCGGCCGGTGGGTCATGCGCGGGTTGAGCACGCGGATCGAGCGGGGGGACAAGATCGGCATCGTGGGGCCGAACGGCGCGGGAAAGACGACGCTGTTGAAGCTGTTGTTGGGCGAATTGACGCCGACGGAGGGGACGATCGAGCAGGGGACTCGGCTGGAAGTGGTCTACTTCGATCAGTTGCGCGCGCAGCTCGATGAGAACATGCGCGTGCAGGACGCGGTGGCGGATGGGAACACGACGGTGACGATCAACGGGCGGACGCGACATGTGATCTCGTATCTCGAGGATTTTTTGTTCGAGCCGGCGCGGTCGCGGACGCCGGTGCGGGCGTTGTCGGGTGGGGAGCGGAACCGGTTGTTGCTGGCGCGGCTGTTCACGAAGCCGGCGAATGTGCTGGTGCTCGATGAACCGACGAACGATCTGGATGCGGAGACGCTGGAGCTGTTGGAGGATTTGCTGGTGGAGTTTGGCGGGACGCTGCTGCTGGTGAGTCACGACCGGGCGTTTCTGAACGAAGTGTGCACGAGCTTGCTGGTGTTCGAAGGGGAAGGGCGCGTGACGGAGTATTTGGGCGGGTATGATGATTGGCAGAAGGAGCGGGCGCGGCAGGAAGAGGAGAAGAAAGCGGCGGTGGCGAAAGTCGCGGTGCAGGAGTCGGGGCGGAAAGCCCTTCCCGCGGTCAAGCCGAGGAAGTTGACGAACAAGGAGCGGGCGGAGCTGGAAGCGCTGCCGAAGCGTATCGAAGATTTGGAGACAGAACAGGCGGAGCTGACGGCGAAGTTGGGCGACGCGGAGTTCTTCAAGAAGGGCGGGGCGGAGGTGACGAAAGCGACGGCGCGGTTGAACGAAATCGAGGTGGAGATCGCGGCGGCGTATCAGCGGTGGAGCGAACTCGAGTAAGTGACGCGATGAAGGCTGGACGGCGGGCGGTGGGAAGGGGGAGATGAGCTGTGTCGATTAAACCTGAGGACGCGGAAGCGGGGGAGGCGCGCGCCGGACGCTGCGAGTGGACGGGGGCGGGTTTGGCTTTTCTGGTGGCGGCGCTGGTGGCGACGGCGGCGAAGTGGCGCGAACTCGGAGTGGAGTTTTACGCGAAGGTGGTGCCGTTTTTCGATTCGCTGTCGTATCAACAAAATTTCGCGGCGACGGCGGCGCGGAGTGCGGAGGTGGGGGCGTGGCGCGCGTTGGGAGAGACGTGGCTCTCGGGCGGCAACAATGTGGTGCTGTATCGGTTTTTCGCGGCGGCGTTCGGCGGGGTGCTGCCGGCGAATGAGGCGGGGTTGTATGTCTATCTGGGGTTGATCCATGTCGCGGGAGCGGTGGCGCTGGGGCTGGTGACCTGGCGGGCGGTCGGCGCGACGTGGGCGGGGTTGTGGGCGGTGGCGGCGTGGTTTTTGGCGGAACCGTTTTGGGCGGTGCGAGAAGGCGTGCTGGATCAGCGGATGGATTTGGCGAGCGCGTCGTTTTATTTGCTACTGGCGGCGATGGCACATGGCTGGGCGCGGGAGCCGTCGCGTTGGCGGGCGGGCGGAGTGGGAGTGGTTTTGGCGTTGGCCGTTTTGCATCGGCCGGTGATGGCGGTGTCGGCGCTGGTGGTCGTGGCGCTGTTTGCGATCCGGGCGTGGAGGCGTCACGGGAGAAGTCGCGGGGCGTGGTGGCGCGACGGGCTGTGGATGGTGGTGCCGGGGGCGGTGCTGGCGCTGCCGTGGATGTTGGCGCACGTCGGTGAGCTCTATCACTACTACGTGATCGCGAATGTCGACGTGGGGAGTTCGGGGTCGATCGTCGACGCCGCGATCTACAACGGACGTTATTTCGCGCGGGCGTTTGGCGGCACGTATGCGGTGCTGTTGATGGCGGGAGTGGGGTGGATGGCGCTGACGAGGACACTCGATCGGGGGGATGTGGCGGTGGTGGCGTTGGCGACGGTGGCGCCGCTGGCGTTACTGGTGGTGACGCGTTCGACGGGGAATCATCTGGTGTGTCAGCTTTCGCTGGGGGTGCCGGCGCTGCTGCTGGCGTGCGGGCGGGCGCGGGAAGAGTCGGGTTGGGCGACGGGCGGTGGAGTGGTGGTGGCGATGGCGGTGTTGAGCGGTGTTTTGGTGGGTTCGATTCGCGAACTTTCGGTGCGCGTGGAGGAGGAAAACGGGAACCTGCGAAGCGAGGCGGAAGGCGTGGCCCGGAGGATCGCGGAACGGAAGGCGGGGGCGCGCGTGGCGACGTTTCACAATGCTCCGGTGAATGTTTTTGCCCTGCAGCGGGTGGCGCGCGCGACGGGCGTGGAGGTGAACGTGGGGACGGTCGCGTATCATCCGCATCACTTCGGGATTCCGAACGAGCGGGCGTCGGGGCTGACGGAGGAGGAGCTGACGGAAGCGTTGAAAGGGACGATCGAGCGTGTGGGGACGGCGGACGATTTCCTGTTGCTGCCGGCGGTGGATTCGCAGGAGCGGTTGTTGGAACAACCCTACTCGCATCGCGTGATCCCGGTGCTGCGCAGGTTGGTGGAGAAGGATGCGCGGTTTGGGTGGGTGGAGCGAGTGGGACCGATGGATGGACTCGAGTTCGATTTGTTTTCGATCGCGCGTTGAAGGAACGAGAGAACGGCGCGCGGTTACGGGCGAGGCGGAGATGAGAAGCGGGCGAGAAGCGTGTCGAGCGTGACGCCGGCGAGGGAGGGGAGAAGGAGGTCGGCGGCGGAGAGGTCGTGGTGGGCGGTGCAGCGGTTGGGGACGCCGACGACGTGGAGACGGGCGCGCCGGGCGGCGAGGGCGCCGGTGGCGGAATCTTCGAAGGCGATCGCTTCGTGGCCGCGGAGGCCGAATTGGTTGAGGACGCGTTGGTAGAGGTCGGGCGCAGGTTTGGGCGTGGGGGCGTCGCCGCGGCACGCGAGGAATTCGAAATAATGAAGCAAGTTGAGTCGAGTGAGGTGGGGCTCGACCCATGCGTGTTCGGAGTTCGAGGCGAGGCCGATGCGGAGCTGGCGGGTGCGGGCGGCGTCGAGGAGCTCGGTGACGCCCGGGAGAACGGGTTGCTGGAGGAGCAGGCGGTCCTTGTGGGCGCGGCGCTCGAGTTCGAGGGGGGCGCGGTCGGTATGTGGGCTGAAACCGTGCCAGGGATCGAACGCGTATTCGGCGTGGCCGACGCTGCGGATGAAAAGCGTTTCGTCGAAGGGCACGCCGTGGGCGAGGTGCACGAGGCGGTAGGCTTCGATGAGCGGCCATTCGGTGTCGACGATGAGGCCGTCGAAATCGAAGATGAGGGCGCGAATCATGGTGCCTTCATGCGATGCAAGATGGCGCGAAGTTCAACCCGGCGGGGCACGGTGAATGCGGCGCGGCGAGACGCGCGAACCGTGCGTCAGATTTTGGCGGAGTGCAGCAGGCGGCGCACTTCGAGCTGGGCGCGCTCGGCTTCGACGCCGACTTCGACGAGGAGATTGACGAGCGTGCCGAAGCGGTCGCGGCGAAGTTTGCCGCGCTCGGTGCGGTTGCGTCGGTCGTGGCAACGGAGGGCGAGCGAGGTGCCGCAAAGGCAGTTACGCAGGAGGAGGACGAACGTGCCCGTTTCGGGATCTTCGCGCTCGAGCAGTCCGGAGGACTGGAAAATCGGCGTGGTGCGCGAGATGAAATCGTGGATCTGCGTGAAGCGTCGCTGGCAGCGCGGGCAGACGAGCGGAAAGATGTCGTTGGAGCGGACAACCAGGCCCTCATACGGGGGGGGAGTGGAAACGGGAGTGTCGTCGTCCATGGTTGAGCTGGCCCAACGCAGACACGACGAAGAGTGCCGACGATTGGCAAGAGGGAAACGGACGCGGCCGGCCAAGGCTGGAGTTCCTGCGTGGCGATGAGTCAGAGGGGAGCGGGCGGTTCGAAGGGACGGTCGTGGCGGAGGTAGACGCGGGCGCCGCGTATTTCAGCGATCAAGCGGTAACGTTCTGCGATCAGTTTTTGAAGTTCGGGGAACGTTTCGTGGGCGTAGAGGGAGCGGTCGGCGAAAAAGAAGGCGTTCGGTGCCACCGCGTCGACGAAGACGGGGGCGTTGGACCGCTCGAAATCCCGCAGGAAGCGCTCGCGGAAGAAATCCTGAACGGGTCCCGCGAATATCTCACGCTCGGTCTCTGCTTCGCGAACGCCGGGATGGCGGCCGCACTCCACGTAGAGGCCGGGACGCCAACCCCACACGATGATTGGTTCGGAGGGATCGGTGAGCGTGAGGACGAGTTTGGCGACTTCGGAGCGGAGCAGTTTTCCCTTGGTATCGCAGAATCGTCCGATGTGAGGCCCGTCGAACGGGAAGCGTGGTATCGGCCAAATGGTTACGGCCACGAACACCAAGGCCAGCAGGAGGGCGAGAGGGCGCAATCGGAACGATCTCCAGCGCCATTCTGGTCCTTCCGTGCGTGCGAGGACGCTTCCGAACAGGACGCCGCTCGTGAGGACGAGCGGCGCAAAAGTGAAGTGAAGGTAGTGGGTGAACGTCCGTCCGGGTGCGACGACCGCGTAGAACGCGGAAAGCAGCAGGCCCACGCTCAACACGACGAGTTTCCAGTCTGCAGTCCGTGCCCAGAACAGACGGAGCACGACTGCGGTCAGCACTGTGATGACTTGTGCGCGAAGAAAGTAGAGGTAGTTCTCCGCGGCCTCGGCGAGCCGGCCCACGAAGTTTCCGATCGATCCCCACTGCACCGGGAACGTGGTGGCGTAGAAGAGATTGGCCTGAATGTAACCGACCCAGAAATCTTTCCAACCACCTGTAAGTGCGGCGATGCCGAGAATGAGAACGGGTGCGAAGACGGCGCCGGAGATGAGGCACGTGGCGAGTTTCAGGCGGGTGGGGAAAGGCGCCGCGGTCGAGGTGAGCAGGAAAAGCAGTCCGATGCCGCCGAGCCAGAGTGCGGGCGGCACGCCTTGGAGCTTTGCGAACGGAACCAACCCGAGCAACAGACCGGCGAACGTGAGGCGAGCGAAAGCGTTGGCACGAAGCGGCAGGAGAGAGGTGCAGAGGAGCCAAGTCGCGGCGGCGAGAAGCACCATGGGCACGTGCTCGCTGGAGTATTGGACGAAGTCGCCGAATTTCGTGAAGATGACGAAGATCGCGAGAGGGAGGACGAGAAGGCGCGCCAGTCTTTCGCCGAAATGGTGACGCAGGGTGGCCCACGTGAAGATGACGGTGAGCCAGACGAACAGGGCGGCGACGAGTCGCGCGTTGGTGTAGTCCAGGCGAACACCTGCGGCCCCCATGCTCGCGAGCGGCCAGACGTTGACGGGGCCGTGGGTCATCCCATCGAACGCGCGCCACGGAATCGGGTCGTGCATCGAGGCGAGTGCTCCCGCGAGCATGTAGCTTTCGTCGGGGTTGAAGAGTTCGGCGTTCGCGAAGATGAGCGGCCACCGGAAGGCGAAGATGGCCAGTGCGACGGCAGCGAAGAATACCGCGGGGTGGTTCCACCTTCGTCCGGTTTGTGGCGCCACCCAGACGGCAAGGACGGAAAAACAGACGAGGCCGACCGTAAACCAGACTCCAAACCAGTAGCGCGGAGGAAGTGCGTCCAACCAATAGAGGAATGACGTCAGCAGGGTCATCGCGCCGGGGGGACTAGGGTGTCGCGGTCGCGCGGCCGTAGAGGCGGGCGGAGCCGGATTCGGCGACAAGGCGGTAGTCGCGCGCGATGAGAGCGGCGAGTTCGGGGAAGGTTTCGTGACCGTGTTTCGAGCGGTCGTCGAAGGCGAAGCCGCCGGGACCGGTGGTGTCGAGGAACCAAGGCGGTTGGGTGCGTTGGAAATCGGCGAGGTAACGTTCGCGGTAAAAATCGCGGACGGGAGCTTCGAAGAGTTGAAGGGCGGAGTGGGCTTCGCGTGGCGCGTGGCGGCGTTGGGCTTCGACGAAGAAGCGAGGCGTCCAGCCCCAGGCGGCGATCGGCTCTTCGGGGCGGGAGAAGGTGGCGAGGAGCGTGGCCTCGGGCGAGCGGAGGAGTCGTCCGTGCGTCTGGGTGTAATGGCCGATCGGCGGATACTCCATGTAGGTGCAGAACTTGGACTGCGGCCAGAGTGTGACGCCGAGGAAGAGGAGAAGAAGGGCGGGAGCGGCGGCGTGGCGGAGCGCGGGGTGGGAATGAGCGCGGAAGATTTGGGGGATGGCGCCGACGAGAGCGCCGGTGGCGAGCGCGAGAGGGGCGGTGATGAATTGGAGGTAGTGCGTGTAGGTGCGGCCGGGCGCGGCGACGGACCAGGCGGCGATGGCGAGAAGTCCGAGGGAGATGAGGTTGACACGGGATTCGGCGTGCGACCACCGATGAACTCGCCACGGGAGGGCGACGAGGAGCGCGCCGAGCATCGGGAAGAAGTAGAGCTCGAAGCCGGTGGCATTGCGGACGAGGGCGAGGAAGCCGCGGGTGTAGTCGGACCAGCCGCCGGCGAAGCGCTGGCCGTAGGCGTAGTTGTTGACGATGTAGGCGGACCAGAATTCGGACCAGAGCCCGTGCCAGAGAACGAGGAGGAAGATCGCGACGGGCACGACGAGTGCGCCGGCGACGAGAAAGCCGGCGGAGCGCAGGCGGGTGCGCAGCGGACGAGGAAGATCGAAAAGGAGAAAAACGAGGGCGACGGCGAGCCAGAGGCCGGCGGGAGCGCCTTGGAGTTTGGCGAAGGGGACGGCGCCGAGCAGGACGCCGGCGAGGAGCCAGCGCCAGGGACGGTCGTGTCGGATTTTTGGATACAGTTCGGCGAGAATCAGCCAGGTGGCCGCGGCGAGGAGGGTAACCGGGACGTGTTCGCTGGAGTATTGGACGAAGTCCCAGAACGGCGTGACGATCTGGAGCGCGGCGGGTGGAAGCGTGAGGACGCGGGCGAGGCCGTCGTCAAAGCGGACCCGCAGGGCGAGCCAGGTGAAGGCGAGCGTGGACGCGGCGAGCGCGAGGGCGAGAAGGCGGGCGTTGGTGTAGTCCAGACGGACGCCGAGAGCGCCGAGCATGGCGAGCGGCCACTGGTCGAGCGGGCCGGTGGTGTTGCCGTCGACGGAGCGCCAGAAAACCGGATCGTGCTGGAGCGCGATCGCGCCGGCGAGCATCTGGCTTTCGTCGGGATTGTTGAGTTCGCGGTTGTCGAAGATCAGCGGCCAGCGAAAGGCGAAGATCGTGACGAAGAGGAGGGCGACGAAGACGAGCGGATGATTCCAACGACGGGCGCTCGCGGGATGAAAGAAGGCGGCGAGGGCGGAGGCGAGGAGGAGCAGACTCGCGATCGCGACGAAGGACCAAAAATGAGCGGGGCTGCGATCGAGCCAGAGAAGGAATTGGGTGAGAAGCTGGAACAAGCGGTTGAAGCGGGAAGGCTGGGAGAACGTGAAAGCGGCGACTCTGTGTTCGGCGTCAACCACCGCCTCTCCAAGTATGATCGATGCCGATCGCAAGCGGACGCACAGGTGGATTTTTCGCTGCGCTCAGAATGACAACGGGGCTTGAA
>JGI12420J12819_1000387_pt1 | contig 26077 bp, 20 predicted proteins | sample Passage237A_FD_12819 | JGI IMG/M metagenome (IMG submission 12819) | reverse complement strand
CTCAAGAAGACCACGAAGGTCTCGGCGAAGCTCTACAACGAGAACCGGCACCTCGACCGCGACAAAGACGGTTGGGCCTGCGAGTAGTCGCACGCTAGGCTGACAGGACACGACAGGGGAGCGCCAGATCAAAGGGCGCTGAGAGTGCGGACCAGCCGCAGACCCTCGAACCTGATCCGGCTCGCACCGGCGTAGGGAGTCGAGTCTCGTCCCCTCCTATGACAGGGAGGAAACACCCATGCGCATTGTGCGCACCGCGGCGACAGCCGCAATCATCACCCTGGCCCTCGCGGCCTGCAGCCAGTCTCCGGAAACCCCAGGAGCATCCGGCTCACCCACGGACACCAAGGTCACCGTCGTCACCCACGACAGTTTCAGTGTGCCCGACGCTGTGGTCGCCGATTTCGAGGCGGCCACCGGCATTGAGGTCACCTTCGTGGCGCCCGGTGACGCGGGTGCGCTCGTGAATCAGCTGGTGCTGACGAAGGACGCGCCACTTGGCGATGTCGCCTACGGCATCGACAACACCTTCGCGAGCCGCGCGCTCGACGCGGGAGTATTCGTCGAGTACACCTCGAGCGCGCCCGCAGCGGCGGACTCCGCGAAGTATGCAATCGACGGGTCGAAGGCCCTCACCGCGATCGACTTCAGCGATGTGTGCCTCAACTATGACCTCGCTTACTTCGAGGACAACTCCATCGCGGTGCCGCAGACCTTCGACGACCTCGTGAAGCCCGAGTACAAGGGGCTGATCTCCGTCACCAATCCCGCGACCTCATCGCCCGGCCTTGCGTTCCTGCTCGCGACCATCGCGGCGAAGGGCGACGGCTGGAAGGACTACTGGGCACAGCTCGCGGCCAACGACCTGCGCGTCACCGCCAGCTGGTCGGACACGTACTACACGGACTTCTCTGCCCCCAACTACGGCGGCTCGCACCCGATCGTGCTGAGCTACGCCTCCTCGCCTCCCTCGGAGGTGATCGACGGCAAGGCCACGACCGGCACGCTGCTCGACACGTGCTTCCGTCAGGTCGAGTACGTGGGTGTGCTCGACGGCGCCAAGCACCCTGAGGCTGCCAAGCAGGTTGTCGACTGGATGCTGAGCGATGCCTTCCAGTCGAGCCTGCCGGAGAACATGTACGTCTACCCCGTGTCCACCTCCGCGGAGATCCCTGCCGAGTGGCAGCAGTTTGCGCCCCTCGCGGATGCGCCGTTCACGCTCCCGGCGAGCGAGATCGACGCGAACCGTGAGCAGTGGATCAGGGACTGGACGGCGGTGGTGGCGCCCTGATGCGCACTGGCACGAGCGTCGGCCGTCACCTCACGTGGGTGGCGGTCGTCGCCGTGCCTGCCGCATTTCTTGCGGTCTTCTTCGTTTGGCCGCTGATCTCCGTGCTGGTGCGCGGGTTCGGGGGCACGGGCACGGGAGCGGCGTGGGAGGTGCTCACCTCCCCTGGAGTGCCCGACGCTGTGGTCACCACGGTCTCACTCGCCGCCTTGGGCACGGCGGGATCTCTGGTCTTGGGGCTGCCGGCGGCATGGGCGCTGTATCGCTTGCGCTGGCGCGGCCAGATCGCCGCGAGGGCGATGGTCGCAGTGCCGTTCGTGTTGCCCACCGTCGTGGTCGCGGCCGCCTTCAGTGCGCTGTTCTCGAGCCGCGGGATCCTTGGCTTCGCGGGCCTCGACCAATCGGTGGTCGCGATCGTGTGCGCGCTCATGTTCTTCAACGTGTCCGTGGTCGCGAGAGTCGTGGGCACCGCTTGGGCGTCCCTGGACCCTGGCACCGCGCTTGCGGCCCGCACCCTGGGGGCTGGCCGCTTCCGCGCGTGGCGCACGGTCACGCTCCCCGCGCTCGCTCCGTCCATCGGCTCCGCGGCCGCGGTGGTGCTGCTGTTCTGCTCCACAAGCTTCGGCATTGTGCTGGTTCTTGGCGGAACCCGCGTGCGCACCATCGAGACCGAGATCTACCTGCAGGTGGGTCAGTTCCTCGACCTGCACGCCGCGGCCGTGCTCGCGGTCCTCCAACTGATCTTTGTCGCTGCCGCACTCGCGGTTGCCGCCCGCGCCCGCCGCGGGCGCGACACAGCCGCAAGCGGCCGAGAGCTTGACGGAAGTCGTCCCGCCAAGCGAGCCGACCTCGTGGCGATGGCCGCCGTGCTCGCAGCCCTCGCGGCCCTCATCGTGCTCCCCGGCTTCGCGCTCGTCGAGCGATCGCTGCGCGTCGCAGGCGGCGGGCACTCCTTCGCCAACTACTCAGCCCTTGTCACCCAGCCCGCACAGGCGGTGCTGCCCGTGAGTGTGTGGCAGGCGGCGCTCAACTCGCTCGTCACCGCGACCATCGCGGCGGTCATTGCCGCGCTGCTCACCGTCGCGGTCGCGTCCGCGGTCACTCGCGGCCCGCGCTGGGCGAGCTCTCTCGACGGCCTCGCCATGGGACCGCTGGGTGTCAGCGCTGTGGTGATCGGCCTCGGCATGCTGCTGACTCTCAACCGCACCATCGCGGGAATCGACCTGCGCTCGTCGTGGCTGCTGGTCCCCCTGGCGCAGGCCGTGGTCGCCCTGCCGCTCGCGGTGCGCATCCTGGTTCCTGCCGCCAGAGCCGTTGACCCCAGGCTCAGAGCGGCGGCAGCGACGCTCGGCGCCAGCCCGTGGCGCGTGTGGCGCACGGTCGACTTCCGCCTGCTGCGCGGCCCCACAGCCCTCGCCGCGGGCTTCGCCTTCGCTATCGCGATGGGCGAGTTCGGCGCCACGGCCTTCGTCGCGCGCCCAGAGCGACCGACGCTGCCCCTGGCCATCGCGCGACTGCTCGGCCGCCCTGGGGCAGAGAATGTGGGCATGGGTTTCGCTGCAGCCGTGCTCTTGGCGCTGCTCACCGCTGCGGTGATGCTCGCGACCGAGCGCCTGCGGACGAGGGTGAGGGCAGAGGTATGAGTGGGCTCGACGTTCGCGGCGTCAGCGTCGTCTACCCCGGCAAGCCGCCGGTCACCGCAGTGGACGACGCGTCGCTCACTGTCGACAAGGGAGAGATCGTCGCACTGCTCGGTCCCTCTGGATGCGGAAAGTCGTCGCTGCTTGGCGCGATCGTCGGCATCGTGGAGACCACTGCCGGCACCGTCGCGTTCGACGGCGAGGATGTCACGAGCACGCCCGTTCACGAGCGCGGCTTCGGGCTCGTCTTCCAAGACGGCCAGCTGTTTCCCCACCTCACGGTTGGCGGCAACATCGCGTACGGCATCCACTCCCTGCCGCGAGCGCAGCGCGACGCGCGCGTCGCAGAGCTGCTCGAACTCGTGGGACTCGAAGGCCTCGCCCATCGCAAGGTCACAGAGCTCAGCGGCGGACAGCGCCAACGCGTCGCCCTCGCCCGTTCCCTGGCTCCCAGCCCGCGACTGCTGTGCCTCGACGAGCCGCTCAGCTCACTCGACGCCGAACTGCGGCAGCGCGTCGCCGACGATCTGCGCGAAGTCCTCACAGCGTCGGGCATCACGGCGCTCATGGTGACCCACGACCCAGCCGAGGCCGAGCGGGTCGCGAGCCGCGTGCTGAGGATGGACGCGGGACGGCTCGTCTAGCAGTCGCAGGCGATGCGCTGACCGCCAACGGGAAGCGGGGCCGTGAGCGGATCCACGGGCTGGGTGCCGTCGACCGTGACCTCATTGCCTGCGGAGTCGGTCACGACCTTGTCCACGGGCATTCCCTCGCGCACCCAATACTCGAAGCCGCCGATCATCTCCTTCACGGCATAGCCGAGCTCGCTGATGATGAGACCAGCGTTGGTCGCGCCATTGCACCCAGGACCCCAGCAGTAGACGACGAACTGGGTGTCGGCGGGGAACTGCTCGGGAATCCGCGAGCGCATCTCCGGCTTGGGCATGTGGATCGCCCCGCGAGCGTGGCCCTGCTTCCATGCCTCGAGATTGCGCGTGTCGATGAGCACGAATCCGGGTTCGCCAGTCTCGAGAGCGTTGTGCACATCCGTCACATCCGTCTCAAAGGCGAGCTTGGCGCGAAAGTGGGCTGCAGCGTCGGCTGGCGTCGTCATGGGCCCGACGCTACGCGGCCCTGGGGGTGCCACGAAAGTCCTCACTGGCAGGGAAAATGTTGAGTGAGTTAGGTCACGCCATTCAGGGTTTTTCGAAAAGCGCCGATAACGTTAAGGACCGAACAATCGACGAAGGGTCCGGCATGCCGATCTCCCCCACGCGAGTTGTCGCCTCAATCCTCACTGTCTTGGCGCTTGCAGCCAGCCTGGTGGTGGCGCCAGCACACGTTGCTCAAGCTGCAGACGCCAAGGACTTCGATCCCGGCTATCTCATCAGTGACGAAGACTTCTTCAACGGCTCGTCCCTCACTGGTGCTGAAGCCGATGCCTTCATCAAGGGCATGAACAAGGGCTGCGCGAGCGGCAAGACCTGCATCAGGAACTACAAAGAGGACATCACCGCGAAGTCGGCAACAACGAGGTGCAAGGCGATTTCCGCCGCGAAGAACCAGACTGCCGGTCAGATCATCGCGAAGGTGGGCAAGGCATGCGGCATCAGCCCCAAGGCGATCCTCGTGATCCTGCAGAAGGAGCAGAGCCTCGTCACCTCTACCGCTCCCGCAGAGCGCGCGTTCTGGTACGCGATGGGCGCTGGCTGCCCGGACTCGACCGGCTGCACCACGCCCTATAAGGGTCTCTACGCGCAGGTGTACTACGGCGCTTCGCTGCTCAAGGGCTACACGCTCACGAGCAGTTCCCACTACAACCGCTACGCAGCGGGCAAGACCTCGAATATTCAGTACCACCCAAACACTTCTTGCGGCACCAAGTCCGTGTTCGTGAAGAACCAGGCCACGCACGCGCTCTACGTGTACACGCCGTACACGCCCAACGCGGCGGCGCTCAAGAACCTCACGGGCAAGGGCGACTCTTGTTCGTCCTACGGCAACCGCAACTTCTGGCGCCTGTACACCGACTGGTGGGGCGCGACCGGGTCGGCGGGCGCGATCGCGATCGACGCGATGTACACGAAACTCGGCGGATCCACCGGCTCCCTTGGCGCTCGCGTGGGTTCGATCGTCAAGTCCACCGCTAAGAAGGGTGGCGTCTACCAGGAGTACAAGAAGGGGATCATCGCCTGGAACCAGAAGCACGGCGCTCACGTGATCACCGGCGAGATCGCCAAGTCCTGGAAGGCTCGCATCGCGGACTTCGGATGGCCTAAGGCCGACCCCAAGACATCGAGCGCCGACGGCGGCGGGACCTACCAGGACTTCGACAGCGCCCTGCTGACCCAACAGGGCAGCGGCAAGGTGTACACGGTGTGGAGTGCGATTCGCACGCTGTATCTCGACAACAAGGGACCTGACGGCCCCATGGGCTGGCCCGCGGGCTACCACGCAAAGGACGCCAACGCGCGCTACACCCAGCTGTTCACGAGCGGCACCGCCTATCGCGAAGACACCAAGGCCGGCTTCGTTCCCACCGAACTGGTGGACGAGTACACCAAGCGCGGCGGCATCGCCGGAGCACTCGGCTGGCCCAAGTCCGTCACGGCAACCGCCACCACCGAACGCGGCGGCGGCCTGTGGCAGGAGTTCGACAGCGGCAACATCTACAGTTCGTCGCACGGCACCTTCCCCGTGTACAACGTGACGCTCAAGAAGTTCCTCGAGCGCGGCGGCATCGCAAAGGTGGGCTGGCCAATCGGCAGCCGTGCCTACTACGGCGACACGGCGTGGCGTCAGCAGGACTTTGAGAACGGCAGCATCCTCGTCAACGGATCGCAGGCGGCCTACCTCGCCACCGAGCTCGTGCCGACGTGGGCGAGCTCTGGGTTCTCTAGCGGCTCGATCGGCGACCCAACGTCGAACCACAAGACCATCGCCACGAACGGCGGCGGCGTCTACCAAGGCTTCGTCAAGGCCGCGGTGGCAAAGCAGCCCTCGAAGAAGGCGTTCCTGCTGACGGGCAAGTTCCGCACTGCTTGGGGCGACACCGGTCACGTCGATGGCACGCTCGGCTGGCCGACCTCGTCGTTGACTCCCAAGCCGGACCTGAAGATCGACGTCCAGAAGTTCGAGCGCGGAGTCGTCATCGCCGATGCCTCGAAGTACGCGATCGTGGGCATCAACCAGTGGGAGCTGTCCAAGGCCGAGGGCCTGGGCGGCGGCGCGCTCGGATGGCCCAAGGGCAACGTTGGCTGGAGCAGCGCGCGCGATGGTGGCGAGTACCAGACCTTCGCGAATGGCACCATCACGTGGCAGGAGTCACGTGGCGCGTTCTTCATCCCCAAGCCCGTCTGGGAGGCACGCAACCAGGCCGGCGGCCTTGCCGGCACCGGCTGGCCCACCGGGGTCGTCAAGACCAGCGGCGCTGGGGCTGGCGGCAAGTACCAGTACTTCGAGGACGGCGCGATCACCTGGCAGGAGTCGCGCGGCGCGTTCTTCATCCCGCAGCCGATGTGGGAGGCACGCAACCAGGCCGGCGGCCTTGCCGGCACCGGCTGGCCGACCGCCGCAGTTGGCACCAGCAGCGCTGGCACCGGCGGCAAGTACCAGAACTTCGAAAAGGGTGCGATGGCGTGGAACGACAAGCGCGGCGCGTTCTTCGTTCCCAAGGCGATCTGGGATGCACGCAAGAAGGTCGGCGGGCTGGCTGGCCTCGGCTGGCCCACGGCCCCGGCCACCACCGACTCCAAAGGCAAGCTGTCCCAGAAGTTCGAGAAGGGCACCGTTGCCGTCACTGAGACGGCCGGTGCCGTCGTGACACTCAAGTAGTTCTCAGCGAGAAGGCGCGCGACCTCAGGGTCGCGCGCTTTTTCGTCTTTCTGGGCCTTCGCCAAAGTTGAGCCAGACCAACTCAAGTTTTGGCGGAAAATCTTGACAGCGTCGGGCCGTGAGCGTAACTTGAGTCTAGGTCGCTCAACTATGAGCGGGACACTTTTCAAGGAGGACATCACATGTCACGAGCAGTAGGAATCGACCTCGGCACCACCAACTCGGTTGTCGCGGTCCTTGAAGGTGGCGAGCCCACCGTCATCGCCAACGCAGAGGGCGCTCGCACCACCCCGTCGGTGGTCGCGTTCTCGAAGACCGGTGAGGTGCTGGTGGGCGAGATCGCCAAGCGCCAGGCCGTCACCAACGTCGACCGCACCATCGCGTCCGTGAAGCGCCACATGGGCACGTCGTGGACCAAGGAGATCGACGACAAGAAGTACACCGCGCAGGAGATCTCCGCGCGCATCCTCGGCAAGCTCAAGCGCGATGCCGAGGAGTACCTGGGCGAGAAGGTGACGGACGCCGTCATCACCGTTCCCGCATACTTCAACGACGCTGAGCGTCAGGCCACCAAGGACGCCGGTGAGATCGCGGGCCTCAACGTGCTCCGCATCGTCAACGAGCCCACGGCCGCGGCGCTTGCGTACGGCCTCGACAAGGGCAAGGAAGACGAGCTCATCCTGGTCTTCGACCTTGGTGGCGGCACGTTCGACGTCTCGCTGCTCGAGGTGGGCAAGGACGAGGACGACTTCGCGACCATCCAGGTGAAGGCCACCGCCGGTGACAACCGTCTGGGTGGTGACGACTGGGACCAGCGCATCGTCGACCACCTCATCAAGGAGGTCAAGAACGCTGAGGGCGTCGACCTGTCCAAGGACAAGTCCGCCGTGCAGCGACTGCGCGAGGCCGCCGAGCAGGCCAAGAAGGAACTGTCGTCCGCCCAGCAGACGACCATCTCCCTCCAGTACCTGTCGATCGGCGAGAACGGCCCCGTGCACCTCGACACCAAGCTCACTCGTGCGCAGTTCCAGCAGATGACGCAGGACCTGCTTGAGCGCACCAAGGCCCCGTTCCACCAGGTCATCAAGGACGCCGGCATCAAGCTCAGCGAGATCGACCACGTGGTCCTCGTTGGCGGCTCGACCCGCATGCCCGCGGTCACCGAGCTCGTCAAGGAGATCACGGGCGGCAAGGAGCCCAACAAGGGCGTCAACCCCGACGAGGTGGTCGCCGTCGGCGCCGCCCTCCAGGCCGGCGTCATCAAGGGTGAGCGCAAGGACGTGCTGCTCATCGACGTCACTCCCCTGAGCCTCGGCATCGAGACCAAGGGCGGCGTCATGACGACGCTCATCGAGCGCAACACGGCAATCCCCACCAAGTCGTCCGAGGTGTTCTCGACGGCGGAGGACAACCAGCCGTCCGTGCTGATCCAGGTGTACCAGGGTGAGCGTCAGTTCGCCCGCGACAACAAGCTGCTCGGCACGTTCGAGCTGGGCGGCATTGCCCCCGCGCCTCGCGGCGTGCCGCAGATTGAGGTCACGTTCGACATCGACGCGAACGGCATCGTCCACGTCCACGCCAAGGACCGTGGCACGGGCAAGGAGCAGTCGATCACCGTGACCGGTGGATCCGCGCTGTCGAAGGAAGACATCGAGCGCATGGTCAAGGACGCCGAGGAGCACGCGGAGGAGGACCGCAAGCGCCGCGAGGAGGCCGAGATCCGCAACAACGCGGAGACCTTCGCCTACTCGACCGAGAAGATCCTCTCCGAGAACGAGGACAAGGTTCCCGCCGAGGTCGCCGACGACGTCAAGGCCGCCATCGCGGAGGTCAAGACCGCTCTCGAAGGCACCGACACCGACGCCGTCAAGACCGCCCACGAGGCGCTCGTCGAGAAGGCCCAGAAGATCGGCGAGGCTGTCTACGCCTCTCAGCAGGCCGAGGCCGCGAGCGGTTCGGCGTCTGAGGGCGACGCTCCGTCCGCAGACGACGACGTCGTTGACGCCGAGATCGTCGACGAGAACGACAAGTAACGTCAAGGCAAGCGGCCGACGCTGTGGTGACCACAGCGTCGGCCCTCGCCTAGGCAGGGAGCAGCAATGAACGACAGCACCGGATTCAACACCCCTGACGACGACAATGCCGAGGACGCCCTGAGCGCCGCGGAGTCGATCATCAACGACGCGGCGGCAGACATCGAGGCCGACGAAAGCGCGGCAGACAGCGCGCTCGACAAGGCTGAGGCGAAGGCGGCAGAGCACCTCGCCGATCTCCAGCGCCTCCAGGCCGAGTACGTCAACTACCGCAAGCGCGTGGACCGCGACCGCGCGGCCGCGAGCGAGCTTGCCACCGCGCGCACCATCGAGGCGCTCATCCCCACGCTCGACGACATCCTCGCCGCTCGAGAGCACGGCGATCTCGAGGACGGCCCCTTCGCCGCGATCGCCACGAAGCTCGAGACGGCACTAGCGCAGCTGGGCTGGTCGAGCTTTGGAGCGGTGGGAGAGGCCTTCGACCCATCCCTTCACGAGGCGCTCATGTCACAGCCGAGCGCCGACGTCACCGAGCCGACGATCACGACGGTCGCGCAGCCTGGACACCGCGTGGGCGACCGCATCCTGCGGCCCGCTCGCGTGATCGTCGCCCAGCCGGAGTAGGAGCAGCGAACCGTGGCGAGTCAGGACTGGTTCAGCAAGGACTTCTACGCCACGCTCGGCGTGCCGAAGGACGCAGACCAGGCTGCGATCAAGAAGGCGTACCGCAAGCTCGCGAAGGACCTGCACCCCGACCGCAACCCCGGCGACGCGAAGGCCGAACAGCGCTTCAAAGACGTCGGTGAGGCCTACGGAGTGCTGTCCGACCCCGAGCAGCGCAAGCAGTACGACGCTGTGCGCGCCATGGGCGGCGGAGGTCCCCGTTTCCAGGCGGGTGGCGGATCACAGGGCTTCGAAGACGTCTTCGGCGGCATGTTCGGCGGCGCGCAGCCCGGCGGCGGCGCGGGGTTCGACGACATCCTCAGCCAGATGTTCGGCGGCGGCTTCCAGCGCGGACCCCAGCGCGGATCCGACATCGGCGCCGTCACCGAGGTCTCGTTCCGCGAGGCGGCACAGGGCGCGACGGTGACACTGAGCCTCGACGGCCAGCGCGTCACCACGCGACTGCCCGTCGGCGTCAAGGACGGTCAGAAGATCCGCGTGCCCAAGAAGGGGCGACCCGGAGCGAATGGCGGCCCTCCTGGCGACCTCATCCTCACCGTGCGCGTCGCGAAGCATCCGGTCTTCAGTTCCGACGGTCTCAACCTCAAGGTCACCGTGCCCGTGACGTTCACCGAGGCGACGCTCGGCGCGGCTGTCGACGTCCCCACCCTCACCGGTGAGAAGGTGACGGTGAAGGTGCCGGCGGGAACAGCGTCGGGCCAGACGCTGCGCGTCAAGGGCCGCGGCCTGCAGTCGAAGACCGCGACCGGCGACCTGCTGGTGAAGATCGAGGTGGCTGTGCCCAAGAAGCTGACCAAGGAGGCGAGGAAGGCGCTTGAGGCGCTCGGCGTGCACCTCAAGGAGTCGCCTCGCGACTCGCTCTACAAGGACGCGGCGAGGTAGGCCATGGAACAGCCGGACGTCGACGAACCCGTCTTCCTGATCTCCGCGGCCGCGGAGCTCGCGGGGATGCACGCGCAGACGCTGCGCCAGTANGACCGGCTGGGCCTCGTGGTGCCCAAGCGCCGCCCTGGAGGCGGGCGCCGCTATTCGCTTCGCGACGTCGCNACGCTGCGCGAGATTCAGCGAATGAGCCACGACGAGGGCATCAATCTCGCTGGTATCGCACGCATTCTCACTCTCGCCAAGCGCGTGCAGGAACTTGAGGCGGAGGTCGAGAAGCTGCGACCCAAGGCCGACCCTGGCGCTCGCGTCTTCACGTCCGGGCCCACCGGGTCGGTCATCATCGTCGAACGCGGACGGCGAGCGTCGCGCGCTGAGGGACGCGCCGTCGTGCTGTGGCGCGACCCGTGGCAGGACCCCTGGCGCGACGAGTCCTAGCCCGCGGCCACCCCCTCCCCTCGTTGCGGTACTTGAGTGTCGCGAAACCGCGGTTTCGCGACACTCAGATACCGCAACCGGTCGCCGCGTCGCCGCACGTATGTGGGAGGGTCACGCCACAATCGGACCATGGAAGTTCACGCGCACCACGGGTTCGACTACATCGAGATCCCGGCCTTGGACATCGACGCTGCTGAGGCGTTCTACAGCGCAGCCTTTGGTTGGCGCTTCACTCCCTACGGACCCGCCTACCTGGGGATCACCACGCCGGATGGTCGCGAGACGGGCGGCATCAACCAGGTGGGCGCCATTGCTCCCGGCGACGGGGCGCTCGTCGTGATCTATTCGAACAACCTCGAAGCGACCCGCGACGCCGTCATCGCGGCAGGCGGCCGCATCGTGCGAGAGATCTTCGACTTCCCCGACGGCCGCCGTTTCCACTTCACGGATCCCAGCGGCGTGGAACTCGCCGTGTGGAGCAAGGCTTAAGCGATCTCGATCTCGACTCGCTTGAGTCGTGAGGTGTGACCGCTGAGGATGCGCACGTCTCGCTTGCGCACACCGAAGTGATCGGCGAGCGCCGCCACCACCCCTTCGTTCGCCGCGCCATCGACGGCGCGCTCTTTGACCCACACCGTGAGCTCGCCATCCGGGGCGGCTTCGACGAGCGGTCCCTTGCGAGAACCGGGCTTGACCCGCACGGCGAACCTCGATACCTCGCCTGCCATGGCCCTAGCCTCGCGTGTTTCTTGCGTGACATGCAACGGCCGGCACCGCCCTCAGCTCGGTGCCGGCCGCCAGTCCGTCTTGTCTCAGCGGTAGACGGACTCCAGGAGATCCTGGACATACGCGTGTGTGTCCGGAAGGGACTCAATCCACACACGCGGGGGTTGGCGGAGCAGGTTGCCGATGCGCATCTCGACGGACCTCTCAGCGATGTGATCGCGGAGGGCGGCAAGACCACCACCAAGCTCGTCATCCCGCTCCACGAGGACGGCGTAGACGCCGTCCGACAGTCGTGCCATGGGGTGTCCGGCGCTGTAAGCGTCGGCAAGCGCGGAGCCCACCGCGGCGTTGCGCGCGATGCGCTGCCACGGGTCGTTGTCATCAACGGAAACATCCACAAAGACCAGCGCGTGGGTCTCGCTCACCTTGGTTCCCTCGCGCATCGCCGTTCCGTAGACCTCGGCGAGGCGCTGCATGAGGTACTCACGCGTGCCAAGGCCGGACTCCGGGTCGATCAGCGTGGGCGCAATCACCGGCGCGGTGTCGCGCTCGGTCCAACCCTCGCACAGCGAGCGGATGGTGCGGATGGGAGCGGCCTCGAAGCCGGCTGCGCGGAAGAGCACCGCCATGTCATCGAGCGCCTCGGTGATGCCTACGCCGGCGGCTGCACGCGCTTGGCCAAGACGGAAGGCGGCAGGAGCGGTGTCCAGGCCGGCCTCGAGCGCTTCAACGAGCGCCTCAACTGCAGGGGTGTACCAGTCGCCCGGGCGCAGCCACACTGAAGACACACTCTCAGATTCCCAAGTGCGCAGCAGTGCGGAGGCCGAAGCGGTTCCCGTACTCGTCACCTCTGATGTCATGCCTCATGAGAGGGCCTTCGCACGCAACTATGACGCGGGTCACACAAGAAAAATGCGACGTTTGAGACGCGCGCACGCGGTGTGACGAATTACGCACCCCCTGCCTTGTCTACTTACTAGTGGAGAAGGGAGACTAAGAGGGCATTTACACACCTGTAAGGAACAGAAACCGCGATGAGCCCAGATGCGATCGCTTTGTGGACGGAGACGTCCAGCGATCCCGAGCTGATTGCCGGCGTGCGCGCCGGCGACGGCACGGCTTTTGGCGTGCTCTACGAGCGGCATAAAGACGCGGCCCGCAAGGTCGCCGCGCAGTACACAAACTCCGCCTCCGACGTCGACGACGTGGTGGCGGAGTCGTTCTCCCGGGTGCTGCGCGCCCTGCAGCGCGGTGACGGCCCCGACCTCGCTTTCCGCGCATATCTGTTCACGATTGTCCGACGCACGGGCTTGGAGATCATCAATCGCGGCAATCGCACGCGGCCCGGTGACGATATGGCTCAGTACGAATCCGCACTGGGCTTTGAGGCGCCTTCCGACGAAGGCACGATGGTCGGCTTTGAACAGGGAATTGTGGCCGACGCTTTCCGGTCTCTCCCCGAACGTTGGCAGGCGGTCCTGTGGTACACCGAGGTCGAGAAGAAGAGCCCTAAGGAAATCGCTCCCCTCCTTGGTCTGACAGCCAATGGCGTTGCCGCTCTCGCGTATCGCGCGCGCGAGGCGCTGCGCCAGGCGTACCTCCAGCAGCACCTGGGCACCGCCGAGTCGATGGACTGCATCGCCGCGAGCACCCAACTGGGGGCCTATGTGCGCGGCGGCCTCGCGAAGCGAGAGCACACGAAGGTCGACGAGCACGTGCAGTCGTGCGACAAGTGCACCGCAATCGTCGCCGAGCTCGAAGACGTCAACCGTGGCATGCGCGCCGTGGTGGCCCCGCTCATCCTGGGTGCCGCCGGCGTGGGAGCGCTGCAGGGCGGCCTGCCCATTGGCGGTGCCTTCGCCCCGGCCGCGGCCGGAGCCGCTGGCGGCGGTGGTGCGACGGCTGGAACCGTGGGCGCCGGGGCCGGAGCGGGTGCNGGCTCTGGCGCGGGAGCTGCCGGCGGCATCGCAGCCTTCGTCGGCGCCGCGTCCTCGATCGCCCTTCCCGCCGCCGCGGCGGTGGGCGTCGTGGCACTTGTCGTCTCGGGCGCAAGCTTCCTTGGTGTGTTCAACCCGCTCGGAACCAACCTGGGCCAGACCCCTGCCGTCTCGCAGTCTCCCGAGCCCAACGACGACCGCACGACCGAGCCGGTCATCGATCCGTCGGAAGAGCCCTCGGTTGAGCCCACCGCAGAGCCTTCCGTCTCCCCCGAGCCTGAAGAGCCCGACGCCACCGGCGGCGCGGTCGACGTCGACGCTCCTGGCGACACCCCCGACGACGCACCGAACCCCGAGCCGACCACGGACTCGACGGACGAGCCCACCACCAAGCCCACCGACACGCCCACGCCCAAGCCGACGGACGAGCCGACCACCGACCCGACGGACGAGCCGACTGGAGAACCCACCGAGCAGCCGGCGACCAAGTCACCAGCTCTCGCATTCGGCGCGGCCCCTCTCGAGTTTCTGGAGATCTCCACTGGCTCGCCCCAGGTGGGCACCTCGATCACGAACTCTGGTGACGCTGACGCCACAGGCCTGGAAGCGTCGGTCAAGCTGCCCGACGGCCTGACCTTCGCCACGCCCGGCGCTGGCGGCGCGGGACTGAGCCTCGCCCCCGCGACCCGCTTGGGCCAATACCTGAGCTTCGCCGCCTCCGCGAGCTTCACGGCTGACGACTGGGAGTGCAGCCTCGACGCGAGCCGCACAGTGGCGAGCTGCACCCTCGATGTGCTTCCCGCGGGCGAGACGGGCAAGCTTGAGCTCGACCTTGCGCCCATCACGAGCTTCACCTACATCGGCGACGACGCGTGGACGGAGTTCACCGCGAAGGCCGGGGAGGTCACCAGCACGTACAAGGTGCGCACTGGCATCACGGACAACGACGAGGACCTCAAGGGCGTCTTCGCCGCGACGGGACGCTTCGCAGCGACCCAGGTGGGCGCGACGCTTATGGGCTGCAACACCACGAGCCAGGCATGCCGCACCGTGATGATGGTCACGGACAACGGCGACCGCAACGAGTGGAACAACAACGGTCAGGCCATGCGCGAACTCAACGAGGCCGGCGGCGTGGCGAACTCCGCGGCGACCAACCTCAGCGAGAACTTCCTGCCCAAGGGCGCAGTCGTGAAGTACGCGCTGCTCGAGTGGTCCTCGAACCGCGGAGGCACGGACACCTGGTCCAAGGACGCGAGCTCGCCAAGCTGCGCGTGCCAGGCGGCGAGTACGTCACCATCACCGCTGACGACGTCGACTACACGCCCATCGATGGCCGCACCTACTACCAGGCGCGCAAGGACATCACGAAGCAGGTCGCGACCGCGGGCAACGGCGAGTACGCGCTCGCCGACATCGCCGTCGCCGCACAGCAGAACGACAGGGATCCGACGTACTACGGCGGCTTCACGATCACCGTGATCTACGAACTCGAGACGCTTCCCGTGTCCCGCACCGCTCTCTTCGCGGGCAGCCAGTGGATCAGCGCCGCAACGCCCGCGGACTTCTCCTTCTACGCCAACGACGCGAGCACCGTGACGGTCGGCTGGACGGCTTGGGAGGGCGACCGCGGCACTGCCGGCGACGTCGCCAGGCTCGACGGCATCAACCTCACGCCTTGCGGCTGGAACGGCTCCGGGACCTTCGCCGCGAGCGCCAACAACGCCGCGGACTCCACCGCCTTCGGCGGCAAGTGGGCGAACACCCTTGGCGTCGATGCCAAGGCGTTCGTGCCCAAGACCGTGGGCTCTGGCCTGCACACCATCACGGCGACGAGCACCGGCGACAACTACCTCGTGGGCTCGCTCACCGTCATGGTCACCTCCGACTCCTGACGGCGCCGACGAACGCGAATCCCGCGGCAAGAATGGCCGACGCTGCGGCCAACTGAACCCCCTGCGACGGGTTTCGCTCGTAGCGGGCCTGCTTAAGCGCGGTTGGCGTCGCGAGGCTCGTGGGCTGGAAGCAGTGGCCGGCGAAGGCATCGGGCCCCGCCTGGGTGGATCGCATCCACGCATGCGCCTGCGCGCGCGATCCCGGCTCAGCTGACAGGAACTCTTCGCCGCTGAGCACTGCCGCGTCCATGACCCACGTCATGGGGCTTCCCCACGCCATCCACGTGATGTTCTCTGTGTGCCTGCGCGTCACTTCAACGACCTGCACACCGCACATGAAGGTCGGCTGACGCACGCCGAACCGCACCTCAGAGCCCGCCACGAACTCGTAGTACTCGATCTCCTCCGCAACGCTCGTCGTGGGCAGGAAAGCCGCGAACATGCCAAGCGGCACCACCGCGATCGCCAGCACAACCAGCACCGCCTTGACCCTGCGCCCCATCGCCATACCCAGCCACGCACCGGCCGTCCCGATCAGGGCGACGGTCGACAGCGTCGGGCCCAGAAAATCGCCTGGTTCGCTGCGGGAAGCGAGCCAGGCGCCCGGCAGCACGCACATGGCGAGGGCGGCGCCCGCAAGTCCGGCAATCGCCCAACCGGCGACGCGTTCGTCCCAGTTGCCGTGGGGACGGGTCGCTGCCGCCCAACCTGCCGACGCTGGGATCACCGCTCCTGCGGCCACCAGGTAGGCGGTGGTCACCCAGGCGCCGCCCGTGATCATCCACGTGAGCGCCGCCGCGAGCGCGGGCAGCGCGAGCGACAGCGCAGCTGCCAGCCACCAATGCCGGTCGCGGAGCAGCCCGCGAAGCGCCTCGAGAAAGGGTCTGCGGGGTGGTTCGCGCGCCTCAGCACGCTCGATGGTGACCGCGTCGTCGCCCTCGAGCGGAACGGTGAACACCACCGTGCGGCCCATGGCCTCACGCTACGGTCGGCGTGAGGCGGCGGCAACCTTAGGAGACGACCGTTGACTGCGAGCGCGGGCGCACGATGAACCACAAGGCGAGGTGCGCGATCACGAGGGCGCCGAGCATGACGTACGCCATGTTCAGCACCGACGAGCCGAGCACGCCGATGAGCGGCGTCACAAGGCCCGGGATGAGGGAGTTCATCGCGCCGATGAGCGAGGCCGCCGTGCCAGCCTCGTCCGCGTGGTTCTGCAGTGCGGTCACCTGCACCGTCGGCATGATGATGCCGAGCGGCGACACCACCACGAACAGCGAAGCGAGCACCCACCAGATGTTGCCGTCGAAGATGCCAGCGGCAAGCAGCGACAGCGCACCGGCGGTCATGATGAGCACGCCAGCAGTCGCGACCGTCTTCGGGGCGAAGCGACGCATCAGGCGAGCCGAGATCTGCGTCGCCGCGACCAGGCCCAGCGAGTTCGCACCGAACGCGATCCCGTACTCCTGGGCGCTCAGACCGAAGATGTCCTGCAGCACGAACGAGCTGGACGACAGGTAACTGAACAGCGCGGTGAAGATCATCGAACCCAAGAGGGTCGCCCCCACGAAGGCGCCGTCGCGGACCAGGTGCTTGTAGCGTCGGGCCACCGCCTTGGAGGAGAAGACCCCGCGACGCTCAGCGGGAAGCGTCTCGATCATGACGAACGCGGAGACGACCGTCATGACAATGCCGTAGCCCGCGAGGAAGATGAAGATGCCGCGCCACTCGACGATGCGCAGCAACTGCGAGCCGAGCACCGGCGCGAGGACCGGAGCGAGACCCCACACGAGCGCGAGTCGCGACAGCATGCGAATGAGGCGCTGACCGCTGAACAGGTCGCGGACGATCGCCATCGCCACCACGCCGGAGCCCGCGGCGCCGATGCCCTGGAAGACGCGGCCCACCGTGACGAGCTCGACCGTGGGTGCGAAGGCCACCGCGAACGACGCGATGACGTGGACTGCCGTCGCGATGATGAGCGGGCGACGCCTGCCGAATGCGTCGGCGAGCGGTCCCACCACGAGCTGGCCCAGCGCGAAGCCGATGAGGGTCGCGGTGAGGGTGATCTGGATGGCCGCGTCGGATGCGTTGAGGTCTGCCGCGACCGTGGGGAAGGCGGGCAGGTAGAGGTCGATCGTGAACGGACCGAGCGCGGACAGCGCGCCAAGGATGATGATGTACTTCAGCCGCTGCCAGGTCGTGAAGGCGTCACCGCGCGAGGGTGCGACGGGAGCGGACTCGACCTCTTGGGTCGGGACGGTGGTGGCAGACATGCGCGCTTGTTTCCTCGTAAGTGGTGCGATTTCGTGGGAGGCGGCGCCATTGCCGGCAGGGGTTCACGGCTTCCCTGCGACGTACACAACGTTACCGCCCGGTAGGTCATTCCGGCGCCCAAGAACTTTTCGCGGCGTATCGAGCCCCCGCACGCCTGGCCCGGCGGACCGGTCGCGCTCCCGGCGGACCTCATGTCCCATTACGGAGCACGAATCCCGAAAACGCGGACCTCATGTCCCATTACGGCGCTCATGGCGGGCGTGGAGCGCGAGCTGGGGATCCCATACAGAGAAAAGGCTGCGGCCCCCGTCCATCCGCAGGGATCAAGCCTGACCGCCCGAAGGATGGGTGGGGGCCACAGCCCGCCACACCAGGGCCGAAGCCCCGGCGAACACTCAGTTCTTCGTAGCCTGCGCGTTCACCTCGTACGACGTGTTCGTCGCCTCGAAGAAGTTCACGAGCTGCAGCGTGTCGTTCGCCGCCGCCATCCACTTCGCCGGGTTCGACACGTTGTAGTGCGCCTCGAAGCCGAGCTCCTCGAGTCGACGGTCCGCGAGGTACTTGACGTACTGGTTCACGTAGTCGGCGTTGAGGCCAAGGATGCCGGTGGGGAGCAGGTCGCGGTTGTACTGCTCTTCCATGTCGACGGCGTGGAGGATCATCTGGCGGATCTCTTCGGCGAACTCGGGGTCCTGGAGGTCTTCGTTCTCTTCGAGGACCGTGAGGATGAGGTTGATGCCGAACTGCAGGTGCAGGGACTCGTCACGAATGATCCAGTCCATGAGCGATCCGAAGTTGCGCAGCAGGTTCCGCTGACGGAAGCTCAGCGCGACCATGAAGCCGGAGTAGAACCAGATGCCCTCAAGGATGATGTTGTAGGCGATGAGGTTCCGGATGAAGTCCTTCTTGCCTTCGGTCGTCGTGATGTCGAGGGTGTCCTCGGTCATGCGCTTGATGAACTTGACCTCGAACTCTTCCTTCGCGGCCATCGAGGGCACCTCGACGTGGGACTCGTACGCGGCCTCACGGTCGATGGGGAAGGTCTCGAGCACGTACTCGAACGACATGCAGTGGTTGGCCTCTTCCCACATCTGCTTCGCGAGGTACAAGTGTGCCTCGGGTGCGTTGATGTAGGGGTAGACACCGAATGCGAGTGCCTTGTTGACGAGCAGCTCGTTGGGGTTGAAGTAGGACATCAGGTAGGTGACGGCGTGCTTCTCTTCGTCCGTCATCTTCTTGAAGTCCGCGAGGTCTTCACCGAGCTGGATCTCGTTGGGGAACCACGTGTTGGCGACGGCCTGGTTGTACAGGTCGTATGCCCACGGGTACGTGATGGGCTTCAGCAGCAGTCCGTCCTGAATGCCCGTTCCCAGAATTCCCATTTTTCAGTCTCCTTGTTTCAGCGGGCCGCTACTGGCAGGACTCGCACTGGAGGCGCTCCATGGGGTCAACGGGGCATGCGACGCCTCCGATGACCTCCGTGTCGTCGCCAAGGCTCACCACGTTGCCGAGCACCTCGAGCGAGGTCGCGCCCTCGGGGACGGCGGCTGCCGCGTTGGCTTCCTCTTCGGTGGCCGACGCTGTGGCCGGCTCTGCCGCAGGCTCCTCCTCAGGCAGGGCGGCCGGCGGCACCTCGGGCTGGCTCGCGGGAGCCGTGGCGAAGGCCGTGGCGGCGACTGCGTTCAGCACCGACGCGGGGGCGGTGGCGGGAGCAGCTGCGGGGGCCTCGGCCTTGGCGGCAGGGGCCTCGGCCTTGGCAGCGCCGAAGCCCTTCTTGGCAGGAGCCGCCGGTGCCTCGACCTTGGCCTCTGGCGCCTCGGCCGTGGGGGCCGCGGAGTCAGCGGAGGCCTTCTTAGCTCCACCGAATCCACCGAAGCCGCGCTTCGCGGGTGCGCCACCGGAGGACTTGGCGACCTGACCGGCGCCGGCTGCGGAGCCGGTGGTGGCGAGGCGCTCTGCCTTGTTGACGCGAACCGTCGACTGCTCGGCGGTGTGGCGGGGCTTCATGTGGAGGTAGTAGGTGGTCTTCACGCCACGCTCCCACGCCGCGGAATACAGCGCCATCATGTTGTCGATGTCGCGGTCCTCGAGGTAGATGTTGCGGCTGATCGCCTGGTCGATCCACTTCTGGGCGCGGGCAGCGACCTCGATGAACGCGTACGGCGACAGCTGGAACGAGGTCTTGTAGACGTCCTTGAGGTGCTGGGGAACCTCGTCGATCTGCGACAGGTCACCCTGAGCGGCGAGAAGGTCGTCCTTCACCTGCTCCCACAGGCCCAGGTCCTGCAGGTCCTTGACGAGGTTGCGGTTGACCTCAAGGAACTTGCCAGACGAGGTGGCGCGGCTGAAGATCTGCGAGAACTGCGGGTCGAAGCCGGGCGTGGTGCCGGCGACGAGACCGATGGACGCGGTGGGCGCGACGGCCATGAGGGTCGCGTTGCGGATGCCGCCCTTGACCTTCTCACGCAGCGTGTCCCAGTCCTGGCGCACGGTGCGGTCGACCGTGATCGGCACGCCGCGGTCGGCCTCTGCCTCCGCGATGGTGTCGAACGGCACCTTGCCCTGCGACCAGCCGGAGCCCTCGAAGTTGTTGTACGAGCCGCGCTCACGAGCGAGATCGGCGGAGGCGTCGATCGCGTGGTACGAGACGAACTCGACGATCTCGTCGATGAGCTCGTAGGCCTCCTCCGACTCGTAGGCGAGGCCCAGGCGCTCGGTGAGGTCGGTGAAGCCCATGACGCCAAGGCCGATCGCACGGTTCTCGCGGTTCGCGAACTCCGACTCGGGAACCGAGGACAGCGTGATGTCGACGAGGTTGTCGAGCTGGCGCACGGCGAGGCGAGTCGACTCCTTCATGCGATCCCAGTCGATCTTGCCGTCGACAAGGTGCGTCGAGAGGTTGACCGATGCCAGGTTGCAGACGGCGATGTTCTCGCGGTCCTGCGGCAGGCAGATCTCGGTGCACAGGTTGCTCAGGTGGATCGTGCCCGTGTTGGTGTTGAGGGCACGGTTGTTGATCGTGTCCTTCCAGGTGAGCCACGGGTGCGACGTGGTCTGCAGCATGATGAGGATCGACTTGTACTGCTCGCGAGCCTTCATCTTCTTGAAGGTGCGCATCTTGCCGGCCTCCGCGAGCGCGATGTACTCGGCGTAGCGCTTGGAGAAGGCGGAGCCGGTGAGCTCGACGAGGTCGGGGGTCTCAGCGGGGTCGAACAGGTACCAGTCGTCGTCGTTGTTGACGCGCTTCATGAACTCGTCGGAGATCCACACCGCGGTGTTCGCGGTGCGAGTGCGACGGTAGGGGTCACCGGAGTTCTGGCGCAGGTCGAGGAACTGCGCGAAGTCCATGTGCCAGTTCTCCATGTAGAAGCACAGCGCGCCGAACTTCTTGCCACCGCGGGACACCGCGCGCAGCGTGGAGTCGATGGTGTGCATGAACGGGATGGGGCCCGTGGAGGTGGTGTTGTTGGACTTGATGGGCGAGCCCTCGGAGCGCAGCTTGGTCACGGACAGGCCGATGCCGCCGGTGCCCTTGGTGAGCCACATGACGTCGCGGACGCTCTTCGCGATGTGCTCGATGTCGTCCTCCATCTGCATGACGAAGCAGTTCGACAGCTGGGGGTAGGACGTGCCGGCGTTGACGAGCGTGGAACCTGCGGGCAGGTAGTCGAGCTTGGAGATCTTGTCGTAGAACTTAAGCGCCATCTCGGTGGGGTTCGCCTCGTTGAGGGCGAGACCCATGGACACGCGCATCCAGAAGTACTGGGGGACCTCGAGAGCCTTTCCGTGGCGGTCGGTGATCATGTAGCGGTTGCGCATGGTCACGGTGCCGATGTACTTCAGCAGGTCGTCACGAGTGTGGTCGAGCGCTGCCGCAAGCGCGTCGAGGTCGAAGTTGGTCTCGAGCCGAGTGTCGAGCAGACCCTCCTCGACCGCGTCACGGATGTAGCCGGGGAAGCGAGCCTGGTGGAGGAGCGCCAGCTCAAGCTCGGACTCGTAGCCGCCAAGCACGCGCTTGTAGATGACCTTGCGCAGCAGGCGGGCGGCGATGACGTCGAAGTTGGGGTCGTCCTTGACGTTCTGCACTGCCACGCCGATCGCGGCCTCGTCGAGCTGCTCGGTGGTGATGCCGTCGAAGAGCGTGATGGCGAGCTCGGTGGCGACCTGGGTCGTCATCGAGATGTGGTCCGGCAGCCCCTGGGCAGCGCGCTCGATCGCCTTGTTGATGCGGTCGGCGTTGTAGGGCTCGCGCGTGCCATCGCGCTTGGTGACGTGAATGCCAGTGCGAATGCCTGCCGTGATGGCTGGCGCCTCGGACTCGCTTGCGGTGTTTTCGGTGATCGTCACAGCGCTCCCCTTGTGTGATCTGAGGGCCTTTGGCCCTTGTACTGACGTCGATTTGCGGCGCTCTTGGCGGCGGCGAGGCCCTCCCACGGGCCACATCGTCGTCAACTCGAGGCGTAGTCCCGAACCTAATGCAAATTACATCGATGTGCAACTAGATATAGGGGGTGTTTCTCGAAGTCGCCCCTAGATGTTGTGGTCCTGTGTATAACTCTGTGTATGCGTTGTGGATGACGCGGCGTGTCGTCCACACCCTGACTGTCTTTCTGTTGAACACTTCGCCGCCGCCTTTCACTCCCACCTGACCATGGTCTCAGGAGGGTCTGACATGGAACCCAGCCACAGCGTCGGGCAGGACGGGAAGGGGCAGCCTCCAGGGGGCGAAGGCCATGGGTCGACGCTACCCCGGCTCTCGCTCAGACGAGCCCGTAGAGCCGGTCGCCAGCGTCCCCAAGGCCGGGAACGATGTAGCCGACCTCATTGAGCTTCTCGTCGACGCACGCGACAACCACGGAGACGTCCGCACGCTCGCCTACGGACTGCTTCACGTGCTCGATGCCCTCCGGCGCCGCGAGCAGGCACACGCACGTCACGTCAGTGGCGCCGCGCTCGAGGACGTAGTTGATCGCGGACACAAGCGAGCCGCCCGTCGCGAGCATCGGATCCAGGATGAACACTTGGCGGCCGTCGAGTCGCTCCGGGAGGCGGTTCGCGTAGGTGATGGTCTCAAGCGTCTGCTCATCGCGCATGAGGCCAAGGAAGCCCACCTCCGCGATGGGGAGCACTCGCGTCATGCCGTCGAGCATTCCCAGGCCGGCGCGCAGAATCGGCACGATGAGCGGCGCGGGGTGAGCGAGCTGCGTGCCCACCGTCGTGGTCAGTGGGGTCTCGACCTCTCGCTGCTCAACACGCACATTGCGCGTCGCCTCATAGGACAGCAGCGTCACGAGCTCGTCGACCAGCAGCCGGAACGTGGGCGACGGGGTGTTCTTGTCACGGAGCACCGTGACCTTGTGGCGGATGAGCGGGTGATCGGCGACGTGCAGCTCCATGCCCCCAACGTACCGCGCTTTGGACCCCCGCTAGCCTGGTTCCGTGAGCCGGTACGACGCTGCGATGGGCCGAGCGCTCGAACTCGCCTCCGCGGCGGCGGCAGCAGGCGATGTGCCGGTGGGCGCGGTGGTGCTGGACGCGGCTGGCCAGATCATCGGCGAGGGCCACAATCGGCGCGAACTCTCCCACGATCCCACCGCCCATGCGGAGGTGATCGCGCTGCGCGAAGCCGCCGCAGCGTCGGGCCGCTGGAGACTCGACGACTGCACGCTCGTGGTGACGCTTGAGCCGTGCCTTATGTGTGCCGGCGCGGTGCTTGCCGCGCGGGTGCCGCGCCTCGTCATTGGCGCGTGGGATGAGAAGGCGGGCGCGACGGGCTCGCAGTGGGATGTTGTGCGGGATGCGCGAATCGGCTCCAAGGTGGAGGTGATCTCCGGGGTGCAAGCAGAGGAGTGCGCGGCGGTGCTCAGGGAGTTCTTCGAGCAGCGCCGCTAGCGCCATGGCGCGCTAATGGGACATGAGGTCCGGGTTTTCGGGATCCTTGTCTTGTAATGGGACATGAGGTTCGGTGCCGGACCGCGCGGGTCTAGTGCGGGGTCCGGTGGGCGCGGTTCCGGTGAGGCGCGGGGCCCGGTGGGCGCGGTGTGCTCGGCCGGGCGCGCGCAGGACCCGAGCGAACCCCATGTCCCATTACGGAGCCGCAACCGCTGAAACCCGGACCTCATGTCCCATTACGGCGCCCCCTCGCAAGAGGGGAACGCGCAGCTACTCCGTGACGGTCAGCACCGTACCCAGAGAAGCAGTCGAGTCGCCGCCAACCCACACGTCGAACTCCGACACCTCCTGCACCCAGTCGCGGTGCGCGGCGCTCCAGTACTTCAGCTCCTCCGGCCCCAGCTCGAACTCGACGGTCTGCGTCTCACCCGGCGCGAACTCCACGCGGCGGAAGCCCTTGAGCTCACGCACGGGCCGCGCAGCAGACCCAAACCGCTGGTGGATGTACAGCTGCACCACCTCGTCGGCCTCGATGCGCGAGGTGTTCGTGACGTCAACGGACACCGTGACCTTCTCGCCCACCGCGATCGACTCGCGGGACAGCCGCACGTTCGCGTACTCGAAGGTCGCGTACGACAGTCCGTAGCCGAAGGGGTACAGCGGTGTGGTGTTGTCGTCCCAGTAGCGCGTCGCGGCACCGTCGGGCTGGAAGGTCGTGAGGTGCGAGTAGTACATGGGAAGCTGCCCCACGTGGCGCGGCCACGAGAACGGCAGGCGGCCCGCGGGGCTCGCCTCGCCAAGCAGGACCGACGCCACGGCCTCACCTCCGCGCGTGCCGGGGTGCCAGATGTCGAGGATCGCGCTGACGTTCTCGCTTGCCCAGCGCAGGTCCAGCGGACGCGCGCTCATGACGAGCAGCACGATCTTGGTGCCGGTCGCGGCGATCTGCTCGAGCTGGGCGACCTGCGCCGGGGGCACCTCAAGCGATGAGCGGGAAGCAAACTCTCCGGACTGGGTGACGCGCTCGCCGACCACCACCACGGTGACGTCGGACTCCGCCGCGAGCGCGACGGCCTTGGCGGTCTCGGCCTTGTCGTCGTAGTCCGCGGGCGTCATGTCCTCGGGCTTGGTGTCGGCGTCGAAGAAGGACTTGTTGATCTTCTCGGGGATGCTCGCGCCGGGGGCAAAGGCGACCTCAACATCCGGGCCGACGGCCTGGCTGAGGGCCTCGAGAACGGTCACCGTGTCTTCGGTCACGTGGTCGAAGGACCACGAGCCGAGAGTGTCGCGCTTGCTTGCCGCGAGCTGACCGATGACGGCCACCTTCTTGATGGCGGTGCGATTCAGGGGCAGCACGCCGTCGTTCTTGAGCAGCACGAGGGAGTGCTCCGCGGCACGACGGGCGACCTCGCCGTGCTGGGGCGCGCCGAGCACCTCAGTCCCGATCGACTCGTCCGTGTAGGGGTTCTCGAACAGTCCAAGGCGGAACTTGGCCGTGAGGATGCGCCCCACTGCAGCGTCGATCTCGGCGACGTCCAAGCGGCCCTCAGCCACAGCGTCGGGCAGGTGGCTGTACGCGGGCTCGAACATGGTCATCTCCATGTCGAGCCCCGCGGTGAGCGCGCGCACGCCGGCGTCCTTCTGGTCCCGAGCGAAGTGCTGGGCCTCGAGCGAGAAGACGGCGTTGGCGTCGGAGACGACCCAGCCGTCGAAGCCCCAGGCCTTGCGCAGGACGTCCGTGAGGAGCCACTTGTTGCCGGTGGCGGGGACGCCATTGAGCTCCATGTAGGCGCTCATGATGTTGCCGGCGCCCGCGTCGATTGCGGCCTTGAACGGCGGGAGGTAGACGTTCCACAGCTCGGAGTCGGAGATCTCCGCCTCTTCATAGTCACGGCCGCCCACAGCCGCGCCGTAGCCCGCGAAGTGCTTGGGGCCGGCGATGATGCTCTCGTTGCCAAGGTCGCCCTGGAAGCCGCGCACCTGTGCTGCCGCGACCGCGGAGCCGAGGTAGGGGTCCTCGCCGGAGCCCTCGAAGATGCGGCCCCATCGGGGGTCACGGGCGATGTCGACCATGGGAGCGAAGGTCCAGTGGATGCCGTGGGCGCGAGCCTCGCGCGCGGCGACGGCCTGAGCCGCCGCGATGGTCTCCGGGTCCCACGTGGCGGCGAGGCCAATGGGCGCGGGGAAGATCGTGCGCATGCCGTGAATGACGTCAAAGCCGAAGATCAGCGGAATGCCAAGACGGGTGTTCTCGACGGCGAGACGCTGGATGCGGTTGGCGCTGTGGACGTCGCGCACAAACAGGACGGAGCCTGCGCGGCCGGCCGCGACCTCCGCCTCGACAACCTGGGGCACGCGGATGCTCGTGAACATCTGCTCGCCCTCCGGCGGCGCGTCACCGAACATCGAGCCGAAGTGGAAGTACTGCGTGAGCTGACCGGCCTTCTCCTCGAGAGTCATGCGGCTCAACAGGTCTGCGACGCGCTCCTCGACGGGCAGGGACGGGTCGCGGTACGGCTCGGTGGACATGATGCTCCTTTGCAACGAGTGA
>JGI12420J12819_1000373_pt1 | contig 26482 bp, 20 predicted proteins | sample Passage237A_FD_12819 | JGI IMG/M metagenome (IMG submission 12819) | reverse complement strand
AACAGCCGCACCGACACCTATCCCGCGATCACCGTCCGCGGCGACAAGAACGCCACGCAGCACGAAGCCTCCGTCTCGAAGGTTTCGGAAGACATGATCTTCTACATGCAGCAGCGCGGTCTCACCGAAGGCCAGGCGATGAGCCTCGCCGTCAACGGCTTCATCAACGACCTCGCCCGCCAATTCCCCATGGAATACAGCGTCGAGCTCAAGCGCCTCATCGACCTCGAAATGGAAGGCTCGGTGGGCTGACGGCCCCCTCGTGCTCTTGCTCGTAATCGTGATCGTGATCGATCGCGGCGACCGAGAGCACGAGAGGTTCAACGATCACGAGCACGATTACGATCACGAGCACGACTCCATCCATGTCCTCTACGACTCTTTCCCCCACCCTCACCGGCTCCTTCACCCAGGACGCCTTCAACGCCCACCTCGCCACGCAATCGTCCGCCCCCGTCTGGTGGCTCGATCGCAAGCGTGATGCCTACGCCAAGTTCGCCGCGCTTCCCATGCCGAAGCGCACCGACGAAACCTGGCGCTTCAGCAACATCAGCACGCTCACGCTCGACGGCTTTCAGGTAGGGCGCGTTGTCCCCAACGCGCCGTCCAATATTCCCACCGGCTCCGGCATCGACGGCGTCGCCGCGCTGACGTTCATCAACAACGTCCTCGCCGGCTCCACGCCTCTCGCGCCCGAGCTCACCGCGAAGGGCGTGATCGTCACCACCCTCGCCGCCGCCGCCCAGTCCCACCCCGATCTGCTCAAGGCCCACTTCATGGCCCAGCCGCAGAAACTCGGTTCGGAAAAATTCGCCGCGCTCCACAGCGCGTTCGTCGGCGATGGCGCATTCATCTACATCCCGAAGGGCGTCGAACTTCCCGCTCCGCTCATCATCACGCACGTCGCACAGGGCGCCGGCACCGCCGTCTTCCCGCACACGCTCGTGATCGCCGAGGAGAATGCGAAAGCCACCATCGTCGACCTCTTCCTTTCCGCCGACGACCACGCCCACTTCGCCTGCGGCTCGAACGACCTCTACGCCGCCCACGGTGCTCAGCTCACCTACGTCGGCGCGCAAAACTGGTCGCGCGAAACGCTCTCGTTTCACTTCAACGACACCATCGTCCGCCGCGACGCCCGCGTTCAATCGCTCAACGTCACCTCGGCGCCCGCCAGGCCCGCCACGAGTCGCTCTCGCAACTCCAGGCCCCCGGCGCGTTTTCCGAGATGCTCGCCGTCACCGTCGCCGATGCCACGCAGGAATTCGATCAGCGCACGCTGCAAATCCACCAGGCGCCGAACACGAAGTCCGATCTTCTCTACAAGAACACGCTGCGCGACAAAGCCCGCACGATCTTCTCCGGCCTCATCATCGTCGATCAGGACGCGCAGAAGACCGACGCCTACCAGTCGAACCGCAACCTGATGCTCTCCGACGACGCCGAAGCGAACTCCCTTCCCGGTCTCGAGATTCAGGCCAACGACGTTCGCTGCACGCACGGCGCCACGTCCTCGCGCATCGATCCGGAGCAGGAGTTCTATCTCCAGTCCCGCGGCATCGACAAGGAGATGGCCGACGAACTCCTCACCTTCGGCTTCTTCGAGGAAGTCCTCAACCGCCTCGAAAACGAGGCCCTTCACGAAACGCTTCGTTCCCTGATTCAGACCAAATTCAAGAAGTGAAGGATCGCCCACGGAACACACAGACCACACGGAATCCAATGCTCTGATTTCCGTGTCTTCCGTGTATTCCGTGGGCAACTCCTCCGCTCTTTGATCGAAACCGAGCTCACGAAGTAGCTTCAGGAACCACGAAACACACCAACCACACGAAAATCCTCTCCGTCCGTTTCGTGTGTTTCGTGGTTACCCTTCTTCTCCCCTTCGTCCGCCCCTTTGCAGTGGTCTTGGTTTTGTAATTCTCCAAGTCTCTTGGAGTGAACTTTCCGGCCGGCTCACGTCACCGTCTTTTCTGGCAATTGCAGATCGGCGGTTGGCTGCTGCTGGTGCCGATCGCCACCGCCGTCAGCTCCTTCGCGTTCGATGACTGGGGCAACATCGTCCTCGCCGGCATCGCCCGCCAATTCCTCGCGTTCGTCCTGACGCTTCTCCTCTGGCGATTCTATCGCCGTTGGCCCGTCGGGACGTTCAAACNCCTCCCGCNCCTCCCCGCCATCGTCCTCGCCTGCCTGCTCGCCACGGCCCTCGACGGCGGCCTGATCGAACTCGTCCGCCGGCTCGCGAATCTTCCCGCCGCCTCCGCGCTCGCCGAACGCGGCGCACTCCCCGTCCGCTTCACGCTCTATCTCGGCTGGACCGCGCTGTATTTCTTCCTGCGCCAGGAACTCGAATCGCGCGCTCGCGAACTCCGCCTCGCCCAAGCCGAGACCGCCGCCCGCGAAGCCGAACTCGCCACGCTTCGCGCCCAGGTCAACCCGCACTTCCTCTACAACGCCCTCACGTCCATCCTCGCCGAGTGCGACGAAAACCCGCGTGCCGTCCGCGCCATCACCACATCGCTCGCCGCCTTCCTCCGCTCCTCCCTCCTTCAACGCCACCACGAGGCCCGCTTCGGCGAAGAGATCGACGCCATCACCGGCTACCTTCGCGTCGAACAAGCGCGTTTCGAGGAACGCCTCGTTCACACCCTCACGATCGACCCCGCCGCGCGCGACGCCCTCGTGCCCACCGCCGTCCTGCTCCCGCTCGTCGAAAATGCCATGAAATACGGCATGCGCACTTCGCCCACCCCGCTCCGCATCGCCATCGCCGCCACCGTGCGTGACGACCGCCTTTCGATCGTAGTGGAAAACACAGGACGCTGGATCGAGCCCCGCCCGACTCCCTCCGACTCCACCCAAATCGGCCTCGCCAACCTCCGCCGCCGCCTCGCGCTGCTCCATCAAGATCGCGCCACGCTCTCCATCCAACACGACGAAAAAACCGTCCGCGTCACCGTCGACCTCCCCCTCGCCGCGAACCCCTCCACCGTCCCCGCGTGACCCCCTCTCCGACTCCAACACCCACGACCCTCCGCGCCCTCCTCGTCGACGACGAACGGCTCGTGCGCAAACACCTCCGCCAACTTCTCGCCGACCACCCCACCGTCACCGTGGTCGGCGAAGCCGTCTCCGTCTCCGAAGCCGCCACGCTCGCGACTCAACTCCGCCCCGACGTCATCTTCCTCGACGTCCACATGCCACCCGCAACCGGGTTCGATCTCCTGCCGCTCCTGGACCCCGCGCCCGCCATCATCTTCGTCACCGCGCACGACGAATACGCCGTGCGCGCCTTCGCCGCCAGCGCCGCCGATTACCTGCTGAAACCCGTCACCCCCGAACGCCTCGCGCTCGCCCTTCAACACGTCCGCTACGGCCGCCCTCACGTTCCCGCCTTCGGCGCTCCAACCCCGGCGCCGTCCCCGCTCGCTCCCGATCACGCACTCATCCTCCGCGAGGCCGGCCGCGTTCGCCGCGTCCGCGTGAGCGACATCGCCGCGCTCGTCGCCGAAGGCAGCTACACGCGCGTGCACCTCGCCGCCGAGCGTCCCATGTTGATCCTCCGGCGAATGGCCGACTGGGAGTCGCTGCTCCCGGCCCCGCCTTTCCTCCGCCTCGACCGCTCGCTGCTCGTCAACCTCGACCGAATCGCGTCGCTCGACATCCATTCGCGCGACAGCGCCGAGCTCATCCTCGACGCCCTCGCCTCCCCGCCCCTCCCGCTCGCCCGCGTCGCCCTCACCCGCCTCCGCGCCGCCCTGCCGAAGTAGGGCATCACCCACGATCGACTGTGGGAGGGGCTTTATGCCCCGATGATCGCCGCGCGCCCACTTCATCGAAAATTCCGCCCATTTCGTCGAAAGCCGCTTACCCCCGCCTCACAGCGGGCCGCAGTGATCGAGCCGACGCCCGCGCCTCCAACGTTCGCGTCGTTCCATCCACTCGACTCGCTTCGTCATGTTCCTCCGCCCGGCGCTCCCGCTCGTCCTCCTTTCTGTCATTTCGCTTCACGCGCAATCCGTCTGGCAGGCCACGACCAACAAAACCTGGTCCACCAGCGGCAACTGGTCGGGCGGCGTTCCCAACTCCGACACCGCCATCGCCCAGTTCGGCGCCACCTCCCAGCCCGACGTCAACGTCACCGGCACCCTCACGGTCGATCGCATCGAGTTCACCGCCGACGCCCCCGCCTACACGTTCGCCCACAAGAATGGCTCAACCCTCACCCTCTCCGGCGACGGCATCGTCAACGCGAGCTCCGCCACCCAGACCTTCGAGCTCAAATCCAACAAGGACGCCGCCGCTCGCATCGCCTTCGTCAACTCGGCCAGCGCCGGAAACGCCGCCATCTCCGCGCAAGGCACCTCGACTTACTCCGGCCTTATCGACTTTTCGGATACATCCTCCGCCGGAACGGCCCAGCTCAAGTTGCTGAAATACGGATCGATCACCTTCGACGGCACGGCCACCGCCGCGAACGCGAAGATCACATTCCAGGACACCGGGAGCGTCGTGACTTTTCAGGGAGCCTCCACCGCGGCCAGCGCCGAGATCAGTGTCACCGCCGACGGATCGCTCGTGTTTTCCGATTACAGCTCCGCCGGCTTCGCGAAACTTCTCGCCACCTATGCGCCGGAAACCAACGCCCGCACGGCGCCAGCCCAAATTTCTTTCACCGGCAACGCCACCGCCGATTCCGCCACCATCGACAGCACGCGTCTGGATTTTTCCGGCTCCGCCTCCGCTGGCAACGCCACGTTGACCCTGCGCGGCGCCACCTATTTCAAAGATTCCTCCACCGCCGGTTCCGCCACGCTCTACATGACCGGGGGCGGCGGGCTCACCTTTTCCGACCAGAGTTCGCTCGGCAGCGCCAACGTAATCCTGAGCAACTCCGCCGGCATCAAGTTCGAAGGCAACGCCACCGCCGGCACCGGCGTGATCTCCGGCGTCGGCAGCCTCCACGTCGACACCGACGGCACCTTCATCCTTTCCGGCGAACATACCTACTCCGGCACGACCAAAGTCACGGACGGCCAACTCGTCGTAAACGGCTCCCTCCCGAACACGGAGATGGTCGAGGTCTTCCACTCCAAAACCCTCGGAGGTAGCGGGACGATCGGCGGCCTCGTCGCGCTCCATCCCTTTGCTCGCCTCGACCCCGGCGATTCCGTTGGCACGCTTACGATCGCCGGTGGGCTCTTGTTGACCGGCTATTCGATTGTCAATTTCGAGCTCGGCACGCAGAGCGATCTCATCCGCCTCACGGGCGGCACGTTCTCCTACGCCCCAATTGGAGGCAACCCGGTCACGTTGAACTTGTTCAACTCCGGCGGTTTCGACGCGGGCACTTATACCCTGATCGATTTCACCACCGGCGACGTCGAACTCTCCAATATCGACATCAACAATTTCATCCTCGGCACGATCATCGAAGGCTTCGACTACAGCCTCGCTTTCACCGACGATGCCCTGAGGTTGATCGCCACGTCGACCGCGATTCCTGAACCCTCGACCTACGCCGCGTTCTTCGGCCTCGTTGCCCTCGGTTTCTGCGTCTTCCGCAAACGCCGCGCCCGCTGACACCGCTTCCGCGGTTGCACGCGTCCGCGTCCGCGCTTCACTGTTCGACATGAACCGCGATCGCACGCTCTCCCGCGACGTCCTCGCCACCCAAATTCCCTCCGGCGACAAAGCCCCGCTCACCGCCGGCACGCCCGTCATCATCCACCAGACGCTCGGCGGCAGCTACACGGTCCAAACCGACCGCGGACTTTTCCGGATCGACGGCAAGGATGGCGACGCGCTCGGCGAAGCCGTTGTCGACAACAAGATCGACGCCCAAACTCTCGCCGACGGCGCACCCGACCCCGAGGCGATCTGGGGCCAGCTCCGCAAGGTCTTCGATCCCGAAATCCCGGTGAACATCGTCGACCTCGGCCTTGTTTACTCGATGGACGTCGAAGCCGTGAACGGCCCTTCCCCCGACGACACGCCGACCTACAAGGTCAACGTCCAGATGACCCTCACCGCACCCGGCTGCGGCATGGGCCCCGCGATCGCCGACGACGCGAAATCGAAAATCCTTCTCGTCCCCGGCGTCAGCGACGCCGACGTCCGCATCACCTGGGATCCACCTTGGAACCAGGCGATGATCTCGGAAGAAGGAAAAATGAAACTCGGCCTCATCTAAGGCCTTTCCTTCACCACCGCGAGGGCCGGCGTAAGCCGGCCTTTTTTATCTATTCGGAAGTCGCCATCCGCTGATCGCCGCGCCCCCTCTCGTAATCGGCAACCGGCCGCCCCATCGGCATCGCCCCGACATTCACGTCCCTTTTTTTTTTTTCTGCCGCTGTAGGTTTGAATTGCGCCTCACTCGGACGTGAGCACCGTCCTCCGTCCAGCTTCCCCATGCTGCACGACGTCACGCTCATTTCCACGATCGCGATCGGCTTCGTGCTCGCCTTCGCGTTCGGCTACGCCGCCCAACGCTTCCGGCTCCCACCTCTCGTCGGCTACGCGCTCGCCGGCATCGTCATCGGCCCGTTCACGCCCGGCTTCGTCGCCGATCCCGCCATCACCGGACAACTCGCCGAGATCGGCGTGATGCTCCTCATGTTCGGCGTCGGCCTGCACTTCTCTCTCGCCGATCTCATGGCCGTGCGCCGCATCGCCGTCCCCGGCGCGATTCTCCAAATCGCCCTCGCCACCCTTCTCGGCATCGCGCTCACGCATTTCTGGGGCTGGTCGCTCGGAGCCGGTCTCGTCCTCGGCCTCAGCCTTTCCGTCGCGAGCACCGTCGTCCTGCTCAAAGCCCTCGAGGAACGCAACGCCGTCTCCACCCCCAACGGCCGCGTCGCCGTCGGCTGGCTCATCGTCGAGGACCTCGCCATGGTCCTCGCGCTCGTTCTGCTTCCGGCCTTCGCGCCCGCGCTCGGCGGACACGTCCCCGACGACGGCCACGGCCCCGCCCACGCCAGCCTCCTCGCCAATCTCGGCGACACCGCCATCAAGGTCAGCGCGTTCGTCCTCATCGTGCTTTTCTTCGGCCCGCGTGTCATGCCGTGGCTCCTGCGCCAAGTCGCCCGCACGGGCTCGCGCGAATTGTTCACGCTCTGCGTCCTCGCCGTCGCCCTCGGCATCGCGTTCGGCTCGGCGAAACTCTTCGACGTTTCCTTCGCCCTCGGCGCGTTCTTCGCCGGCGTCGTCCTCAGCGAATCCGATCTCAGCCATCGCGCCGCCGAAAACTCCCTCCCGCTTCAGGACGCCTTCGCCGTTCTCTTCTTCGTTTCCGTCGGCGTCCTCTTCGACCCGTCGATTCTCATCAACCAGCCCGGTCACGTCGCCGCCGTCGTCGCGCTCATCATCCTCGGCAAGGCCCTCATCGCCCTCGGCATCGTGGCCGCGCTCGGCTACCCGCTTCACACCGGTCTGATCGCCGCCGCCTCGCTCGCGCAGATCGGCGAATTCTCCTTCATCCTCGCCGGCCTCGGTCTCAGCTACCAACTCCTGCCCGTCGAGGGCCTCAGCCTCGTCCTCGCCGGTGCGCTGCTCTCGATCACCCTCAACCCGCTCGCCTTCGCCTGTATCGATCGCCTCGACCCTTGGCTCGCCTCCCTCGGCGGCCCGCGCTGGAAAGCCCTTTACTCCGAAGGCCGCGGCGGACGGTTCGCCCGTTTCCAAACCGAACTCGAAACCGCCCGCCGTCTCGCCGCCGAAAAAGCCGCCGAACACAAAACCTTCTCGCCCGACGAACTCGTCCGCCAGTTCCCGCTCTTCTCCAGCCTCACCGCCGAGCAGCGCGACGTTCTTCTTCTCCATTTTGAAACCCGGCGCGCCCAACCCGGCGAACACGTTATCCGCACCGGCGACCACGCCGATTCCGTTTACTTCATCTGCTCCGGCGAAGTCGAAGTCATCCCGCCCCGCCGCAAAGATAAAATCAAGCTCGGCGCCGGCGCCTTCTTCGGCGAAATGGCGCTCCTCGACGGGGGCACCCGCTCCGCCGACGTCATCGCGCTCGATTATTCGAAATTTCTCACCCTTTCGCGTCGCGACTTCCTCCGCTTTCTCAAACGCTACCCGACGCTCCGCGATCCGATCGTCGCCCTCGCCCGGGAACGCGGCGCCATGAATCGCAAGTTCCTCGAGGACACCGCCGAACCCGCCGCGCCCGTCACGTCCGGCTGACCCCGTCCGCGGCCCCCATCGCCTCTCCGCTTGAACGCCCCGTGCCGCGCCCGCTCGCGCGGCACAAACCTCCGCATCGCGCCCGACAAATCCTCGCATCGGCCGGCGAAATCCCTCAATCCCTTCCGCCGCACGGCATCCTGCGATGCCCCCGCATCCGGCCTGTGTTCCGTTTTCCGTTTTCCTTTCCCTGATCGATGTCCGACGACCCTTCCACTCGCCCTCCGGCTCCCCAGCCGCGCATCGGCTCGGGCGAACTCGCCGCCGCCGACTTGGCCACGAAATTCCGCAAGGTCCGCGTCCGGAAACCCATCTATCGCCGCAAATGGTTCCGTCGCACGTTGTGGATCGGTGGTTCCATTCTCCTGGTCGCGTGCCTCGGTATTGGCGCGGTCGTCTGGCACTGGCACCGCAAACAGCTTAACGAACTCGCCCGCCAGCGCGCCAACGTCGAAGCCTTCGTCCACAGCCCCGAATTCGAAGAATTCTGCCGCACGATCGACGCCCACACCATCGCCCTCATCAACTACCTGAGCGTCCGCCCCGCCGCCGCCCGCGAAACCTTCCCGCAAATTTCCGCCCGCGAAAACGAACAGCGCCTCCTGCCTTGGACCGCCGAGCTCACGCCGATGCCCACCTCCGCCGCGCAGGAGCCGGGCCGCGCCGCCGCCGCGCGCCAGCGCCTCGTCGAACTGCTCACCACGCGCGGGCTCGAACTCGACTCCGAGCAAAAGGAGGAAGGCCGTCGCCTTTTCCTCCGCGCGCTCCTCCCCCACGCGCACGCCTTCATCACCGGAGCACCTCGTCGCAGCTTCCCCGCCTTCCAGCTCGATCGCTCGCTGCAGGACGTCGCGATCCACGCTTTCGCCGCCCGCGGCGCCGCCAGCCCCGCGCAGACCGAACAATTCTTCGCGGTTTACGCGATCGTCGGTCCCTCGTTCTGGAAAGCCGTCGAGCAATCCCGCGGGAAGTCCCCCCTCCGCCTCCCCGCCCCGGGAGAAAAATCTCCCTAGTCCCGGCCTCTGACCGCGTCACCCGCCGCCCGCGCTCCTTCGTTGACCGCGAATCCTTGGCGTTCGTCCTCGCGCCGCTTTCCCATGGGAGTTCCACCAACCCGACGCCGCCTCATCCAATTTCTTGTTCTTCCGTTTGCGCTCGTTCACGCCGGTGAGCCCGCGCCGACGTCGCTCGATCCCCTCGTCGTCACCGCCCAAAAACGCGGCCAGTCGATCGACGAGGTTCCCATCGCCATCACCGCCTACACCGGCTCGTTCCTCGAGCAGCACGGCATCAACAGCTACGCCGATCTCGCCCCGCTCGTGCCCGGACTTTTCGTCTCCGCCCAGAGCCCCAACACCCCCAGCGTCAATCTCCGCGGCATCGGCTCCGATACCACCGACCCGCGCCACGATCCGCGCATCTCGATTTTTCAGGACGGCGTCGCCATCACCCGAATCACCGGCAGCCTCACCGAGCTTTTTGACATCGAACGCGTTGAGGTGCTCAAAGGCCCCCAAGGCACCCTCTTCGGCCGCAGCGCCGGCGCCGGCGCCATTTCCATCATCTCCCGCAAGCCGTCCCCCACCCGCGAAGCCTCGCTCTCGCTCGGCCTCGGCAATTTCGACCGCCGCCTCGCCTCCGGCTTCGTCAACACCCCGCTCGCCGGCGACAAGCTGCTCGGCCGTCTCGCCTTCATCGCCGAATCGCGCGACGGCTATGTTCACAACCTCGCCGACGGCTCCGACCTCCAAAGCCGCGAGACCGTCGCCGTCCGCCCGTCGCTCCGCTGGCTGCCGACGCCCGACACGACCGTCGACGTCGTGCTCAACTTCCAGCGCGACACCCCCGCCGGCACCGCCTTCAAAAGCGGCGTCATTCCGCCTCCCGGCGGAAACACCAGCCCGTTCACCGACGCCCACCTCACCCGCGGCGCCAAGCTCGGCATCGAGCGCACCGTCTGGGGCGCCACCGCCCTGATCGAGCACCGCCTCTCCGACGTCTTCACGCTCAACGCCATCTCCGCCTGGCGCGCCTACGATTCCTTCGAGGAGCTCGATCTCGACGGCTCCTTTCTCCCGCTGCTCGAGTCCGCCCACGATCCCACCGGGCATCAGTTCAGCCAGGAACTCCGGCTCAACTTCGACACCGGCGGTCGCCTCGCCGGCTTCATCGGCGTCACCTACGCCCGCGAACGCGCCCGCGAAACCAGCAGCGTCTTCGTCGACGAACGCTATATCTGGCCGTTCCTCTCGTCCAATTTCCGCTCCGGCCTCCTCGCCGCCGGCGTTCCCTCGACCGTCGCGCAAACCGCCGTGCCCGAGATACACCCGCTTGTGCCGCAAGCCAACTTGCCCGCCGGGTTCGCCGCGTTCGCCTTCGTTCCACCCCTCGCGAATCTCGCCGCGCTCGCCGGCGCCCCGCTGAAATCCTTCCACTCCGACACCTTCACCAACGCCGCCGAACTCGACGCCGCCGACATCTTCGTCGACGGCACTTGGCGCGCCACCGATCGTCTCGAATTCACCGCCGGCGCCCGCCTCTCCTTCGAAAAACAAACCGGCGGCTACGATGTCCCCGCCAGCACCAGCCCCTCCACCCTCGGCTTCATCCTCGGCAACGCGCCCAACTTCGCCTTCATCCCGACGCCCGGCCTGCTCACCGACAGCGACCGTGCCACCGGCTGGGTCGGCCGCGCCATCGCACGCTACGTCGTCTCGCCCTCCTTCAACACCTACGCGAGCCTCTCTCGCGGCCGCCGCCCCGCCGCCTTGCTCATCTCCGCCAACGGCCCGCTTCGCGCCGGCGAGGAATCGATCGCCCACGGCGAAATCGGCGCCAAGGGCCGCGCCTTCAACGGCCGCCTCGACTGGTCCGCCGCCGTTTTCGACTACCGCTACCGGCACTTCCAAACCCAGGTCCAGGATCCGCAAAACATCAGCCGCTTCATCGTCCGCGACGCCGGTCGCGCCACCGGCCGCGGCGGCGAGATCGCCCTGCGTAGCCTGATTTCGGATACGCTCAGCGCCTTCGCCACCTACGGCTACACCGACGCCACCTTCGACGAAACCGGCGAAAACGGCACGCCCCAGCTCTACGCCGGCTCCACGTTCCGCCTCACCTCCCGCCACACCGCGTCCATCGGCGCCACGTTCGAACACCGCACCGATCGCTGGGGCCGCTTCGCCCTCACGCCCGTCTGGCAATACCGCTCGGCTTTCTTCTTCGACGACGACAACACCCACCTCGGCGGCACCCTCCGCCAGCCCGGCTTCTCCGTCGTCAACCTCCGCGCCACGTGGAGCAGCGACAACCGCGCATGGGAAGCCACGCTCTTCGCCGACAACCTCTTCGACAAGGAATACCTCATCGACGCCGGCAACATCGGCGCGAGCTTCGGCCTGCCCACCTTCATCCGCGGCGCCCCCCGACTCTACGGCCTCAACGTCACCCGCCGCTGGTAAAAAGAGCGAAACCTGTGGGAGCGGCTTTACGCCGCGACTAGCCCCCCGGACGAACGCGGCCCATTCCCATCGCCACCGCCGTTTTGGATCATTGAGCCTTGGATCTTCCCCGGAGCTTGGATCTTTTCCACCCGCTGCACCCGCAACTTACGAATCTCTGGTGAAAGCCTCACCCCGCCATCTCCCTTCTTGGCAACGACGCTCTCCTGTCGTCGTCTAGAACCCGCGTGCCCTGGCAGTTTTCCGCTCTCCTCTTCTCCAGCGTCTTTGAACTGATCATGGCGCTCTTCGTCCGCAGCCGTCTGCGGACGCCCACCTCCGGCCCGTTCTGCCTCGCGCTGCTGCTTAACTCTTCCTGGGCAATTGGATACGCGATCGAGCTCAGCCTGCCTTCGCTCGAGGACAAGCTCCTCGTTTTCCAAATCCGCTGCTCCTTCCTCTGCTTCTACGCGCCGGCTTGGTTCGAGATGATGCACCGGATGACACGGGGCCGCCCGCTCCTCCGCGGCTGGATGATCCCCGCCGTCCTGCTCGTGCCCGTCGTCTCGCTCGTCCTGCTCTGGTTTCCCGGCCCCGGCCAGAATCCGCTTTTCCGCCACTCGTTCTGGGTCGACGCCAGCGGCGGCATGCCCGTGCTCCGCAACGCCCTCGGTCCTTGGGGCATCGTCTACTACCTCTACAACTACCTCGTCTGGGCCATCATCTTCCTGATGCTGCTTCCGCGTAAGCAGCAAACCCCTTGGGAGCGCCGCGGCTGCCTCATCTTCCTCCTCGCCGCTTTCATCGGCTGGACCACCGACATCCTGCACCTTCTCAAACTCACCCACCCGCCCGGCCTCAACTACGCGCCCATCATCTTCCCCGTCACCAGCACGCTGATCGCGTTCTCCCTCCTCCGCCACCGGCTGCTCAACCTCGCCCCCGTCGCCCGCGCCGCACTCATCGAGCGCCTCGAGGACCGCATCCTCGTGTTCGACGCCGAAAATCGCATCGTCGACAACAACCACGCCGCCGCCGTCACCCTCGGTTTCGACCGGCCCGACGCTTTTGGCCGCTCCGCGATCGAGATCCTCGCGCCGTGGCCGCCGCTGGTCGCGCTTTTCTCCACTCCCGGCAACCCCCGCGTCGAGGTCACCATCGGCTCCGCCGACTTCGAAGCATCCTTGTTCGACGTGCTCGAACCCGGCGACACCCGCCCGCGCGCGCGCGTCCTCGTCCTCACCGACATCACCCGCCGCAAGGAAACAGAAAACCAGCTCCGCCTCGCCAAGGAAGCCGCCGAAGCCGCCGGTCAGGCCCAGTCGCGTTTCCTCGCCACGATGAGCCACGAAATCCGCACGCCCATGAACGGCGTCATCGGCTTCATCCAACTCCTCCAAGGCACCTCTCTCGATCCGAAACAACGCGAATACCTCGACCTCATCGACCACAGCACGCGCTCGCTCCTGGTCATCATCAACGACGTCCTCGACTACTCCAAGATCGCCGCCAACCAGCTCGGCATCGAACACATCCGCTGCGATCTCCGCGCCGTCGCCGAACACACCCGCCGTCTCCTCCAACCCCTCGCCGCCGAGAAACGTCTCCATTTCACCACCACCGTCGACGCCAGCGTTCCCACCGAAATCATCAGCGATCCTGTCCGGCTGCAGCAGATCCTCACCAACCTCCTCGGCAACGCCCTGAAGTTCACCAGCGAGGGCAGCGTTTCCCTCGCGATCACCGCCCCGGCGCCCGACACGATCGAGTTCAAGGTCAGCGACACCGGCATCGGCATCGCCCCGGAACAACAGGCGCGCATCTTCACGCCTTTCAGCCAAGCCGACACCTCCACCACCCGTCGCTTCGGCGGCACCGGCCTCGGCCTCTCGATCACGCGCCGGCTCTGCGAGCTCATGGGCGGCTCCCTCACCGTTCAAAGCGAACTCGGCCGCGGATCAGTTTTCACCGCGGTCGTTCGCGCTCCCGCCGCCGCCCCCGAGCCCGCGTCCGCGTCCGCCACCGACGTCGCCGCCACGCTCCCCATCCGCCGACCGCTTCGCGTCCTCGTCTTCGAGGACAATGCCGTGAACCAAAAAGTCATCGGCGCCTTCCTCACCAAACTCGGCCACGCCACCCGCTTCGCCGCCGATGGCGAACAGGGCCTCGCCATCCTCGCCCGCGAAGCCTTCGACGTCCTCCTCATGGACCTCGAGATGCCGGTCATGGACGGCTACGAAGCCGTTCGCCGTATCCGCGAAGGGGAGACACCCGGCGGCCCCCGCGCCTATATCGTCGCGCTCACTGCGCACGCGCTCCAAGGCCAGCGCGAACGCTGCCTCGCCCTCGGCATGGACGACTTCCTCACCAAGCCGATCAACCTCGCCGCCCTCGAACAGACCCTCGCCCGCGTCCCGGTGCCACCCGACTCGAAAGAGCTCCACTGACCAGAAACCCGACGCCATCGCGGGTGGTCGCGACCCGACGCGGGATCATGATTGCCGTCCTGTTGACCTTCCGGCACTTACAGCGTCATGAATCCCCGCCCCACACCTTTCCCGCTGCTGCTGGGGACGGTGCTGGCCGTGGCCGCCGCCGGACTCGCGCTCCTTCTCGCCGGCGCCGCCGGCGATCGCAAGGACATGCACCCGCTTCCCGGCGACGGCGCTCGCACCGAGATCCTTCCCGATCCCGATCGTCGCCTCGCCTGGCCCGACGTTCTCGCGCTCCCCGCAAATGACTGGGAGCCATGGACCCGATCCACCGACTACATCCACATCGCGAAAGGCGGCGCCATTTGGGTGCGCGTCACGCTCGCCAACCCTTCGCCTGACACCCTCACCGGCGTGATCGCCGACGCCGAATTCAATCTCGATCGTCTCGATTGTTGGACACCCGACGCCGCGGAGCCCACCGGCTGGCGTCAGCGCACCGCCGGCGAAATCGTCCCCGCCCACGCTCGCGATATCTGGGGACGCCAACCCGCCTTCTACGTCACCGTCCCGCCTCAAGGCGAAACCGTCATTTACCTTCGCGCTCACGATCGCTTCTCCGTGTGGTTCCGCGCGGTCTGGTGGCCCGAAGCGCGCGCCTTTCACGCCGCGCAGCTCCGAGGCATTCTCGCCGACGCGATCTACTTCGGCATTCTGATCGCCCTGCTCGTCTACAACACCGTGCTTTGGGTGCGCCTGCGCTACCGCGATCTCGGCTTCTATCTCGGCTACCTCGGCTCCGTCGCGCTCTTCATGTCCTTGCTGCGATCGCAAACCTACCTGCTCGGACTTCCGTTGATCCCTCCCGCCTTCGACATGGCCGCCGCCGCCACGCTCGCCTCCAGCGGATTCTTCATGGCGCAGTTCGGACGCGAATTTCTCGGCCTTTCGACCATCTCGCCGCGCTTCGATCAGATCGCGCGTTCGGCCGGTCGCCTCAACCTCGTCATTCTTCTCGGCTCCGTCTGCGTGCTCTGGAGCACGACCACCGCTTGGGTCCAGTTCGCCGTCATCACCGTCGTGATCACGCACGGCATCCTCGTCGCCGCCGCCTTCGTCGCCTGGCGTCGCGGCGCCGGACACGCGCGCTACTTCCTCCTTTCTTTCGGTCTCTTCTTCGCCGGATCGGTGCCTTACGCGTGGCGTTGGCAAATGGCCGTTCCACTCGGCCAGACCGCGCTCTTCGTCCTGCTCGGCTCCGCCCTCGAGATGCTGCTGCTCTCGCTCATGCTCGCCGACCGCTTCGCGCGTCTGGAGCACGAACGCTTCTCCGCCCAGCTCTCCGAGGAAAAAGCCCGCCTCGCGCTCCTCCGCTACCAGCTCAATCCCCACTTCCTCTTCAACGCCCTCAACTCCATCTACGGCCTCGTCTATCCGCACTCCCGCGCCGCCGGCGACCTCGTGCGCCGCCTCGCCGATTTCTGCCGCGAAACCTTCACCGGCGACGCCACACAATGGCGCCCGCTCGCCGAAGAGCTCGCCACGCTCCGCCTCTACCTCGATCTCGAACAAGCCCGCTGGCAGCACCGCCTCGCCGTCGAATTCTCCGCCGATTCCTCCGTCGCCGACACCCGCCTGCCCGCCTTCCTCCTTCTTCCGCTGGTCGAAAATGCGATCAAACACGGCGGCGCCACCAGCCCCGACGTGCTTTCCGTCCGCGTCGCCACGCGCCCGCTCGACGCCGACACCACCGAAATCGAAATCGCCAACACCGGCCGCTGGCTCGCCCCCGACGAACCGCGCACGTCGCCCTCGCACGGCATCGGCCTCGCCAATCTCCGCGCCCGCCTGACCCGCAACTTTCCCGGGACACACCGCTTCGACATCACCCATCGCGACGGCTGGGTTTCCCTCCTTCTTCGTCTCCCTCGCCACGCTCCCGCCCGCCCATGATCCGCGCGCTCCTCATCGACGACGAACCTCCCGCCTGCGCCATCCTCCGCACGCTGCTCGCCGATCACCCGACGATCACCGTCACCGGCGAAGCCGGCACCCTCGCCACCGCGCGCGCCCAGCTCGAGGCCGGCGATTACGATCTCGTCTTTCTCGATATCCAGCTCCGCGGCGGCGACGGCTTCGATCTCGTTCCCCACGCGCGACCCGGCGCGCGCATCATCTTCGTCACCGCCTACGACGCCCACGCCCTCCGCGCCTTCGAGGTCAACGCCCTCGATTACCTCCTCAAACCCATCGCCCCCGAACGCCTGGCCCAGGCGCTCGCGCGGCTCGACACCCCCGCGCGTCCGTCACCCGTCGCCCCCGCCCTCGATCCCGACGACCGTCTGCTCCTCCACCTCGGTCCCGGCCACGAACGTTTCGTCCGTCTCGCCGACATCCGTCTCGTCTCATCCTGCGAAAACTACAGCGAGGTTACCTTGGGCAACGGCGAACATTTCCTCGTGCGCAAGACCATGAAAGCATGGGAGGAACAACTCCCTTCCGCTCGCTTCGTCCGCGTCCATCGCACGACACTCGTCAACCTCGCGCATGCCACGCGTCTCGAACGCGAAACCGACGCGACGTCGCACCTCCACCTCGAGGGCGTCGCGGCGCCTGTCGCGGTCAGCTACCGCTTCCTTCCCGCCCTGCGCCAGAAACTCGGGGCCCGAAGCGAACGCTGAGTCGTAACCCGTTCTCCCTTCGCTCACCAGCGAACGCGCTCGTCACCGATCCTCCGGCGTTCGTCACCGGATCATTGCCCCTCTGCGGCAAGGATTCCTGCCTCCGGCCAAAGCGTCCGCGCGCCGCGCCACGCCCAGTCCTCGCCATGCTTCCTTCCACGCCTCCTGCCCCCGCCCGTCGCCGTCTCGCATCGTTGATTTCGCTCGCCCTCGCCGCCGCCCTCACTCCCGCACACGCGCAGTTCACAGGTTTCACCGGCGCCTTCGCCCCCGAAAACTGGATGTTCACGTCGGGCGGACTCGAAGCCGACGGCACGATCTCCAGCACCCAGCTCACGCTGACCGGATCGCGCACCGGCGACAGCATGATAACGCTGACCACCTACAGCATCAAGCTCAGCGACAGTTACCGCATCAGCTTCGACTGGTCTTTCACCAGCTACGATATCAGCCCCGAGTGGGATCCTGCCGGTTTTTCTCACGCGTGGGGCCACCAGCTAACGGACGACGGTGGAGAGCTGACGCAATCTGGCTCGGTCACCAACGCTTATTTTGGCGGCGGCACGTTCGCGTTCTACGCCTCCTCCGATAATTGGGGTAACCCTCTCGACGGCGCCTCGCACCTCGAGATCACCAATTTCCGCTTCTCGTTCGCCGATCCCGACGACGACGGCACGGACAACTATCCCGACAACGGAGGCGCCACCATAGGCGGTGGTGGGGACGGAGGTGGTGGGGACGGAGGTGGTGGGGACGGAGGTGGTGGTCTATTCGAGCACTACTGGACGGGCGCCACCGACAACAACTGGTCCACCGCCGGCAACTGGTCCGATGGCGTGCCGACCAGCGAGACCTCAACCGGGATCTTCGACGCCACCGTCGACATCACCAGCTCCGCTGAAGCGTATTCAATTTACTTGGAGAACTCCACGCTGAACGTCACCGCCAACGGTGTGCTCAAGATGGACGCCGATGAGTGGACTTCCCTCGCCGCCGATCACGGCTCGGTCCTTCAGATCTCGGGAGAAGACGCGCGCTGGGAAGGCGGCAGTCTCACCCTCTACACCGCCACGGCCATTTTCGACGAAGGCGCCACAATCACGACAACGGAGGCCAATCTTGCCACCATCTGGGACGACAACATCGCCTCGGCCACGGTTAAAAACGGCGCGGAATGGACGACCGGCTCTTTCAACATCGCCGGAGCCGGCGCGGCCAGCATCACGGTCGATGGCGGCACACTGATCGCGCTCGATACGTCGTCCATCAACCTGAATGGCAGTCTTGTTGTTACGAACGGTGGCACGCTCCAAACCGGGATGAACGAAAACGCCAGCCTCCTCATCAGCGCCGGCTCGCTCACGGTCACGAAGGGCGGCACGTGGACCAGCCCTACCTCGGCGATAGTGGGCTTCGGAGGCGAAGGCACGCTCACTATCTCCGAAGGCGGACAGGTCACTCTCGGATACATCGAGGGCGGACGTTTTTCCGGCGATCACGGCATCATCACGATCGACGGTCCCGGCTCGAAGCTGACCACGACCGGTCTTTACCACGCGGACTACGACATCACCTCGGGCGACATCCTCGGCTCCTTCGGCACCGCCACGATCACGATCACCAATGGAGGCCACTACCATGCCCAAGCTCCCGAGCTCTTCCTCGGTTATGAAAACTCCGGCTACGGCACCACCGTCACCGTCTCCGGCGATCAATCTCAGTTCACCGTCGACCATTCCCTGAACATCGCAACCTTCGGCGAGGCCACGCTCGTGATAAGCGACGGCGCCACCGCCACCGCCGGCCAGGTGTTGATCGCCTGGGGCTCTTTGAACGGACTCGCCGGAAATATCAAAGGCACCGCCACCGTCACCGACGCCGGCTCGACTTGGAGGATCGGCGACTCTCTCGATATTGGCAGCTACAGCAGTCCGGACGATTACACGATCGGCACGTTGAACATCGCCGATGGCGGCACGGTCACCGTGGCCGACGGCACCGGTGCGATTCAGCTCGAACTAAATTCCGTCATCAACATCGGCACGGGCGGCACCGCCGGCACGCTTCAAGCCGGCTCCCTCGCACTCGGTGGCGCGCTCGCCTTCAACCACACCGACAACATCAGTTTCGACATCCCCATTTCCGACTACAACCCGACGATCGGATCCGGAGTCCTCCTCAAAACCGGCACCGGCACCCTCACGCTCGCCGGCGAACACACCTACACCGGTCAGACCAATGTCACCGGCGGCACTCTCAATCTGACCGGCGACATCTCCGCAAGCAGTCTCACCACCATCAGCGATCAAGGCACCCTGAGCGGCACCGGCACGGTCGGCACGCTCACGATCGCCGACGGCGGCACCCTAGCGCCCGGAAACTCCCTCGGCACGCTCTCCGCCGGCTATACGATCTTCGAATCCGGCGGCACCTTCGCCCTCGAAATCGCCGGCACCACCGGCTACGCCGGCACCGCCTACGATCTTCTCTCGATCTCCGGCAATCTCTTCCTCCCGGCCACCGCCGATAGCCCTTTCGTCATCGATCTCATCTCGCTCAACGGCCTCGTCGCCGGCGCTCTGGCCGACTTCGATCCCACCGCCGACTACTTCTTCACCTTCGTCACCACCACCGACGGCATCCACGAATTTTCCTCCGACATCTTCTCGATCCTCACCGATCGCTTCACGAATCCCTTCACCGGCTCTTGGTCCGTCTTGCTCACCAACTCCGGCCACGATCTCACCCTCGCCTACACCGGCGCCGGCGCCAGCGCCATCCCCGAACCTTCCACCTACGCCGCCATTCTTGGCGGCATCGCGCTCCTCGCCGCAATCGCGCGTCGACGTCTGCGCTCCGCTCGTTCTTGTTCCTGTGGCTGATGTCCACCGAACCTCCGCTTTCCCCCGGCAACGCCGCCCGGCCGCGAGCCGGTTCCGGCCAGCTCAACCCCGAGTGGAACACCAAGGCCGTCGAGCTGCGCATCAAGAAACCGCTGCACCGCCGCACTTGGTTTCGCCGCACCGCCCTCGTGCTCGGTCTTCTGACCCTCGTCGGCGGTGGCTCCGCCGCCTTCGTCTTGCGCGACTGGCATCGCGAGCAACTCGCTGAACTCGCCCGGCAGCGCCGCGGCGTCGACGCGTTCCTGCGTAGCGACGAATTCGCCGCCTTTTCCCGCGAGGTCGACGCCCAGTTCCTCGCCGCCATCAACTTCACGGTCACCCGACCCGACGCGGTCCGAAATCTCTGGCCTGTCGCCATCGAATTCGAGCGCCGGCAAAATATCCTTCCTTGGCATCAGGAGCTTTTGCCCCTGCCCGTCTCGACCACCCGCGAGCCCGCCCGCATCGCCGCCGCGATGGATCACTTGGGGTCGCTGCTCACCCGGCGCGGCGTCGTCTTCGACGAAGCCGCTCAAGAACAAGGCCGCTTGCTTTTCCTTCGCCTGCTCGGCCCGCAGATGGAAAATTTTCTCCGCCGCGCCCCCGAGCACGCGTTCCCCTCCATCGGGGTCGATCGAGCCCTGCAGGAACGCATGGTCCTCGCATATGCGGCTCGCACCCGGGAAAACGTTTCTCCGGCCGACGCCCTGCGGCCCTTCGCCATCTACGCCGTCCTCGGCCCGCCTCTCTGGAAAGAACTCGACCAGGTTCGCGCGAAACTGCCTCCGCCACCTCGCTAGCGAATCAGGCGGCCGCGTGCCGACGTCCGTCGCCCTGTCGCATGCCTCGCTCGCTCGTGGCGCCGCCAACCCGCTTGGCCGGCGAGCTCGTCACCAATATCTGAATACGCCCGCGCGACGGCGGCGTCGCCGGTCCGCTCGCGGCCGCTCCGCGGTCACGCGAATCGCCTGCAATGCCCTTATATCGCGCCGGCCTTCACGCGCTTGCCTCCGCTCATTTCGCAGGCCCAAGCTCCTCGACCTCATGAACAAAACCCTGCGATCTCTCGCGTTCACTCTCGTCGCCTTCTTCGCCGCCCACCTCGCGCCCGCCGCCCAGTTCAAGGCGGTGCTCTTCACCAAAACCGTCGGCTGGCATCACGACTCCATCAACGCCGGCGTCACCGCCATCCAGCACCTCGCCCAGCTCCACGACTTCGAAGTCTTCTGGACCGAGGACGCCTCGCGCTGGTGCAACGACCAGGAGCTCGCAAAGTATCAGGTCGTCATCTTCCTCCTCACCACCGGCGACGTTCTCAACGACGAGCAGCAGGCCGCGTTCGAGCGCTACATCCGGAACGGCGGCGGCTTCGTCGGCATCCACAGCGCGTCCGACACCGAATACGAATGGCCGTGGTTCACGAAAATGGTCGGCCACATGTTCCACATCCACCCCGCCGTCCAGACCGCCACGCTGAAGGTCGAGGAACGCGACTTCCCCGGCATGGATCGCTTCGCGAAACGCTTCCTCTTCACCGACGAGTGGTATGAATTCGGCCCGCCCACCTCGAACAACCTGAAATTCCTCCTCTCGATCGACGAAAAAACCTACAAGCCCGCCGCCAACTGGGGCTTCAAGAAGGGCGAGGGCATGGGCGACTTCCACCCGATCGCTTGGTATCAAAACTACGACGGCGGCCGCGCCTTCTACACCGCGCTCGGCCACCTGCCCGCCACGTATTCAGATCCCAACTTCATGCACCACGTTTACGGCGGCATCTACTGGGCCGCCACCGGCAACGGCTTCACCGCCGAGTAACCCCGCGCTCCCGACAGCGTAAAGCGGGGGCTTTCGCCCCCGCCCAAAATCCCGACCGCCCAACCCAACCACGACCGAACCGCATCTGGCCCCCAGGCTCTCAGCTCTAGGCTCTAGGCTCTGAGGCTCTGGGCTCTGCTCTGGGCTCTGGGCTCTGGGCTCCAAGCTTTCCCCTCTCAACTCAACCCTCAACCCTCAACTCGCCCCCACCTCCACCGTAACTTTCTTCGCGCCACGGGGTCTTCTCATCGTGCGCATCGTGCAAATCCTCCTTACCGCGCTCGCCGTGCTCGTCGCGATCATCGGCGGGGTTTTCACCGCCGCCGTCGCCGCGGTCACCGTGTTGGTCGTGTTCATCACCCGCCGCCTCTTCGGCAAGCCCCGCGCCATCCCCGCCCGCGTTCGCACCGCTCCCGTCCGCCGCCCCGCGACCTCAGCCGGCGACGTGATCGACGTGACCGCGACCGAAATCTCCGATTCGCGGCACCTTCGCTAACAACGTCGAGCCGTTCGCCTCGCCGTCCGCCCGGCCCGCCCGTCATCCCTCACCACTCAGGGGGCGTCGCGGGCTTTTTCATTCCTACCCAACCCGGCTCCTCCGCGCCACGCCCGCCGCCGCCAACGCCACCCCCGCACCGGCCAGGCCCGCCCAAATCCATGCCCGCGTCACACGTTTGCTCCGCCCGGCGCGCCAGCCGCCGCGCGCCGTTCGCCGTCCGCCCGACGCTTCAAATAGATTGCCTTCGCGTCTCCCGGGCTGCGGGCGCGCCTTCCGCACATGGCGCCGCAAGATCGCGCCCACGATCCATTCCGTGATCCGCGGCGCCACGCCGTATCCAAATTTTGCGACGTGCGACGGCCACCCCACCGGCACCTCCGGCCGGGGCCGCAACGCCACGCTCACCATCGCCTCCGCCACCTTCTCCGGCGAAAAAATCGGTCCCGCCGGTCGCAGCTCCACCCCCGACACATTGGCGCCGTGCTGAAATCCCGGCGTGTCGATCACCGCCGGAAACACCGCGCAGACGTGAATCGCCGGATGCGCGACCATCTCCTGACGCAACGCCGCCATGTAGCCGCGCAGTCCAAACTTCGCCGCGGTGTAGGCCGCCGCGAACGGCACCGGCACGAAGCCGCCGACCGATATATTCGAAATCAGGATACCGCCGCCCTGCCGCACGAACTGCGGCAGCACCGCCTTCGCTCCATTCATCGCCCCGAGCAGATCAACTTCTACGACGCGACGCTGCATTCTCGCGTCCGCCTGCAGCACCGTCCCAAACAATCCCGAGCCCGCATTGTTGATCCACACGTCGATCCGCCCAAACGCCTCCACCGCTTTTCGCGCCAGCGCGCTCATCTGCTCCGCATCCGTCACGTCCGCCGGCACCACCAGCGAATGCGCGCCCAGCATCGCGCACTCGCCCGCCGTCTCCCGCAAGCCGTCGCCTGCGCGCGCCGTCAACACCAGCCGCGCGCCACGCCGCGCAAACGCCCGCGCCGTCGCCCGCCCGATCCCGCTCGATGCACCCGTGATCACCACCACCGCGCCGCGCAGCGGATGCGGCGGCAAAACCGCGCGCGTCCCAACTTTTTCGATACTCATCGCGCAACATAGCCCCGCCTCGCCATCCCGCCTCCCGGCCCTCCCCCGAACCGCGCACCCAAATTTCCACTACACGCCATCCGCTTTGGCATTCCCTCGCGCCCGTCCCCCCACCGCTTCCCGCGCACAACAATCCCGCTTCCGCCCCACCCGTTTCCGCCCCGCTTTTCCGCGTCTCCGTCCGCGGTTCACCGCTTTTCCGCTTCTTCCCTCGGGGGAAACTCACGCCATTTCGGGCAAGCCAAATTTTCTCCGAAAATTACCGAAATCCGCGCACAAACGCATTGACGGAGATTTTTGCGGCTTCAATAGGTTGTGGTCGCCGCGGCTGGGGACCACATCCTGTTGTGGTCAACAACCGGTCAATAACTTCCAACAAGTTTCGTTCGCCCGAGTCCCCCGCCGCCACAAAGAACCGACCTCCCCTGTCGTTCCCGGCCATTTTTTGTCTCCTCCCGTCCACACCTTTGCCATGCACAAAACCTTCCAAGTCGGCGCCAAGACCTTCGTCCTCGATCAAGCCAAAGCTGAAGCCGCTTTCGCCGCCAAAAAGGTGATCAACGGTCGCGAGACCATGACCTTCAACCTCCTCCCGCTGAAATACCAGTGGGCCTACGACCTCTACCGGAAGATGAAGGCCAACCACTGGGAGCCCGAGGACATCCCGATGGGCAAGGACATCGAGCAGTGGCGCGACGAAAAAGCCGTTTCCGACGTCGAGCGCTGGATCATCCGCATGGGCATCGGCTACTTCTCCGCCGCCGAGGGCATCGTCGGCGACAACATCCAGCACGTCGTCCGCGAACTCGTCACCGCCCCCGAGCTCAAGCTCGTCCTCGGCCGCCACGCCCACGAGGAAAACATCCACGCCGACTCGCTGCTCTACATGATCGCCTCCCTCGGCATCAACCCGCACGAGTGCGAAGCGATGTTCGACGACATCCCCACGATCGTCCGCAAAAACGAATTCGTCACCAAGGTCTCCCACGCGCTCCGCCGCGACCTCGACCTCACCAAGCCCGAAAACAAACAGCTCCTCGCCAAAAACATCTTCGTCTTCGGCCAGTGCATGGAGGGCACCCAGTTCTACGGCCTCTTCGGGATGATCCTCTCGCTCTACCGGCAGAACAAATTCCCCGGCATCGGCCAGATGTTCCGCTACACCCTCCGCGACGAGTCCAACCACATCGAGGTCTTCCGCAACCTCTTCATGGATCTCATCGAGGAAAACCGCGAGATCTGGACGCCCGATTTCAAGGAAGAGCTCCGCGGCCTCATGCGCGAAGCCGTCACCCTCGAAAAGGAATTCATCAAGGACTGCCTCCCCGTGAACGCCGTCGGCCTCGCCGCGGACGAATTCGTTTCCTACATCGACTACATCGCCGACCGCCGCCTCGAAGGCTGCGGCCTCACGCCCCTCACGCCCGGCGTCAAGAACCCGCTGCCTTGGCTCGCCGAGATGATGGACATCAAGAAGGAGCAGAACTTCTTCGAGGGCCGCGTCACCGAATACCAGAAGGCGTCCTCCCTCAACGTCGTCTCCGACGACGAATTGTAAGGCCCGCCCGCCTTCGTGCTCTCGCTCGTAATCGTGCTCGTGCTCGCTCCGATCGCTTAATCTCCGACTGATTTTCGATCACGAGCACGAATCAAGATCACCGGCACGTTTTCCTTTCTAGTTTCCGTGCCCCCCTCGTTCGTTCCCGCCTCCCGCTTCAACCGCTAACCAACCCGCTCGCGTCGTTCCCGCCTTCGGCTCCGCCCGTTCCGGCCCGGCCACCGCCTTTCCCTTTTTTCCCGCCGTCCATTTCTCAACTCTCATCCCTCAACTTCGTCTCCGCCCGTCCCCCGCCACCCTCAGCCCTTCGCCACATACCATGAGCAGCACGCCCTCCCTCGCCCACGACCTCGCGCTCAAACGCACCGTCCACACGCCCGTCGATCAGAAACCCCACTTCGCCTGGCGTGAGCTGCTCAACGCCGAAGCCATCCCGCTCCCCCAAGTCACCCTGATCTGCCCGCACGGCGAAGAGCGCTTCGTCCTCGCCGAAGTCGCCGACACCCTCGGCAAAGCGCTGACCAACGTCTGCCTCGCGCGCGGCGACAAAGACATCTTCAACGACACCAACAAAGCCTGGGTCGTCCGCATCTGCCGCGAACTCGCCGGCAACCTCACCGACCTCGCCCGCATCACCTCCGCGCCGGTCAAGCTCACCCTCGACGCCCTCTACGAGCTCATCGAAAAGACCCTCGTCGACAACAACGCCTACTTCGTCGCCAAGAGTCTTCTCCTCAACCGCGCCCGCAAGATCTCCGTCAACCGCGAGGCCGCGGTCACCTCCACTCTCCGCGTCATCCGGCGCAACAATCAGGTCGTTCCATGGAGCGACCAGAAGGTCGAAATCGCCGTCCGCAAAAACCTTCCTCTCCCTCCAGCGCGACTCCGCCCCCGCCGTCGCCATCACCAAAGCCGTTTCCGAGCGCGTCCACGCCTCGAAACAAAGCTTCGTCCACATCGAGGAAATCCAGGACATGGTTCAGGAAGAGCTCATGAAGGCCGGCCACTTCAAGGTCGCCGAAGCCTACATCCTCTTCCGCGCCCAGCGCTCCATCGCCCGCGACGCCGGCTCGATCGACGGTCTCGCCGCCATCGAATCCACCGTCGCCACCGCGCCGTCCCCCGACACCGCCGGTCAGGCCGCGATGATCGTCGTCAAACGCGCCGACGGCACCAACGACTTCTGGGACGGCGCCGACCTCCGCAAGCGCATCGAATTCGCCCGCATCGGCCTCGATCTCTGCCTCTCCAACGACGAAATCGAAGTCGAACTCCGCCGCTCCGTTTACGACCAGATTTCCCAGAAGGACCTCGACGCCACCATCGTCCTCAACTCGAAGACGCTGATCGAAAAGGACGCCGACTTCGCGAAATTCGCCGGCCGCATCCAGCTCACCTACATCTACGAAGAAGTCCTCGGCTGGGACATCATGCGCGACGGCATCGGCTCCCTCAAAGCCGCCCACCAGCGCGCCTTCAAGAAATACCTCGAGCACGGCGTCGCCATCAAACGCCTCAACCCGCGCCTCCTCGACTACGACCTCGACGCCCTCGCCGCGATCCTCGATCCGTCGTCCGACCTCGAGTTCGACTTCCTCGGCATCCAGACGCTCTACGATCGCTACCTGATCATCGACAAAACCAAGAACCCGCCGCGCCGCATCGAGACGCCGCAGTTCTTCTGGATGCGCGTGTCGATGGGCCTCTTCCTCGACGAAAAGGCCGACCGCGAAGAAAAAGTCGCCTCGCTCTACGATCTCTACAAGAGCCGCCGTTTTTGCAGCAGCACGCCGACCCTCTTCAACTCCGGCACGCTCCACTCGCAGCTCTCGTCCTGCTACCTCTACTACGTCGACGATTCCATCGAGGGCATCA
>JGI12420J12819_1000353_pt1 | contig 27539 bp, 22 predicted proteins | sample Passage237A_FD_12819 | JGI IMG/M metagenome (IMG submission 12819) | reverse complement strand
CACTCCCTCAGGAGCCGCGCATCCGCCGCGACCAAGCCAAGGATCCTTAACCCTTCACAGCGCCCTGCATGATACCTGCGATGAGCTGGCGACCAGCCACGACGAACAGGATGAGCAGGGGAATTGTCGCCATCACGGCACCGGTCAGCACGATCGAGTAATCGATGTAGTAACCGGACTGCAGGTTCGCGAGAGCCGTTTGAATCGTTGGATTCTGCGCATTGAGCACGATCATGGGCCACAGGAAGTCCGTCCAGGCCATCATGAAGGTGAACAGCGCAAGGATCGCCATTGCCGGGCGTGCTGCCGGAATCGCCACGTTGATGAACGTGCGGAACTGGTTTGCACCGTCCACGCGCGCAGCCTCGATCAGCTCGTCCGGAATCACGTCCACGAGGTACTGGCGCATGAAGAACACGCCGAACGCGGTCACGAGCATCGGCACGATGACAGCGCCCAGCTTGCCCGTCCAGCCGAAGTCACGCATGAGCATGAACAGCGGGATGATGCCGAGCTGGGTGGGCACCGCCATGGTCGCAACGACGAACAGCATGAGTCCGTCACGGCCCTTGAAGCGCAGCTTCGCGAATGCGTAGCCCGCGAGGGTCGAGAAGAACACCACCGACACCGTGATCGTGCCGGACACGATGAGCGAGTTGACGAGTGCCTTCCAGAACGGAATGGCATCGAGCACCTTGCCCATGTTCGAGATGAAGTTGCCACCCGGGATGAGTGGGAAGCTCTCACCACGCGTCGCGTTCGTACCGGAACCGACGACGAACGACCACCACAGCGGGTAGGCGTTGCCGAGAACAAAGGCGCCGAGCAGGCCGTAGGTCAGGAAGCCAGGGCTACGGTCGATGCCCATGCCGCGCCGACGCTTGCGCTTCACCAGGGGTGCGGTGCTGGTCACTTCACGACCTCCTTGGGGGCGTACTTCTTCTTCTTTGCTGCGCGTCTGCTTGCTCGGTTGCCCGCGCCAGAGGAGGCGATGCTCCTCGACAGCATGAAGTTGACGACACCGAAGATGAGAATCAACAGGAACAGCAACCACGCGACTGCTGCAGCACGGCCAAAGTCACGGCGGAAGAAGGCCATCTCCCACAAGAACAGCACGGTCGTCTGGAACTGACGGTCCGAACCACCGATACCACCAGCGTTCGAGACGTCGAACAGGCGCGGCTCAGCGAAAATCTGCAGACCGCCGATGGTCGACGTGATGATGACGAAGATCACCGTGGGGCGGATGCTCGGGATCGTGATGGACACAAAGCGACGCAGCCATCCGGCACCGTCGATCGCGGCGGATTCGTACTGGTCACGGGGCACCGCCTGCATGGCGGCGAGCAGGATCAGTGCGTTGTAACCGGTCCAGCGCCAGTTCACCATCGTCGCGATCGCGAACCAGCTCTGCCAGTCCGTGTGCTTCCACTCCTGGTCGGCGATGCCGACCATGTTGAGCAGGTTGTTGGCGAGACCGTCCGCCTCGTTGAACACCGAGGAGAAGATGAGTGCCACAGCCACCGGTGCGACGACGTATGGCAACAGCACACCCATACGCCAGAACGATTTGGCCCGGAGGTTCTGGTCGAGGATCGCGGCGAGGATGAGGGCGACAAGGATCTGCGGCACCGACGACATCAAGAAGATGGCGATGGTGTTGCCGATCGAGTTCCAGAACATCTCGTTGGAGAGCATGTTCGTGAAGTTGTCGAAGCCGACGAAGTCGCCCTTGCCCTTCAGCAGGTCCCAGTCGTACATCGAGACGTAGAACGTGTAGGCGAGGGGGAAGAGACCGATCAACCCAAATAGCAGGAAGAACGGAGAAACGTAGATATATGGGGTGACCTTGCGGTCGAACTGGCTCAGCCAGTTTCCAAATCCGCCGCTGCGGGGAGCCTGAGGCCGGCGACGCGGCGACGCGTCTGCGGCAACCTCAGTTTCAGTAGAGGTGCTCAATTGTTGTCCTTGTCCGGGTGAGTCAGACGGGGTGGAGATCGTGGGGCCCCGAGCCTAAGCCCGGGACCCCACGATGATGTCAGCTAATTAGCCGACCAGCTCCTTGAGCAGGTCAAGTGCCTGCTGCCAAGCAGCCGGACCGTCGAGCTCACCACGGTCGAGCGCGTTGGCCGCGGGGCCAAAGACGTTCTCCTGGATGAGCGAGTCGTCCGGACCCTTGAACTGAGCGACAACACCCTGGGCACGGCCAGCGAGGAGCTGACCAACCGGTGCGTTGTTGAAGAAGGCGTTGGGCTCACCGTTGGCGGCCAGCTCCTCCTGTGCAGCAATCGTCGACGGGAAGGTACCCGCGGCGTTGAACTGCTTCACCTGCTGCTCGGGCTCGGTCAACCAGGAAGCGAGCTTGGCAGCCTCTTCCTTGTTCTTCGAGTTCGAAGCAACGGCGAGGAACGAACCACCCCAGTTGGCAGCGCCACCCGGGAACACGTCCGCGAAGTCCCAGCCAGTGGTGGCGTCGCCGCCGCCGGCCTCGGTGTTGCTCTGCACGACACCGAGCATCCAGCCCGGGCACATGAAGGTCGCGAAGGTGCCGTCAACGAAGGACTTGCCACCGTTCCAGTCCCACGGGGACTGAGCAGCGGAAAGGCCCGAAGCAGCGCCGTCGGCGAGGATTGCCCACAGAGCCTCAAGGTCTGCGTTGCCCTCGACGTTCAGAGCGCCGTCAGCGGTGTAGTAGCCCTCGTCAAGCTGGTTGACCATGGCGTTCCACACGAAGCCGGAGTGGTCGTACCAAGCCTTGCCGGTGGCCTGCTGGTACTGCTTTCCAACCTCCATGTAGTGGGCCCAGTCGCCCTCGAGGAGGTCAGCAACCTCTTCGCGGTCGCTCGGGAGACCAGCGGCTTCGAACAGCTTGCCGTTGTAGCAGATGCCCTCGGGGCCGATGTCGGTGCCGTAGCCGATGACGCGACCCGAGGGGTCGGTCGCCTGCGCGTACTTCCAGTCGACCCAGTCCGACTTGCGGTCTTCGATGCCGTAGTCACGCAGGTCCTCGAACGAGTCCGAGACCTCCATGATGGCGCCGAGCCAGCCCTCTTCAAGGCCAACGATGTCGGTGAGGCCGTCGCCACCAGCTGCGATCTTGGTGAACGTGTCGGTACGAGCGTTACCACCCGTGTCGATGTTGGTCGCCTCGATCGTCACGTGGGGGTTGAGTTCCATGTACTCGGTGTACAGGTCCTCGTAGCCCATCGTGCCGAAGGTGGTGATGGTGAGGGTGACCGGCTCAGCGGCAGACGACGAACCGGCACCGCTCGAGGCGGGGCTGTCGTTCTTGTCGTCTGAACTGCTGCAGCCCGCCACCAACAGGGCGAAAGCCGTTGCACCTGCGGCGACGCCGAGGATGTTGCGGCGGCGTGAGAAGCTCACGTTCACTCCTTTGTGAGTTAGGGATAGTGAAGATTCATGAGAGCGCTCTACTCCCGTGTGAGAGCGCTCCCTCGAATCGCCATAACCGTAGGTCTGTCTCGATCACTGAGTCAATCGAAGCGACCACTTGGGAGCCGTTTCGTCACCGAATCGTTACCAACAAGATCGCTATGTCCGAAACTCGCATTTATTGACCCGGTTCGAGTGCTGCGGGCTCATTTTCGGCGCTTCTCTCATGCAAACGCTGGCATTTCTTCAAGCCCCAATTTCCGCGCTCACACGCACGTGCTCAACCGCTGCGTGTGACCGCGCCGCGACCGCGCTGGGTCCCCGCTGCGACCCTCAGCGATCGATGGTCGCCTGGCCAAGAACGCGCGTTCCGGCGTACATGACAGCGCTCTGCCCCGCCGCGACGCCCCGCATCGGCTCATCGAGCTCAACCCTCACGCTGTCGCCGTCACGCACCACTGTGGCCGCGACCGCGGCGCCGTGCGCGCGCACCTGAACCGAGCACGGCGTCGGCGTTGCCGCTGGCACATCGTCTGCGAGCCACACCGTCTTGCTCCCGNTCAAGGTGCGGACGCTGAGGAGGGTCTCGGGGCCAACCGTCACGACATTGCGCGCGGTATCGACGCTCGTCACGTATCGCGGGGCGCCATCGGCAGCGGGTCGCGGCAAGCGCAGACCCTTGCGCTGGCCCACCGTGAAGCCGTAAGCGCCAGCGTGAGCGCCGACGACCTCGCCGTTCTCATCCACGATGTCTCCCGGGCGTGTGCCGAGGGCGCGCTCGAGAAAGCCCTTCGTGTCGCCATCGGCAACAAAGCAGATGTCGTAGGAGTCAGGCTTGTTGCTCACGCCGAGCCCACGGACGGCGGCCTCCGCACGCACCTCCGCCTTGGAGCGCATCTGGCCCAGCGGGAACATCGCACGAGCAAGCTTGCCTGGTCCCATGACGGCGAGGACGTACGACTGATCCTTGTCCGGGTCGTTCGCACGGTGGAGCTCGCGCGTGCCGTCCTCACGAATGACGATCCGCGCGTAGTGGCCGGTCGCCACCGCATCGAAGCCGAGCGCCTGCGCCCGTTCAAGCAGGGTGTCGAACTTGATGTGCTCATTGCAGCGGACGCACGGATTGGGCGTACGGCCAGCCTCGTACTCGGAGATGAAGTCCGTCACCACCCGGTCATGGAACTCGTCCGAGAGGTCCCACACGTAATAGGGGATCCCAAGCTTGTCGGCGGCGCGGCGCGCGTCATTCGCATCCTCAATCGAGCAACAACCGCGCGATCCCGTACGGTACTCATCACGGTTGCGGCTGAGCGCCATGTGGACGCCCACCACCTCATGCCCGGCCTCGACCGCGCGTGCAGCAGCGACCGCGGAGTCGACTCCACCGGACAGCGCTGCGAGAACCTTCACCCATCCAGGGTAAAGGTCCTAGCCGGCACTGCGAGTCGCGCGTGCAGCACTCACCGCCGGCCCCAGCGCTTGCTCGAGCGCCTTCACGTCGGCTTCCGTCGTGCTCCAGCCGGTGGACAGACGCAGCGTCTGGGATGCGGCGGTGGCGTTGTAGCCCATCGCCTCGACGACGTGACTGGGCTCGATGACGCCCGCCGTGCACGCGGCCCCCGGAGACGCATCGATGCCCGCCAGGTCGAGAGCCGTCAGCAGCGCCTCCCCTGGCGCGCCGGGAATGATCGCGTGGACGATATGCGGCGCCGCATCGGGGCGTGACGGGCCGTGCACAATCGCGTTGGCAGCGGCGGCCGCAACGGCCCGCTCAAGGCGCTCACCCACGGCAGCGAGGCGAGCAGCCTCCGCTGAGAGGTCGCTCACCGCCTCTTCAAGGGCGACAGCGAACGCCCAGGCAGATGCCGCGTCCACCGTCCCCGAACGAAGCCGACGCTCTTGTCCCCCACCATGGGCAATGGGAGCGAGCTGCGCATCGCGCCGGGCGAGGAGCGCACCGATCCCGACGGGCCCTCCCACCTTGTGTGCACTCACTGCCGCCGACGCGAGCCCCGACCCGGCGAAGTCGAAAGGCATGTGACCGACGCCCTGAACAGCGTCGGCATGGACCGGGAAGCCGTGGCGCTGTGCGAGCTCGACGAGCTCGACGAGCGGCTGCATTGTGCCCACCTCGTTGTTCACCCACTGGAACGACGCGACCGCGACACGCCCCGCCGCCCCCGCGACAGCGTCGGCGAAATGGGCCAGATCGATTGCGCCGTGCTCATCGACACCGATCTCCACGCAATCGGCACCGTGGTGGCGGGCAAGCCATCTCGCGGGGTCAAGCGCCGCGTGGTGTTCGACAGCGCTCGTGAGGATCGCGGTGTGGCCCGGCTCCGTGTCACGCCGCGCCCAGAAAGCACCCATCACGCCGATGTTGTCGGCTTCCGTCCCGCCCGACGTCAGCACCACCTCGGTGGGATGGGCGCCCAATGCAGCCGCGATCCGCTCCCGGGCGTCTTCAACGAGTCCCCGGGCGGCGCGCCCCGAGGTATGGAGGCTCGACGGGTTTCCGACGCGTTCGGACGCGTTGAGCCATGCCTCGCGAGCGGCAGGGCGCAATGGTGACGTCGCCGCATGATCGAGGTAGTGCCGCACGTGCCCATCGTAGGCGTGCGACATTCTGGCCGAGAGTGCGCTTAAGACGCCTTGTGCTCGCGCAGCCGCTCGATCGCCTGAGGCAGCACGTCATTGAGGTCGCCCACCACGCCGAAGTCTGCGATCTCGAAGATCGGCGCCTCCGGGTCGATGTTGACAGCCACGATGGTGCCCGAGGCCTGCATGCCGCCCCGGTGGTGAACGGCGCCCGAGATGCCGCATGCGACATACAGCGCAGGGGTCACTGTTGTGCCGGTCTGACCGACCATGTGCTCGTGGCCGATCCAGCCCTCATCGGTCGCGTCACGGGAGGCACCGACGGCGCCGCCCAAGATCCCGGCCAGCTCACGGACAAGGGCGTAGTCGCCGCGCGTGCCGCGACCACCCGACACCACCACCGAGGCCTCCGACAACGGCACACCGTCGGCAGGAGCCTGCGGCTCGACGGACACGATCGTCTCCGACAACGGCACACCGTCGGCAGGAGCCTGCGGCTCGACGGACACGATCGTCTCGCGAGACGCTGGCACCTCGACATCGACCGCGACGAGCGTGCCGGCACCCGGCGCCTCGGCGAGCACAGCCTGCGTGGTGTTGGGGCGCACGCCCACAATGGCGCGTTCTGCGTTGACGCGCGTGCGCACATTCCACGTCGCCGCGAACACGGTCTGAATGGTCTCAAGGCGACCCTCGACCCACTCAGCACCCGCAGCGTCAACGACCATGCCGGCACCTGTCGCGATGGCCAGGCGTGTCGCGATCTCCTTGTTCGTGAAGTTCGACACGATGACGAGCACCGTCGCGTCGGCCGTGGCCGCCTCGAGGGCGGCTGCCGCTGCAGCGGGAAGGCGCAGCGCATCACCGACCACGGCAAAGCGCACCTCGTCAGCCCCGTACGCGGCAAGCTCCTCGACAGCCGCTGCGGGCGGCTCCTCTCCCAGCCACACCGCGACGGGGCGCCCGAGGGTGCGGGCGAGGGTCAGCGCTTCGAGTGTGGGCTGCGCAACGTGTGCGCCGCGGCGCTCGACGAGAACTGCAATGATCGCGTCGCTCATGCGAGCCCCCTTTCGATGAGGAAGTCAGCAAGGGCGCGACCGCCCTCCCCCGTGTCCGTGACGATGACGCGGTTCTCACGCGGCGGCCGCGGGCTTGCGTCCACCACAGACGTGCGTGCAGCCATCGCCCCGACGGACGCCGGGTCCACTCCAACATCAGCCAACGCGTACATGGTCACGGGCTTGGACCGCGCGGCCATGATCAGCTTGAAGTTGGGATAGCGCGGCTTGTTCGCCTCGTCCGTCACCGCCACAAGCGCAGGCAAAGGCGCCGACACCGTCACATGCGCGTCGTCGAGATGACGCTCGATGGTTGCGGCACCGTCCGCCACCGACAGCGTCGAGGCGAGAGTGAGCTGTGGGAGGTCAAGGTACTGGGCGAGAGCGGTGGGAAGCATCGAGGTGAGACCGTCAAGCGCCGCCATGCCCGTGATGACGAGGTCGACGGGCGCGTCCTCACCGATCTTGCGAATCGCGGCCGCGAGCACCGTGGCCGTGCCAAAGACGTCGGAGCCAGCGATCGCCTCGTCGCTCACGTGAACGGCGTGGTCCACGCCCAGCTGAAGGGCCTTGCGCACGGCGGCCACAGCGTCGGGCCCACCGACGGTCACCGCGGTGATCTCACACTCGCCCTCGGGAAGCAGCTCCCGAATCTGCAGAGCAGCTTCGACCGCGTTCTCGTCCAGCTCGTTCATCGTGCCGTCGTCAGCGGTACGCGTGACGTAGCCCTCGGTGAAAGACCGGGTCGACTGCAGGTCGGGGACAAACTTGACGGTGACCACAATGCGCATGGGGCAAAGCCTATCGATTGATGAGGATGAGGCCGACGCCGGGGCGGCTGGGCGCCGACGGCACGGGCCGCGGTGGTTCAGGGACGGTTTCGCCGCGCTTCGCGCTCAGTCTCGTCGATCTCTTCGCCGAGCTCGTCGACGACGAGAAGCTTCTTGTCGTAGATGTCATTGCGGTACACGGCGCGGCCAACCATCTGTGCGGCAATGGGCTGGGTCAACATCTGGAACGTGATGATGAGGGTCGCAAACGCGAACACCGACAGTCCCGGCTGCCGAAGCACGAGCGCCGTGCACATCGCGATCACGCCAAGAACCTGGGGTTTTGCCCCCGCATGGAGGCGCTGCAGCGAATCAGGGAAGCGCAAGAGTCCGATGCCGGCCACCACCGACATCGCCCCCGCCAAGATGACGAGCGCGATCGCAGCGATCTCGCTGAACTCTTCGAAGAAGCCGACCACCGTGTCCATCACTCGTCCTCTTCCCTGGGCAAGAAGCGCGCCACACTCACTGACCCCACCATCGCGAACAGCGCGAGAGCGAGCAGCACCGGCATCAGCACCGTTGAGCGCTGCACGACCATCCACACGCCAAGCCAGCTCATCAGCGTGGCCGTGAGCACGTCTGCGGCGACGACGCGGTCAAGAGTCGTGGGACCCCGCACGATGCGGATGATCGACGCGATGGCAGCGAAGCCGAGGAAGACCCCGGTCACGATGAGCACAATGTTCACGGCTTCACCTTCTTCGCAGTCCGGCGCTCCTCCGCGGCAAGCCGTTTCATGTCCCTTGCCGATCCGATCGCACGGATCGCCCGCGCCTCGATTGCGAGCGCCTCCGCGCGAGCCTTGTCGACATCGGCCATCGAGCGCACCGAGAAGACGTGGAGGAACAGGTCGCGGGCTTCGCGGTCGACGTCGATGACGACGGTGCCGGGGATCAAGGTCGACGCCTCCGCGGTCGCGGTGAGGATCAAGTCCGAGCGCGAGCGCAACGGCACTCGGATCACCGCGGACTTGTCGGAGTAGCCGATGCCAAGAGCTTGACCGGCGACGATGAAGGATGAGCGGGTGATGTCGATGAAGAGGCGCATGACGAACCACAGCGCCCACCCCAGATGGAAGCGGCTCACATTCTCGATCGGCGGCAAGTAGAAGATGAGTGGGATGACGGTGGCGACGATGGCGCCCGTGAGGATCGTCGATCCGCTGTAGCTTCCCCAGAGGAACACCCACAGGACGAGCAGGCTCACCTGCATCGGGACGAGGCGGCGCAGGGCAAGGCGCTGACCGCGACGCATCACTCGGGCCTTAGCCATGTGTCGCCTCCTCCGTCAGCACCGTTGAGATGACAGCTTCGCGGTCAGTGATCTCCGATGCCGTCCGGTCACCGAAGGCGAAGAGGTTGCCCGCGAAGATCGTGAGCGCGAGAGTGACGACCACCATGCCTGCCGTCGCAGAGACCATGAGGCGCGGAGTCGACTCCTCCGTGCGAACTTCACCAGCGTCGTCCGGGTTCTCGACAAGCGTATTGATGTACTGCGAGGAGTACCCCTCCTCGAGTTCTGCATCGGAGCGCCAGAACGCCATGTTCCACACGCGCATGAGGGCGTAGAGCGTGAGCAGGGAGGTGGCAACCGCGCCGGCGATGACGACCCACACGACCCAGCCGCCCTGTTCGGCTCCCGCCAAGAGCAGACCGGCCTTGCCGAGGAATCCGGAGAACGGGGGGATGCCCCCCAGGTTGAGAGCCGGGATGAAGAAGAGGACGGCGACGAGCGGAGCTCTCCTCAGCAGACCGGAAAGGCGTGAGATCGACGTGGTTCCGCCCACCCGCTCAACCAGACCCACCGCAAGGAAGAGCGTGGTCTGCACGGTGATGTGGTGCACGACGTAATACACGGTCGCGTTGAGGCCGAGAGGGGTGCTGAGCGCGATGCCGAAGATCATGTAGCCGATGTGGCTGACGAGCGTGAAGGACAGCAGACGCTTGATGTCCGCCTGCACGGCGGCGCCGAGGATGCCGACCACAAGGGTCGCCAACGCCACCCACATCATGGGCGTTCTCAAGTCGCCTCCCGGGCCGGAATCCGGGAAGAGGAGCGTCTCCGTACGGACGATCGCGTACACGCCGACCTTTGTCAGCAAACCTGCGAACACTGCGGTGACGGGCGCTGGAGCAGTCGGATATGAGTCGGGCAGCCAGAACGACATGGGGAACAGCGCCGCCTTGATCGCGAAGCCAAGGAGCAGCATGACGTGGAGCAAGAGAGCGGTGTCATCAGGAAGCTCGCCGATGCGTTCCGCCACTTGTGCCATGTTGACGGTGCCGGTCGCGCCGTACACCATCGCGATGGCCGCAAGGAAGAAAACCGACGAGACAAGGCTGATGACGATGTACGTCACGCCCGCTCGGATACGCGCGCCAGTGCCTCCCAAGGTGAGCAGCACGTAACTCGAGCCGAGCAGGATCTCAAAGCCCACGTAGAGGTTGAAGAGGTCCCCCGTGGTGAAGGCGACGAACAGACCGGCGGCCAGCATGAGGTAGGTCGGGTGGAAGATCGTGACCGGAGTCTCCCGGTTGCCGTCGGCAATGCCCTGCCCCACCGCGTAGACGAGAACGCTCAGCAGTACGACGGACGAGACGAGCAGCATCATCGCGCTGAAGCGATCGACCCACAACGTGATGCCCCACGGCGCAGCCCAGTTGCCCACCTGAATGGCAGTCGAGCCGTTGGAGTCGGTCTGCCACACGAGCAGACCCGCGATGATCGTCGATGCGCTCAGCGCGCTCGAGCTGATCGCGATCTGCAGCCGCGGAGACCTGCTCGACACGAGCGCCAAAGCCGCTCCGAGGAGGGGCACCAGCACCATGAGTGGCACCAGCATGCGCATCATGACTCCTCCCCTCGGTGGCGCTCATGCTCGCCAGGCTTGCGGTGGTTCGGATCCGTGGACTCCTGGACGATGGCGCGCTGTTCGGCCTCTGCCTCTTCCACGTACTCCTCGGACGCATCGAGAGCCTCGTGGAGGGCGTCGTCGTCCTCGGATGTCTCGGAGAACACCTCCTCGGCAAGGCCGGCGTCCTCTTCGTGCTCGAGGACGACGGTGTCACCCTGGTCACCCAGGCGAGCGAGCCACCACGAGCGGTAGATCAAAGCGAGCAAGAACGCCGTCACACCGAAGTTGATGACGATCGCAGTGAGAATGAGCGCCTGCGGCAAAGGGTCGGCGAACGTCGACGGATCCGCGTCATCCGACATCAGCGGCGGCTTGCCGGCACGCCCGCTCATGATGAGGATGAGCAAGTTGGTCGCATTGCCGATGAGCATGAAGCCGATGAGGACGCGCGTGAGCGAACGCTCGAGCAGCACATAGACGCCCGCCGCATACATGACGGCCATGACGACGATGAGGGTGAGAGAAGCGCTCACGATGCCCTCCCCTCCTTCGACGCACGCAGCTCGTCTTGGTGGCGGTCGACCTGGGCGCCGAGGCTGCGGAGGATGTCGAGGACCACCCCAAGCACCACGAGGTACACGCCGATGTCGAAGAGGGTCGACGTTCCCATCGAGATGTCGAAGATTCCCCACGACGCTTCGAACCATGTTGATTCGAGCACCTGCATGCCGAAGAGCAGCGACGATGCGCCCGTGCCGGCGGCCAACAGGATGCCTCCTCCAAGGAGCCACCCAGCGTCGATGGGAGCGGCCTCGCCCAGTTCGTAACGACCACCGGCGAGGTAGCGCGCAACGATCGCCAGCCCCGCGAGGAGACCGCCCGTGAAGCCTCCACCGGGTGAGTTGTGGCCGACGAAGAGCAGGTAGACGGAGACGACGATGGCCGGGTGGAACAGCAGCCGCACCAAGACCTCGAGGAGGATCGAACGGTTTGCGGCTGAGAGCGTTCGCCCGGCAAGGAGCCACGAGCGGCGGGTTGGCGCGCGGTCCTCACCTGCCGAGAAGTCCCAGTCGAGGTCTTCTTGGGCGGCGAATGACTTCGCGCCAAGCTTGGTCACGGGGCCGGTCTGCACAGGCTCAAGGACTGCCTCCGCGGCAAGTGCGCGGCGGCGCTTGTTGCGCAGGCGTCCTGCCCGTGCGAGGCGAGGTGCCTGGCCCTCGCGCCCGGTGACAAAGAGCAGGCTCGCAACACCCGTTGCCACGGCGACCAGCACCGAGATCTCACCCATCGTGTCCCAGGCACGGATGTCAACGAGGATCACGTTGACGACGTTCTGCCCGTGGCCCTCGATGTACGCGAGTTCCGGCAGCTGCTCGGAGATCGGCGCGGCAGTGCGCGAGCTGAGAGCGATGATCGCCACCACGGCCATCGACGCCCCCACGAGGATGCCGAGCAGCGCGCGCGAGAAGCGGTGTGTGGGCTTGTGGCGATCAGCGATCTTGTGCGGCAGGCGCCGCAGCACAAGGACGAAGACAACGAGAGTGACGGTCTCGACAAGCGCCTGGGTGAGCGCAAGATCCGGCGCTCCGTGGAAACCGAAGAGTGCGACCAGGCCGTAGCCCGTCATGCCGACAAGCAGCACAGCGGTGATGCGCTGACCCACCATGGCGGACGCGACGGCTGCCCCGCACATGATGAGCGCGACAAAGACCTGCAGCGGGTAGTCCCACGCGACGACGCTGCTTGGGGCTTTGTTGCCGAAAGCGACGACCGCCGCGGCCGAGAAGACGAAGACGAGCAAGATCATCGTGAGGTAGCCGGGCAGGCCACGCCGCTGAAGGATGCGGGTGGTCTTCAGACCAGTCGAGTCAACAGCCCGCACCACTGCCCAATAGCCGCGCGAGGCTTCGGGCAGGCGCGGCAGACGCGATTGGGCTCGCAGGATGGGAGCGCGCAGCACGAACAGACCCGCACCGAGAGCGAAGACGAGAGCCGTCACGCCAAGCGCCGGTCCGATGCCGTGCCACAGGGCAAGGTGATACGTCGGCTCCTCTCCGAATCCAGAGGCATAGGACTCGAAGACTGGGCTGAGCAGCCAGGGTGCGACTCCCGTGACGAGGCCGAACAGAGCCAGAGAGGCAGGCGCGATGAGAATCGCGGGGTGCGAGGGGCGCATCGGGGTGGGTTCCATTCGCGGCCGCGTCCCGAGCGCACCGAAGACAAAGCGCGCCGAGTAGGCGACCGTGAGCACGGAACCCGCGATCGTGCCGATGAGCGCGATCCAGGCCCACAGCGGCTCAGCGTCGATCGATTCGATGAGCGTGCTGATCACCGCTTCTTTGGCGACAAAGCCCACAAGCGGCGGCACTCCTGCCATTGAGGCGGCGGCAAGGATCGCGACGACTCCCAGCACTGGCCGGGAGCGTCCCACGCCGGAGAGCTCACGAACGTCGCGCGTGCCCGTGTCGTGATCGATGATGCCGACGACGAGGAACAACGTCGCCTTGAAGGCGGCGTGGCCCGCGAGGAGAGCCATGCCGGCGAGCGCAACATTCGAGTTGCCGAAGCCCAAGACGAGTGTGAGAAAGCCGAGTTGGCTCACGGTGCCGTAGGCAAGGAGGAGTTTGAGATCTGTCTGACGAAGCGATCGCCAACCGCCGATCAGCATCGTCAGCGCGCCGATCACGATGAGGGTGCCGCGCCAGCCGGGCATGTCGGCGAATCCGGGCGCGAGACGCGCCACCAGGTAGATCCCGGCCTTCACCATCGCCGCCGCGTGCAGGTAGGCGCTCACCGGCGTCGGCGCCGCCATCGCTGACGGCAACCAGAAGTGGAAGGGCAAGAGTGCGCTCTTGGAGATCGCGCCGACGAGCATCAACAGCACGGCAGTGATGATGAGCGCGTGGTCAAGCGGCGGCGGTTCGCTCACGATCGCGGACAGCGAGGTCGTCCCGGTCTGGGCGACCAAGATGACGATGCCGACGAACATTGAGAGGCCGCCGAATGTGGTGACCAAGAGCGCCTGCAGGGCGGCACCGCGGGACTCGCGCCGGCCAGTGAAGTGGCCGATGAGCAGGTAGGAGAGCACGGACGTCGCTTCCCAGAAGATGAACATCACGATGATGTCGTCGCTCACGACGAGACCGAACATCACTCCGGCAAAGCTCAAGAGGAAGGCGGCGAAGCGGCCAAGGCCCTTCGACATATCGGTGAAGTACCACGTGCAGTAGATGAGAACGAGCGCGCCCACCACGGACACGACCATCGCCATCACCCACGAGAGCATGTCGAGCCTGAACGACAGCTCAATGCCGAGGTGCGGAATCCACTCATGGAGTTCCGTGACAGCGTCGCCTTGGCGCACGTCGTTCAACTGCTGCGCTGTCCACACCGCCGCCGCTGCCGGTGCCACCGCCAAGACAAGGAACACCTTGCGACCCATGAAACGGGTCAAGACTGGGGTTGCGAGAGCGAGGGCGGTAAAGACAAGCAACAGTACTGTCATAGCGCTCCTCGCGGGCCGGGACGGTGGTCAGGGCGAGTGGCTCGCCGCCGAGACGGCCGCAAGCACCCTGGCCAGGCGCTTACGAGCGAGGAGTGAGGCTCCCCGTGGGGAAAGTATACGGGCCACAACGTGGCCCTTCCCTCGATTCACTGAGGGTGAACGGCCACGAATTCGCCCGATCCGTCACGGTCCTCGAGGCGTTGCAACTGGGCTCGCAACGCCCGTACTTCCATGAGCAGCTGCGTGCTCTCATCGAGTTCCGGCTCGATCTCTTCGCCACGGAACTTCGCCTCGATCTCGTGCCGCCTGTTCATCGCCTCCACCGTGACGGCAACAAAGAGGTTGAGCGCGATGAAGGTGGTGACGACGGTGAATCCCACAAAGTACGCTCCCGCCCACGCATGTGCCTGTGCAAGGGGGGTCGCAACGTCAGACCACCCATCGGACACCATGATCCGGAAGAGCGAGATGGACGATGTCCATAGGTCGCCGAATGCGTCCGGGCGCTCGTGGCCGAACAGCATCGTCGAGCTGACCGAGAACATGTAGATGATCATGATGAGCAGCGCGCCGATGCTGAGGATGCCGGGAATCGCCGCACCAAGCGCGTTCACCACCATCCGCATTGATCGCACAGCGCTGAGAAGGCGCAGCACTCGCAAGAGGCGTAGCACGCGCAGCACACCGGTTCCCGAGCCCGACGGGATGAGCGCGATGACCACGACGAAGAGATCGAAGAGCGACCAGCCATCCTTGAAGAAGGACGCGCCATTGGCGTACAACCGCAGCACGATCTCGATGACGAAAACCGCGAGGATTGCGTAATTGCTGCCATGCAGCCACGTGCCCCACGTCTCCATGAGGCCCGGGTATGTCTCCGCTCCGAGAATCACGGCATTGATGACAATGAGCGCGATGATCACTCGCTGAAACGGCTTTGATTCGGTGAGCGCCTTGACGCGAGCGCGGCTCATCCAGGTGGGGATGCTGAGGGACATGCGAGCACATTAGCGAAGGCGCGCCTTCCACGTCTCCTGCACAATGGGCCCATGGCCAACCCGCCCTCCCCGATGCAGCCCTCCCCGATGCAGCCCTCCCCGATGCAGCCCTCCCCCACGCCTCACCGATTGGGCGTTCACCTCGTGGACGGCGGGATCACCGCGGCGGTGTTCGCCTCCCATGCGACAGGCGTCGACCTGTGCCTCTTCGACGAGTCGGGCGCTGAGACCCGAGTGCCGCTCACTGGTCCCACTCATGGCGTGTGGCACGCCTTCGTGCCGGGAATCGGCGCGGGACAGCGTTACGGCTTCCGTGCGGCTGGACCGTGGCAACCGAAGCGCGGCCACCGCTACAACCCGGCGAAGCTGCTGCTCGACCCGTACACACGCGGCATCGTCGGTGAGCTGAGCCCGTCCACGGCGCCGGGAGCGTCGGTGCTGCGCTCGAACCGGGACGGCACCGACTCCGCGCCGTTCGTGCCGCGCAGCGTCGTGGTCCCCGAGCCTTCCTCGCACCTGCAGCACCCCAAGCCGTCGATCCCGTGGCGAGACACGGTCATCTACGAGACGCACGTCAAAGGCTTCACCAAGTTGATGCCCGGTGTGCCGGAGGAGCTCCGCGGCACCTATGCGGGCCTCGCTCACCCGGCGGCGATCGACTACCTCACGTCGCTCGGCGTCACCACAGTCGAGCTGTTGCCCATCCACGCTTTCGCCTCGGAGCCTCACCTTGAAGGCCTCGGGCTCACCAACTACTGGGGCTACTCGACCCTTGGCTTCTTTGCGCCGCACGCCGCATATGCAACGAAGGAGGCACGCGAGCGCGGACCAGAAGCAGTGCGTGACGAGTTCCGCGGCATGGTTGACCTCCTCCACGCCGCCGGTCTCGAAGTGGTGCTCGACGTGGTCTACAACCACACCTGCGAGGGCGGCTGGGGCGACCGCGTCGTCAGCTGGAAGGGCCTCGACCACTACACGTACTACCGCCACCAGCCGATGAACCCACAGCACTATGACGATGTGACGGGCACCGGCAACTCTCTCGACTTCGGTCACCCGGCGGTCATCAAGATGGCGCTCGATTCACTCCGCTACTGGGCGGGTGTGATGGGGGTCGACGGTTTCCGTTTCGACCTCGCCGCGACCTTGGGCCGCACGGCGACCGGCTTCTCTGCCAACCACCCGTTCCTCGTCGCTCTCACCACCGATCCAGTGCTCGGCGGCACCAAGCTCATCGCGGAACCGTGGGATATCGGCCTGGGCGGATGGCAGGTGGGCAACTTCCCTGCCCCCATGTCCGAATGGAATGACCGCTTCCGTGACTATGTGCGCACGTTCTGGCTTGAGTCGGGCGCCGCGAACCCCGGTCACCGTGAGCACGCGACGGCACCCGAGCTTGCGACACGTCTTGCAGGCAGCGCCGACCTCTTCGCGCACACGGAGCCGTACGGCATTCGCGGTCCGGTCGCCTCGATCAACTTCGTCACCGCGCACGATGGCTTCACCGCCTACGACATGACGGCGTACCAGCACAAACACAACGAGGCCAACGGTGAGGACAACCGGGACGGCACCGACAACAACCGCTCCTTCAACCATGGAGCGGAAGGGCCGACGGACGATCCTGGAATCCAGGCCGCACGCGAACAGTCGGTGCGCAACCTCCTCGGCACGTTGCTGCTGTCCGCGGGAACGCCCATGCTGCTTGGCGGCGACGAGATCGGCCGCAGCCAAGGCGGCAACAACAACGCCTACTGCCAGGACAACGAGATCTCGTGGTTCAACTGGGAGCTTGAGCCGTGGCAGGAACAGCTTCGTGAGACCGTCGCCTATCTCATCGATGTGCGCAAGCGTCACGCCGTGTTGCGACCCACCCGCTTCTACGACGGCGTGGACACAGACCCGCGTGAGGAGCAGTTCCGCGCGGACTCGGCGTGGTTCACCGCCGAGGGCGAGCCGGAGAACGAGGACTGGTGGGAGGACCCTCACACCAGGGCGGTTCAGTTCATGCGCTCCCTCGCCGATTCGGACGAGGCCGACGCTCTTCTCATCATCAATGGCGCGGCCGACGTGGTGCCGGTGACGATCCCCGCGGACGACGGTGCCGACTGGCGCCTGGCCTGGGATTCAACCTGGCCGACGCCGGAGCAGCGCACAGCTGAGCTCACTGAGCCTGGGACCACCGTCGATGTCCCCGCCATGTCCTTGCGCCTGTACATCAGCGAGCGCTGAACCTCCGTGGTGATGAGCGGTCAGCGGGTGCGCGTGGCCGATCTTTGTCGGCCCCCTAAAGGCAGGTAGGTTCAGTCCTATGGACCAGCTCCGTGACACGTCTGTTGGCCGCATCCCCATCGTGGGGGTGTCTCCTTCGCTTGAGGAAGGTCGGTGGCCTGCGAAGGCAGTGGTCGGTGAGGCAGTGCCCATCACCGCGACGATCTTTCGCGAAGGTCACGACGCTGAGGGCGCGACAGTCGTCGTGCACGANCCCGAGGGCCGTGAGCACGTCATCCCCATGCCGCAAGCCGACTGGGGCAACTCTCGTTATCGCGCGGTGTTCATTCCGAAGGTGGAGGGCCTTCACTTCTTCCGTGTCGAAGCGTGGTCGGACCCGGTCGGCACATGGGCGCACGCGGCGGAGGTCAAGATCCATGCGGGCGTCGACGTCCAGCTCATGCTTGACGAAGGCGTGGCCGTTCTCAGCCGCGCGCTGAAGGACGTGCGTCGCTCCCCCGCCGCAAAGAATGTGCTGCAGGCCGCGATCGCAACCCTCGCGTCGTCCGAGGGCAAGCCGGAGGCGCGCTTCCACGCGGCGATGTCAGACGAGGTGCGCGCACTCCTCACAGAAGCGCCGTTGCGCGACTGGGTGAGCACCTCAGTCAAGTACCCGCTCCTCGTTGAGCGCGAGAAGGCGCTCGTCAGCGCGTGGTACGAGATCTTCCCGAGGTCCGAGGGGGCGAAGCTCGTCAAGAAGACCGGCGAGTGGAAGTCCGGCACGTTCACGACGGCCGCCAAGCGCCTGCCCGGCATTGCCGCCATGGGATTCGACGTCGTCTACCTCACCCCGGTGCACCCAATCGGCGCCACTCACCGCAAAGGCCGCAACAACTCCCTCACTGCTGAGCCCGGCGACCCCGGCAGCCCGTACGCCATCGGCGCCGCCGAGGGGGGCCACGACGCCATTCACCCCGAGCTCGGCACGTGGCGCACATTCACCGCTTTCGTGTCCAAGGCTCGCAGCGTGGGTCTCGAGGTCGCGCTCGACCTTGCACTCCAGTGCTCACCGGATCACCCGTGGGTGACGGAGCACCCCGAGTGGTTCTCGACGCGGCTCGACGGCACGATCGCCTACGCGGAGAACCCTCCCAAGAAGTACCAGGACATCTATCCGCTCAACTTCGACAACGACCCAGACGGCATCTACCAGGCGATTCGCGATGTTCTCGAGGTATGGATCACGGCCGGTGTCACGCTCTTCCGCGTCGACAACCCTCACACCAAGCCGCTCACCTTCTGGGAGCGGCTCCTCCGTGAGATTGCCGCTGACCACCCTGACGTCATCTTCTTGTCTGAGGCGTTCACGCGCCCGGCGATGATGCACACCCTTGCGAAGATCGGCTTCCACCAGAGCTACACGTACTTCACATGGCGCCAGAGCGCGGTCGAGATGGGCGAGTACCTCGAAGAGGTGTCAGGAGAGTCGTCCTTCTACATGCGGCCCAACTTCTGGCCCACGACGCACGACATCCTCACGCCCGATATGCAGCGGGGCGGTGCGCCCTACTGGAAGATGCGCGCAGCCCTCGCGGCGACGGGTTCGCCCTCATACGGCATCTACACGGGCTACGAGTTCATCGAGTCAGTGCCGCGTCCCGGCGTCGAGGAGCAGATCGACAACGAGAAGTACGAGTTCAAGCCTCGGGACTGGACGCGCGCGGACGACCAAGGCATGGTGACCCTCCTCACCACTCTCAATGCGTTGCGCTCCGAGCACGTCGCATTGCGCCGCTTGCGTGGGCTCACCGTCCACCGCACCACCAACCCGAACATCCTGTGCTTCACAAAGCACGTCCCTGCCGCGGAGAACCCGGCCGGGAAGGCGGATACGGTGGTTGTGGTTGCATCCTTCGATCCGCATTCCGTTAACGATGCGGTCGTCACGCTCGACATGAAGGCCATAGGCCGTGAAGACGGTGAGAGGCTTCGTGTACACGATGCGATCTCGGGAGAGGACTACACGTGGGAACGAGAGTTCTTTGTCAGATTGGATCCCGCGCGGACACTCGTCCACGTGGCAGTGGCGCGGTCATGACGAACAGTGAGGTGACTCGTGGCGCGTGAGCTCAGCCCAGCCGTCATTGCGGACATCGTCGGTGGCACTCACCACGAACCGCACGTGATTCTTGGCCCCCACCTCGAGGACGGCGCCGTCGTCGTCCGGGTGCTGAGGCCGCTCGCCACGACGGTTGAGATTGAGACGCTCGACGGCACATTCTCCGCCAGCCACCTTGATGGCGGCCTGTGGCAGGCAGAGATCCCCGGCGATGACGTCCCCGATTATCGGGTCCACGTCGCGTACGAGGATTCCGTGCACGTCACCGACGACCCCTACCGGTTCCTGCCGACGCTCGGCGAGCTTGACCTGCACCTCATCCGCGAGGGCCGCCATGAGCGGCTGTGGGAAGTGCTCGGTTCGCATGTTCGTGCGTTCCCATCGGTGCTCGGAGAGGTTCACGGCACGTCCTTTGCCGTGTGGGCTCCGAATGCCCGCGCAGTGCGGGTGGTCGGCAGCTTCAACCACTGGCAAGGGCGCGAGCACGCGATGCGTTCTCTCGGCTCCTCGGGTGTGTGGGAACTGTTCATTCCGGGAATCGGCGACGGCGCGACGTACAAGTACGAGATCTTGGGCAAAGACGGCCACTGGAAGCAGCAGGCCGATCCGATGGCTCGGCGCACCGAAGTGCCGCCCCACACGGCGTCGATCGTCACCCAATCCACGTACGAATGGGGCGATGAGGACTGGCTTGAGCAGCGAGCCAAGCGCTCCGCCCACGACACTGCGATGTCGGTGTACGAGGTCCACCTCGCCTCGTGGACGCAAGGCCTTGGTTACCGCGAGCTCGCCGAGCGCCTCATTCCCTACGCGAAGGAGCTTGGCTTCACCCACCTTGAGCTCATGCCGGTGATGGAACACCCCTTCGGCGGCTCCTGGGGCTATCAAGTCACGTCCTATTACGCTCCCACCGCACGCTTTGGCGAGCCCGACGACTTCAAGTACTTCGTCGACGAGGCCCACAAGGCGGGCCTCGGCATCATCCTCGACTGGGTGCCCGGCCACTTCCCCAAGGATGAGTGGGCACTCGGTCGTTTTGACGGCACACCCTTGTACGAGCACCCCGACCCGCTCCGCGGCGAGCAACCCGACTGGGGAACCTTCATCTTCGACTACGGCCGAGCCGAAGTGCGCAACTTCTTGGTGGCGAACGCCCTCTACTGGTTGCAGGAGTACCACGCGGACGGCCTGCGCGTCGACGCTGTCGCGTCGATGCTCTACCTCGACTACTCACGCGAGGCGGGCCAGTGGCGGCCGAACATCCACGGTGGCCGCGAGAACCTTGATGCGATTGCCTTCCTCCAGGAGACGAACGCGGTCGCGTACCGCAACGTCCCCGGCGTCGTCATGATCGCCGAGGAGTCAACCGCGTGGCCGGGAGTGACTGCCCCGACGGACGCGGGCGGGCTCGGCTTTGGCCTCAAATGGAACATGGGCTGGATGAACGACACGTTGCGCTACGTGTCGGAAGAGCCGATCCACCGCGCCTATCACCACCACACGGTGACCTTCTCGCTCATGTACGCCTTCTCCGAGCACTTCATGCTCCCGCTGTCGCATGACGAAGTGGTGCATGGAAAGGGTTCGCTGTACGGCCGCATGCCAGGAGACCACTGGCAGCGCATCGCGGGCCTGCGTGCCCTGTACGCGTACCAGTGGGCGCACCCGGGCAAGAAGCTGCTGTTCATGGGTGGCGAGTTCGGCCAGGTGGCGGAATGGTCCGAGGGCAGGTCCCTCGACTGGTGGCATACCGACGATCCTCTCCACGAGGGACTGCGCCAGCTCATTCGCGACCTCAACCAGGTCTACACCGACTGCCCCGCCCTCTGGCAGCGCGATAACGACGCCGACGCTTTCCGCTGGATCGACGCGGACGACGCCGCCAACAACACGATCTCTTTCGTCCGCTACGACTCCGACGGCTCGCCCGTCGTCGTCGCCGTGAACTTCGCGGGCATCCCCCACGAGGGATACCGCCTCGCATTCCCGCACGCGGGCCTGTGGGACGAGGTTCTCAACACCGATGCGACCGCATACGGCGGATCCGGCGTGGGCAATCTGGGCCGTGTCGAGGCGACGCGACAGGCAGCGAAAGGCTTTGAAGCGTCGGCCCAGGTGCGGCTTCCTCCGCTCGGCGCCGTGTACTTCCGTCCCGCCGCAGAACAGAGCTAGTTCAGCGCAGGCGCAACGCCGAAAGCTCAGTACAGGAGGCTTGCGAGGCGCTGGCGCGCGCTGATGACGCGCGTGTCAGTGGGCCCGACGATCTCGAAGAGCTCGACGAGGCGCTGGCGCACTGGGTCGCGCTCGTCCCCGGAGAGCCTCCCCAGGAGGTCGAGCAGGCGGTCGAAGGCATCGGCCACCGCGCCGCCCAAGACATCGAGGTCAGCAACGGCCATCTGTGCAGAAGGGTCGTCGGCACGATCCGCCGCCGCCATGCGAATGGCGCTCGGATCCGCGTCTCGATTGCGCGCCAGGAGAGCGACCTGCGCTCGCCCGGCCCGCGCGTCGGCGTCCTTGGGGTTTTCCTTCAGCGCCTTGTCGTAGGCGGCGATGGCCGCATCGAAGTCATCACGTTCAATGGCGTCGATCGCTTCCTGGTGCAACGGAGGCAGGGGCGCCTCGGGCTGTTCACCCGCCCCGCCCTCACCTGCCTGGGGCACTGTCATGCCTGCCTGGCGAGCGACATCCACCACCTGGCCGATGACATCGCGGAGCTGGTCGTCCTCGGGTGCGCCCTGGAACAACGGAGCGGGACGACCGCCAAGGATCGCGAGCATCGCCGGCACCGCGCTGACCTGGAAGGCCTGGGCGAGCTGCGGTTGGGTCTCGACGTCCACGGTCGCGAACGTGACCGCGTCACCGTACTCGGCAAGGATCGCCGCGACGCGCGACTCGAGTTCCGCACACTGCGGCGCGCGCACCGAGCACAGCAACACGAAGACTGGCTTGGTCACCGAGCTCTGGATGATCTCGTTGGCGTTCGCCTCGGTGAGTTCAACCGTGTGGCCAGGCGACTTCGCACGGCGCTCGGACGCTTGCTTGGCAGCGGACAGCGCCGCAAGATCCACGGCGCCGCTGAACGGCACGCTCGTCATTGCGTATGACCTCCTAGAACGTGGCTCATTCGGGCTTCACGGACACCAGATGATGCTCTGCAGCGACAACACCAGGCAACTGGCCCTTGCCGGGGGCCGGCACCGACAGCACCACCAGGTCACGGTACGCGTAAGTCACCTTTGTGCTCAGCGAGCCGTCAAGCAGCGGAGCATCATGCGCCGACAGCGTGAGAGTGGCGCCGCTCACCGAGAAGGACGAGCTGATGAGCACCGGGGCGATGACGAGTGCTCCCCCGTCGCCTGTCGACAGCACAAAGGTGTTGGCGAGGTCCGGTTGCACCGTGTCGACGTACGCGCCGCCCGCCTGGGAGGCAGCGGCCGACAGCGACTCACGGGCAGTGAACAGCTGCTGCGCATAGGTGTCGGGCTCATAAGAGGCCGCATGCTCGCTCTCCGGACCCTGGCGCAAGTACTCGATGTAGCCCTCGAGAGCCGCGCGCGGAGACGGATCGACACCCGACTCGCCCAGCGGCAGCTGAGTCGCACCGTCGACGTCACCCGGCATTGCGGGAACCGTTGCGCCCGGAATCATGTGCGCCCACCCGCGAAGCTCGTAGGGAGAGCTCACGTCGTCCTGAACCCATACATAGATCACGGGCGTGAGGTTGTCCTCCGGCGCCGCCGACACCGCGGCAAGCACGCGCGGCCACGACGTCGCGTTCGACACGTAGATGCGCTGCATCGAGCTCGGCAGAAGCTGAGGCGCCTCGTCCGCGACAGCGGCAGCAACCTTGTACTCAGCGGTACGCACGAGCGCCGCATCGCCGCCGATGCGGGGCGCGAGCAAAGACGCGTCTCCCGCACGGTCTGCCTTGCCAAGCGCGGCGAAGGTCTCCTCGACAATTGCCGACGCCATCGACTCGTCGAGCGCGGCACGCGCCGCAGCCGTGGGGGCCGTCTCCACCTGCGGCGGGTCGGCGGCACAGCCAGCGAGCACCAAGGCCGCGGCGAGGCCTGCAATCATGACGCGCTTCATACGTCGCCTCCCGTCGGACGCGTGGGGTCGACTGTGGGAAGCGTCCCCGTGTCCGTGTCGTCGAGGAGAACCTCGGGCAAAGTCGAGCCGGCGAGGCGGCGTTCGCGGCGCGAACCAGGACGCGGCGGAGTGGCCGCCACACCTGAACGCTTGCGCTGCCACGTCTCGATCCGTGCCTGAACGGGGCGGATGTCGATGAGGCCCGACAAGGCGGCAACCACACCAAGAAGAGCGAGCGCACCGCCCACCCACATCATCGGGCTGATCCACTCGTCGTTGACATCGCGCACGGCGTAGAACTCGACCGACTCAAGATTGTCTCCGGTCTCATCGAAGACGACGAGCGTCTCGCCCGCCGCAATCGTCGAGCCGGTGACGACGACGCGGGACTCGCCGCGCCAGGAGTGACGCCACAAGTCATTCGAGCCGTAGTCATACGTTTCCTCGACCGTCTCCGCACTCGGCGCAGGGCTGGGCGAGGCAGCGTCGTCCGTGCTTGCTGTTGCCGCTGCGTCGTCAGCCGTTGCGGCGTCGGCCGCCTCAGCGTCGGCAGAAGGACTCGGGCTTGGGCTCGGAGAGACGGAGGGGGTCGTGATGCGCGTGCCAGTGCGCGTCGCAAGCTCGTCCCAGTCCACGTAACCCAACACGTGAGTGGCGGAGTGGCGCTTGAGCCACGCCTCCGCGTCAACAGGCCGGGCGGTGTTCGCGTCGAGCGCGCCCGAGCCGTTGATGGCAATCCGCTCGATTCCGGGCAGTGCGAGGACCTCAGGACCAAGCACCACAACGGGAGTGTCAAGGCTCTGCTGGGTGACAACCTCACGCTCATCGCGGACCGCCGAAGCGATCACGCCGGTGAGAAACATCACCAGGCCCAACACACCCGCGATGATCGCTGTGGTGCGCAATGTCACGTCATTTCCTCCGAATCGTCGGCGTACAGTCTAGGAGACAACGCACAAGAGGCCCCAGTTGTGGCTTTGTATGCGTGCGTACGCACGGCTAATGTTGTGTGGCTGAGGTCCAGCCGATGAGGAGAACCGATGGCCGACGAGAACCTGCCCTTTCCGGTCGCGATGCGCGGCTACGACCGCGATGCGGTCTCTGCGCACCTGATGAGGCTTGAGGAGTCCCTCGCTTCTGCGCGACAGGAAGCTGAGCAGGCGCGGTCTGAAGCCGCGCAGGCCCATCAGCGTCTTGAGGAGATTCAGAAGAACGCCGCCGAATCAGACCAGCCCACCTACAAGGGCCTCGGCGCACGCGTTGAACACCTCCTCCGCTCCGCCGAAGAGCAGTCAGCTGACGTTGTCAACCGTGCGAACACGCACGCTCAGGACACGATCGCGCGCGCCAACGTCGCCGCTCAGCAGTTGCGCGCCCGTGCCGACAATGAAGTGTCGGAGATCCTCACGCAGAGCCGCCGCGAGGCTGAGGAGATCAAGACCGCAGCAGAGGCCGCCGCACTGCTCACTCGTGAGGCGTCAGAGCGCCAGGCCCAGGAGCTCGTCGCCAAGGCCACCCGCGAGGCTGAGCGCATCTCCGCCCAGGTCGACGCCGAAGTCGCTGAGAAGCGCACCGGCGCCGAGCGCGAGGTGCATTCGCTCCGCGCCACCGTTGAGCGCGAGGTCACCGAGCTGCGTGTCTCCGCGCAGCGCGAGGCGACGGAACTCGTCGACACCGCGCGTGGTGAGGCAGAGCGCACCATTGCCGCCGCCAACGCCGAGGCCCAGCGACTGCAAGCCGAGGCCGAGCAGGTGCTCGCCTCAGCACGGGCCGACGCCGAGCGACTTGAGCGCGAAGCGGCCGAAAAGCTTGAGGTGGCCCAGTCCGAGGCCGAGGCAATCGTTGAGAAGGCCCAGGATGAGGCGACGGCGCTCCAGCGCGAGGCCGCCGCTGTCCGCGCCGACGCCGACAAGCAGGCCTCGACGACAATCTCGACAGCGCGACGCGAGGCAGAGGCGCTGCGCGCTGAGACCGAGCGCACCGCGACGGAGCGCACGGCAGAAGCAGACCGCTACTACGCAGCAAAGGTCGCCGAGGCGGACGAATACGCGGACACCACCGCGAAGGAAGCGGACCACTACCACGCGGCCAAGGTGGCTGAGGCGGACGAGTACGCCGACACCACGACCAAGGAAGCCGACCGGTACCACGCGAGCACGGTCGCCGAGGCCGATCAGTACCACTCGACGCGCACCACGGAAGCGGATCAGTACCACGCCTCCACCATCGCGGACGCAGACCAGCACGACGCCGACACTCGCGCCGCTGCCGACCACTACGCAGCACAGACACGCCAGCGCGCTGACAACGACACCGCGGACCTGCGCAAGCGCACACAGACCGATGTGGCAGCTCTGCGTGCCCAGGTCAACGCCGAACTCAAGGCCCTGCGCGAGCAGGCCGAGACCGAGGCGCAGAACTCGACCGCAGCGGCGCAGGCTGAGGCCACTGCCCTGCTCGAGAAGGCCACGGCGGAGTCAGAGCGACTGCGCAGCGAGGCCCACGCGGAGGCGGAGGCCGCAAGCGAAGAGGCCCGCCGCGCCCGTGAGGACCTCCAGATTGAGATCGCCCAGCGTCGTGAGGCTGCCGAGCGTGAGCTGACCGACCGCCACGCTGCCGTCAAGGCAGAGACCGAGGCAATGGTCGCCGACGCAAAGGCTCGCGCGAACGAGGCCGAGGCGCAGCTGGCCGAGGCTCTCGAGCGCGCCGAGCAGGCCCGCCGCGATGCCGAGGAGCACGCACGGACNTTGCTCAGCAATGCGCGCCACAACGCCGACGACATCGTCTCCGGTGCGCGCGAGCACGCCGAGACGATCATCTCGGAAGCGGTCACCGACGCCGAGCGCGAGCGCGCCCTTGCCAACAAGGAAGTGGCGGAGCTCAACCAGCAGCGCGAGGCCATCACCGCGTACCTCGACGAACTGCGCACGCTGCTCGCCGCAGACCCTGTCCAGAACCTCGCTGCCGCGTCCAAGCTCGCCAAGGAGCACGCTGACAAGGACGCGAAGCGCGCGGCCGAGTCCGAGTAGCGTCAATGGGACAACGTGCGGAGGACGCCTTTGAGCTCGCTGCACGGCTGGAACGACGCCGCCAGGGCGAGAGCGCGCAAGCGGCGGTTCTCATCCGCGAGTTCGCACTGAACGCAACGGCCCAGGGCATTGAGCCCGAACGTCTCTACGCGCGCGGCTACACCGGCACGGCCCGCTACAAGACGAACGTCGTCGGTTGGTACATCAAGCGTGATCGCAGCATCGGAGTCAGCACTGACGGGCTCTTCTACCTGCTCCACGCCCCCGGCTCGCTCGCGGCACGCTTCACGGGCGTAGACCTCGAACCAGCCGATCCCCCGCTCGAGCTGGGCAGGGGCGCGCGCGATGGCGAGTCGATTCCACTGACGGAGGCGCTCGCGATTCGGCTTGAGGCGGGCAACTCCTACTAGAGCGGCGCCAGCGTGCGGCTTCAGCGTGCGGCTTCAGCGAGCGGCGCGGGCGAGCGCCGCGATATGCGCGGCAACCTCCGCAGGCGCCTCAAGACCAGGCAAGTGCCCGACGCCGGGAAGAGTCACGACGTCGAGCTCGAGTGCTTTCGCCATCGCCTCGGCATCCTCGGCGCTCGTGATCGCATCGTCGGCACCACGGATCACGAATGCCGGCACCCCGGCGTTGTCGAGGACGGCGAGGCGCGACGGCCGCGCCGCCATCGCCCGTTGACCCCAGGCGATGCCGACGCCCTTCTGCCGGGCGACATTCGCCGTCAGCGCGGCCAACAGCTCGGCCTTGCCTGCACTCGCCTCGCTGATCATGCCGCGCGCGTGAGACTCCGGGTCGGCGATGCCGTCCGTCGACTCTGCGTCCGTGGCGAGCCGCTCGCGCCGTGCC
>JGI12420J12819_1000346_pt1 | contig 27758 bp, 20 predicted proteins | sample Passage237A_FD_12819 | JGI IMG/M metagenome (IMG submission 12819) | reverse complement strand
TTCCGCATGCTGCCCGAGGACATCGAACGCTGGTATGTGCGCAACAACCGCGGCGAGATGGTTCCATTCTCCAGCTTCACCAGCGGCCGCTGGACGCGCGGTTCGCCCAAGCTCGAACGTTTCAACGGCGTTCCGTCGCTCGCCATCCAGGGCGAACCCGCGCCCGGCGTAAGCTCGGGCGAAGCGATGGCCGCGATGACCGAGCTCGTCGCCAAACTCCCTCCCGGCATCGGCCTGGAATGGGCCGGTCTCTCCTACGAGGAACGTCTGTCCGGCTCCCAAGCCCCCGCGCTCTACGCCGTCTCGCTTCTCATCGTGTTCCTCTGTCTCGCCGCGCTCTACGAGAGCTGGTCGATCCCCGTCGCCGTGCTGCTCATCGTTCCATTGGGCATCGTCGGCACATTGCTCGCCGCGCTCCTGCGCGGGCTGCCCAACGACATCTACTTCCAGGTCGGACTTCTCACGATCGTCGGCCTCTCCGCCAAGAACGCCATTCTCATCGTCGAGTTCGCCAAGGAAAACTACGATCGCGGCCTGAGCCTCATCGACTCCGCCGTCCAAGCCGCCCGCCAGCGCCTGCGCCCGATTCTCATGACGTCCCTCGCCTTCGGTCTCGGCGTGCTCCCGCTCGCCCTCACCTCCGGCGCCGGCTCCGGCAGCCAGAACGCCATCGGCGTCGGCGTCCTCGGCGGCACCATCACCGCCACCGCCCTCGGCATCTTCTTTGTCCCGCTCTTCTTCGTCGTCGTGCTCCGCCTTTTCCGCGTGAAGCCCGCCAACTCGTCCGTGAAGGAGGCCTCCCATGCTTAAACTCTCCCTTCCTCTCGCCTCGCTCCTGATTTTCGCCGGCTGCTCGCTCGCGCCGACTTATCAGCGTCCCGACGCTCCCGTCGCCGCCGCGTATCCAGATTCTACCGACACCGCACCGGCCGGGGCTCCCGCCGCCGATCTCGCCTGGGACGAATTCTTCCGCGACGCGCGTCTGCGCGAACTCATCCGCCTCGCGCTCGACCACAACCGCGACCTCCGCGTCGCCGCGCTCAACGTCGAACGCGTCCGCGCCTACTACAACATCCAGCGCACCGCGCTCATCCCCGGCCTCGACGCCGCCGGCGACGCCGTTCGCCAGCGCACGCCCGCCGACTTGAGTCCGTCCGGCCGCGCCACGACGTCGTCGAGCTACAGCGTCGGCCTCGAAATCCCGTCCTACGAACTCGATTTCTTCGGCCGCATCACGAGTCTCCGCGATCAAGTTCTCCAACAATACCTCGCGACCGACGAGGCGCGCACCAGCGCGCAGATCAGCCTGATCTCCGCCGTCGCCCGCCAATACCTCGCGCTGCTCGCGACCGACGAACAACTCGCGCTGGCCCGCCAGACGCTCGACGCCGCCCAACGCGCCTATGAACTGAACCGCGCGACGTTCGAGGCCGGTGCGAGCTCCGAGCTCGACCTCCGCACCGCCGAAACCCAACGCGCCGCCGTGCAGGCGAACGTCGTCGCCCTCGAGCAACAGCGCGCCCGCAACGAAAACGCACTCGTTCTCCTCATCGGCACTCCGCTCCCTGCCGATCTCCCGCCCGCCGGCTCGCTCGCCACGCAGGAGCTGCTTCAGGATCTTCCCGCCGGCCTGCCCGCCGACCTCCTGCAGCGCCGCCCCGACATCCGCGCCGCCGAGCACCAGCTTCAGGCCGCGACCGCCAACATCGGCGCCGCCCGCGCCGCCTTCTTCCCGTCCATCAAGCTCACCGCCTTCGGCGGCACCGGCAGCGCCGAGCTGTCCGGCTTGTTCGAAAAGGGCTCCGGCCGCTGGAGCTTCGCTCCGTCGATCACGCTCCCGATCTTCGCCGCCGGTCGCAACAAGGCCCAACTCGACGTCGCCTGGATCGAGCAGCGCATCGAGGTCGCCAACTATCAAAAAGCGATCCAGACCGCCTTTCGCGAAGTCGCCGACGCCCTTGCCGTCCGTCGGTTGATCGACGACGAAGTCGCCGCGCAGGAAACCCGCGTCGCCGCCGCGCAACGCCGCTACGATCTCACCCAGCTTCGCTTCGAGGGCGGCGTCGACAGCTTCCTCACCGTGCTGCTCGCCCAGCAGGAGCTCTACGCGGCGCAACAGGCGCTGATCCAAACGCGCTTCTCCCGCCTCGCCAATCTTACCACGCTCTACGCCGCGCTCGGCGGCGGCTGGCAGGAAGCGCCCCCCGCGTCTCCGGAAGTCTGATACAACCCGCCATGTCCGCCACGCCTCGCGCCTCGTCGAAACGTCGCTCCTCCGCTCCGCCGGAGAGCGGCGCGCGCGTCGCGGCGGACTGGCGTTCGCTCTTTCCGCTCTGCCCGGGCGCCACCGCCGCTCCATCCGAACGCGCCGCCGGTGACCTTCTCCTGCAATTCACCTTCTCCGCCCGCTCCCTCCGCGAAGGCCTGCTGCGCATTTACGGCCCTCGCGGTTTCAACGACCACAAGTTCATCGTGCTCATCGCCCTCAGCGCGATGAAGTCGCGCTCCTCCACGCCGTCGATCCTCGCCGACTACGCCGGCATCACGCGCGCCTCGATGACCGACGTCCTCGACAGTCTCGCCCGCCGCCGCTGGATCGTGCGCCATCGCGATCCGGAAAACCGCCGCAATGTCCGCGTGAAACTCACCGCCACCGGCCGCCGCGCACTCGAGGCTGTGGCCGCCCACTACTTCGAGCTTTCGTCCGAACTCCTTCGCTCCGTGCCCGCAAACGACCTCGCCGCATTCGCGCGCGTCTGCGCGTTCCTCCACGACGCCGGCTCCAAGCTCGCCCCCCGCAACGCCTGATCTCGTCCGCCATGCTTCCTCCCGAAACCCTCGTTCGACTCCGCGAAGCGCAACGTCGCTCCGCTCACGAACAGCAGCTTCTCTCCGGTCGCGACTGGATTCTGATCGCGATGTGCGTGCAGCTCCTCAGCGCGCTCCATCCGCTCTTCGTCTGGATCAACGTGCTCCTGCTCGAAAGCCCGAGCCCCGTTCACGAAGAGCCCGCGATCACCTTGGCCGCCGCGCTCGGCCTCGCCGCCGCGCTCGGCCTGCTCTCGTGGTGGGCGAAATACGCGCCATTCCGCGCATCGATTGTCGCGGTGATCGCGTTTCTCGCCACGCAGGCCGCCCTCGGCTATTTCAACCCCGGCGCGCTCGTCTCCGGCGCCATCGTCAAATCCATCGTCCTCATCGGTCTGCTCCAGGCCGCGCGCATCGGACACTTCCGTCACCGCGCCCTCTGACGCCATGAACGCTCTCCAGCCGCTCCACACCGAGCCCGCGGACCCGACGCCCGACCAAGGCCCCAGCCACCGCGGCGGTCCGTCCGCCCTCTTCTTCGCCCTGTTCTGCGCCTTCTCCGCCGCCGGAATTCTGCTCCTTTTTTGGCGCGAGGGCATCCGCATCTGGGCCGCCCTCGGCGCCCTCGTTTTCGCCGGCGCCGCTTCCTACGCCTGCTGGTGCCTCATCGAACACGCCCGAGCCGGCCGCATCACGCTCCGCTCGCATCTCGTGCTCACCGGCACGCTGGCTTTCGACATCCGCTGCACCTGCCGCGATGTCGCCGCCACCGTCTTCTTCGAACCGGACCAAATCGCTCCCGGCGCCACGAGCCAGCTTCTTTGTTTCGTCGAAAACTACGCCTGCCGCCGCCGCATCGCCCACTTTCGCATCGGACCGCACGCGCACCTCGGCCTCGCCAAACCGTCCGACGTTTTCCTCGAACTCGCCCCCGGCCAGGCCGCCGTTTACGCCCTGCCGCTCACGATCGCCTCGTCCCTTCCACCCGGCGAACACGATCTTCCGATCGAACTAAAAGTCGACCAGCCCAACGGCGCGGGCGCCCTCCTCCCCAACGCCCCGCGTCACCTCCACGATCTCTGGAAAGTCCATTTCGCCGTGCCGTTCACGGTCTCCGAGATTCCCGAAAAACCGTCTTCCCGCCCCTCGACGCTCCGTCCCCGCTTTGTCTCTCTCGCTTCGGTCACGTTCGCCGCGCCCGCTCTCTCGCCACTCGCCGAGCTGATCCAGTCATCCCCGACTCGCTCGACGTCCTGAGCCTCCGCGGATTCCTCAGCTCGCTGTCGAGCCTCCCGTCTCCGTTCGCGCTTTCTTTTTCGCCGTGGAAAACTCCACCCGCGCGTGCGCGATCACGCGCCCGCGCTTCACTTCGCGCGCAAAATACCCCACGAGCGCAAACGCCCCCGCCGCCGCCATCGCCTGCCACAGGAACGCGCTCGAATAGTCGAACGTGCTCTTCCCCGCGGTTCCAAACACGTGCGTGAATCCTTGCACCCACAACCCCGCGCCATTGATCAGTAGAAAATTCGCGAGCCCGCCCACGAACGAAAATCCGGCTCCCGCCGTCCCATAGCTGTTGCTCGGCAGGTAGTCGTAAACCAGCGGCCCCCACAGCACCATCACCAGCGACATCGTGCCTTCGCTCAGAATCGCGAACGTCAGCAGCGTCGAAAACGACAGCGAGTAATCCGTCCCGAATCGCACCACCAGCCACAGCGTCAGGTTGATCGCCACGGGCACGATCAGCGCGAAGTGAAACAGCCTCAGCCGCGGCAATCGATCGGCGAGATAACCCCACATCGGCACGAACAGCGCCATGTTGACGATCCCGATCGTCGCCGCCGCCCAACCGACTTGCTGCTTCGAAAATCCGAGCTGCTCCGTCGTGAAGAGCGTCACGAACGCTCCAAACGATGACGCCATGAACGACCCGATCCCGCCGATCACCAGATACGGGCTCACATAGAGCAGATACACCATCCATTGCTGACGATTGCCAAACACGTCGCGGAAAAATCCCATCACAGAAAATCGCTCGCGCCGAATGCTCTCCGGCGGCGGCGTCTCGCGCACCTTGAACGCCAGAAACGCCGACGCCCCCAACACCGCCGCGCTCCCCACCCAATAAATCAACCGTTCCCCGTCCACCCGCAGCCAGTCGTTCATCCGCCCGAGGTCGTATTGCCGGTCGAACTGCGCCAGCATCACGCCGTTGAAGAACAGGCCGGTCATGTTCTGCATGATGCTGCGCATCGTCGACGCCCGCCCGCGTTGCGACGGCGGAATCACTTCGTTGTAGAGCGGCTCGTAGGGCGAGCCCACGTCCGAGCAGAACTGAAAAATGATGATCAGCGCGGCGAGCGCCCACACATTGTCCGCCAGCGGCACGAAGAACATCGCCAGCGCTCCGCCCGTCCACCCCACGATCAACAACGGCCGCCGCCGCCCCCAGCGCGTCCACATCCGGTCGCTCATGTAGGACGCCCACGCGCTCACGAGAAACACCATCGCGAAATTGATGCTGCTCAGCAGCGCCACGATCGCCGGACTTTCGACCAGCTTCCGGATGGTGAACGCCAGCGGCGCTCCCCCGCAGTTACCGAAATAGGTCAGCGAAGCCCACGGGAAAATCATCCACGCGACCCAGCTCCATCGCACTTTCGCGTGGTGTGTTTCGATTTTCTTCATCCGTTGAGCTCGAAGGTCAGAAGTTCACGCCGCGCAAACCGTCCCGCATTCAGCCGGGCAAAGTCAAAGCGTTCGGGTCGCCCCATCACCGCACTTACGTCGAGCGACGTGCCGCCACGCAACACGAGCTCCGCCACCATTTGCGCGATGCCCGCGTGACACGTGATGCCGTGACCGTTCAACCCGACCGCGTGGAAAAAATTCTCCACCCGCTCGTCGCGCGACACGATCGGAAACCCGTCCTCCGTCGTTCCATACACGCAGCACCATCCGTTCAAAAACGTCGTCTTCGGCAAATGCCAGTAACGCCGGACGACCGATTCCACCGCCTCCGGAAATTCCGCGTCGTTCGCCTTGTTCACGAAATCCGGATCGACCGTGAATCCCGATTTCGTCGTGTGATGATGCTGCCCGAACAGCATCGTGTCGCCGATCTCCCCGCGGCACCACACGCCTTCACCATTCACCTCCTGGGGCAGCGGCGTCAGCGGCGCGCGCTCCACCCCGTCGTCGAACGCCGTCGCCACGCACACCTGGATCCGTTGCGGCGTCAGCGCCAGCTCGCTCCCCGCCAGCGCCGCCACCTTTGCGCCCCAAGGTCCACCCGCGTTCAACACGGTCCCCACCTTCCACGCTCCACGTCGCGTCACCAGAGTTTCGATACGCTCCCCCGTCTTGCGCATCTGCAATACCGGCGTGTTCCGCATCACGGTCACGCGTCCGGTCGCCACCGCGAGTCTCTCATACACCGCCGTCAACGCCGTCGGATCGACATAGCCTTGATTCGGATAGTAGAGTCCTCCGCGCAGGTTCTCTTTTTTGATCCACGGAAACCGCCGCACGACCTCGTCCGCCGAAAGCACCTCCTGCTCATAGATGCTGTGCGGTTGTCCGCCAAATCGCCGCGCGTAAACGCCCGGCTCCGTCGGCGGCTTTCCCTCCCCATGGAGAGCCAGCAGCGTGCCCCACGGTTGGAATCCGAAATCATGCTCGCGCCGCAACTCTTGCACGCGCGCAAAACCAATCAGCGTCAGATACGCGTAGATCTCACCCATGTCGTGCAGGCAGATCACCCCCGCCGATCCGCCCGTCGTCCCTGTCGCCGGCAACTGTTTGTCGAAGACCACGATCCTCGCGTCGCTCTGCCGCGCCAGCTCATACGCGCAGCTCAGCCCGATGATCCCGCCGCCCACGATCGCGATGTCCGCACTGCGCTCGTGAGTCCCGATGTTCGTCTGTTTGTCGGCCTTCATATTCGATATCACCCGAGACTCGCGACCGCTTGACTGCCAATTCGCCGCGGACCGCGACGCGTCTTCACGTCCGCAATCGCCGCGCTCATCATCGCCAGGCTGCGCACATTGTCCTGCGCCGCCGTCTCCGGCTGACGTCCTGTTCGAACACACTCCACGAACTCGCGCATCACGCTCACGTGTGACTCGTCCGGCCCCGCCGCGCGCACCGGAATCACCTGCGTCTTGTGCTCGCTCTTGAATCCGCCCGTCCGCCCAACCGTTTCCACCACGACCCGTTCCGCCCCGTCCCACGTCAGCGTGCCCTTCGTCCCGCAAAATCGCCACGCGCCGTTCCCCGACGTCGCGCAGCCTTCCGCACACCAGCTTCCGCGATAACTGAACACCAGATCGCTCGCGAATTGGAAGGTCGCAAACGCACTCGCTCCGTGACGATACCACGAACCCGCGGGATTCCATTCGCAGCAGTCCACCCGAGTCGGCTCATCCGCCCCGAAGAATCTCGCCAGGTCGAAATGATGAATCGCCATCTCCATCAGCAGCGGATGCTCCATCGTGTCGCGAAAGTTCCCGAAATGCAGCGCGTCGAAATAATCGCAGGTCATCGTGGTCACGTGCCCGATCAAGCCCGACATCAACACCTCGCGCACCCTGCGCGGCGCCGCGCGGTATCGATAATTCTGCGACACCGCCAACAGGCGCTGCGCCTTCGCCGCCTCGTCCACCAAATCTCGCCCCTGCGCCAGCGTCGCCGCCAGCGGCTTCTCCGACAACACGTGCGCTCCCGCCCGCAGCGCCGCCCGCGACACCGCGTGATGCGCCGCCGGTGTCGTGCAGTTGAAAACGATATCCGGTCCCAACTCGCCGATCAGCGCCGCCGCGTCGCCGCCCGCGCTCGCACCCGGCGCAAACTCGTCCCGGCGCGCCTGAGCCGCTTCCTGGTCCACGTCCGCCAATCCCACCAACTCCACGTCCGCCACCTGCGCCGCCGCCTGCAGCCATACCGCCGCCATGCTGCCGCACCCCACGTGAACCACCCTAAGCCGCTTTTTCATTCCTTTCCGCCGAGCTCCTTCCTCACCGCCGCCCATCGTCCCGCCATCTGCTCGTCGAAGATCAGCGGCTCGAACCCGACCTGCAGATAAACTTTGATCGCCGGCAGCCGGTGATCGTCGGTCTTCAAATAAATCCGGCGATATCCCGCCTCGATAAACCGCCGCACCACCGCCGCCGTCGCTGCGCGCCCCAGCCCCTGCCCCGCGTGCCCCGGCAGCGCCGCCACGAATGAGAGCTCGCCGCCTTCCGGATGCCGCTCGTTCGGCGCATGATTCGCATTTGCCGTCGCCACGATTTCCCCCGTCGACCGGTGCTCGATCACGAAAAACCCGCGCGGCAGCACGCCGCGCCGATGCGCCTCGATCCGCTCCGCCGGCCACTCGCCAAATCCCACCGCCGCCATCAACCGGCTCCACGCCGCATAATCCCGCGGCTCCAACTGCCTCAGCACGTATTCGCTTCTCAACGACACCTCCGGCAGCGCCGTCAGCTTTGTCTCCGGCCAGATCATCTCCAGTTGCGGCCGCGACGGCGTCAGCCACGCCCGCGAATCCGGCACGTCCATCCACGCCCCGCCGCGGAGGATCGACTGCTGCGAGATCAGTCCCGGCAGCGTCATGTCCATTCCCGCATGAATATCGATCGGCGATGGTATCTCCCCGCGCACCCCGCGCACAAAGTCTCTCACCTCGAAAAAGTCCCCGCCGCCATGCCCCGCCTTCAACGCCTCTTCCGGCGGATTCCGCCACTCTTCCGGCAAATACTTTCCCGCGAAGTCCGGCCGCGTCAGCAGTTCGTCCACCGAAAACCACTTCGGCTCCTCGCTCAGCTCCGGCAACCACAACCTCCCGTCGTGATACGCCCCCGTCGTCCCCTGCAGCTCGTAATGCGTCTCATACGGACGCGGCGACACCAGCGTCAGCCGCAAATCGATCAGCGCATCCCGATCCGTTTTGCCCAGCGTCACCGTCGTGTCCTCGTGAAACAATTTTCCTTCCGTGTCTCGGTGATGTTTCCCGCTGCCCGCGCACGCCACGCGCACGATCCGCTGCCCCGCCAGACACTTCAGCACCGGCCCGAGGCTGTGCGTGGGATAGGTGTTCCCGTCGATCCCCATCTGCCAGTGCCGCCGCCACGGCGTGTCCGGAATCATGTGCGTCACGTCGTGCAAATACGAACAATACGCATAATACAACTCGCCGAACTTCCCCTGCCGCGCCAGCTCCGCGATCAACCGGTTTTCTCGCCAGTAACAATAATTCTCCGCGAGCATGTAGATCCCTCGGCTCGCCGCGGCGGCGAGCACCAGCTCTCGCGCTTCCTCCAACCCCACCGCCGCCGGCACTTCGCTCATCACGTGGAGATTCCGCTGCAACGCCATGATCGCCTGCCGCGCATGCAAATGCTGCGGCGTCCCGATCACCACCGCGTCCAGCTTCGCCCGATCGAGCATCTGCTCGTAATCCGTGTAACGCTCCACTTCGCGATCCGGCCACTCGTTCAACGCTTCCTGCCGCAGATCGCAGATCGCCGTGATCCGCGCGCCGCTCACTTCAAACGCCGTGCGGAAATTTCCGCCGCGCCCCGCGGCGCCGACGAGGCCAACACGGACCGGGCGCTGGCCGGTCCTGGAATCGGAAATGGGAACAGAAGCACTCATGCGATGTTTTCGACGGTCGGATAAGGGGTCGCCCGTCGGCGTCGGCGCAAAGCAACCCTGCCACAACCTCCCCTCAACCGCGAGTGCACTCATCCCGATGACCCGACGCTGCGCCCCCGTTTTCCACGCTCACCGGGATGATTCGCCCGCACCTTGATGCTACCTTCTCTCCCACCCTCGCTTTCATTCTTCCCCGTGCACTCGCCCGCATCCGAACTCACCCCACTCGCCCTCCTCGCCGCCGGCATGTCCCAACACGGCGAAGGTCCCGTCTGGGACGCGCGTCTGCGCCGTCTCTATTGGGTCGACATCGTTCACGGCCAGTTGCACTGGCTCGACGAAAACGCGCTCCAACGTCGCACGCTCGAAGTTCCCCCGCCCCTCGGCTTCGTCGCCCCCACCGACGATCCCGCGATCCTCGTCGCCGGCATCGGAAGTTCTCTCGCGCTCCTTCATCTCGAAACCGGCCGCATCGAAACGCTCGCTCAACTCGAGCCCGCCGACGCCCCGCTCCGCTGCAACGACGGCAAATGCGATCCCACCGGCCGCGTCTGGGCCGGCACCATGTCCACCCAGCCCGACGCCCAACCGCCCGGNTCCCTCTTCTCCCTAGACTCCTCCGCCCCGCTTCAACGCGTCCTCCGCGACGTCGGCTGCAGCAACGGCCTCGCGTGGAGCGTCACCCGGCGCGAGTTCTACTTCATCGATTCCCTCGCGCATCGCATCGACCGCTTCCGCTGGGATCCCGACACCGGAAACATCGGCGACCGCTCGACGCTCGCCTCCTTTCCCGACGACCACGGCCTGCCCGACGGCATGTGCATCGATACCGACGGACACCTCTGGATCGCCTTCTGGGACGGCGGTTGTGTCCGCCGTATTCATCACGAAACCGGCGCCACGCTCGCCACGATCCACCTTCCCGCGAAACGCGTCACGTCCTGCACGTTCGGCGGCACCGATCTCGCCACGCTTTTCATCACCACGTCGCACGAGGGTCTCTCCTCCTCCGACCGCGCCGCACAACCGCTTGCCGGCGGCGTCTTCTCCGTCACACCCGGCCCCCGCGGCCTCCCCGCCGATCTCTTCCACCTTCGCTCCCTCGCCTCATGAAACACGATCGCCTGCTCGCCGGTCAGGTCGCCGTGATCAGCGGCGGCGCGGGCGACATCGGCCGCGCCATCGCCCGCCGCCTCCACGCACACGGCGCCCGCGTCGCTCTTGGCGACGTCCTTCCCGCCGCCAAGGTCCGCTCCCGTGTCGCAAAATTTCACTACACCGAGGTCGACGTTTCCGACGCCTCCGCGATCGACGCCTGGCTCACCCGCGCCTCCCGCGACCTCGGCCCGCCCTCGTTGATCATTCCCAATGCCGCCGTCGTCGAACTCGGCAACGCGCTCGACACCTCCGTCGAGGCGTGGACTCGCACGTTGAACGTCAATCTCACCGGCGCTTTCCTCCTCGCCCAACTCGCTGCGAAACGCCTCGTCGCCGCCCGCCGCCGCGGCCGCGTCGTCTTCGTCGGTTCCTGGGCCGCGCACGCGCCGCATCCCGGCATCGCCGCCTACTCCGCCGCCAAGGCCGGCCTCCGCATGGCCATGCAATGTCTCGCGCTCGAACTCGCTCCGCACGGCATCCTCGTCAACGAGGTCGCACCCGGCCGCGTCGACGCCGGCCTCAGCAAACGTCTCTTCGATCAAACTCCGGGCTTTCGCGAACGCGCCCGCGCCGGAGTCCCGATCCGCTCGCTCCTCGATCCCTCCGAAGTCGCCGACGGCGTCGCGTATTTGTGCCGGCCCGACAACCGCCAGATGACCGGCTCCGTGCTCCTTCTCGACGGCGGCCTCTCGCTCGTGCGCGCCGTTTGATCCGCCATGCCCGCGCCCCACCCGCTGCTCACCACGGCGTTTGTCGGTCGGATCGGCGTCGCCCGCGTCGACATCACGCCGCCGCTCGCCATCAACGCCCGCAACTGGGGCGCCGCCACGCACGACGTCGCCGAAGGCCTCCACCGCCCGCTCACCGCGACCGTTCTCGCGCTCTCCTCCGCCGACGACCCGCGCCCGCTTCTCCTCATCGCCGCCGATCTCGGCTGGTGGAAGTCCCGCGAAGACGAATTCTTCGTCCGCGGCGCTCTCCTCGATCAACTCGCGCTCGATCCCGCCCGCATCCTTCTCTCGCTCTCGCACACCCACGCCGGCCCCGATCTCTACCGCGAGGATCGCCACAAACCCGGCGGCGAACACATCGAGCCCTACCTCACCTCTTTGCGCGATCGCCTCGTCGCCGCCGCGCGCGACGCTCTCGCCTGCCGCACTTCCGCCCGTCTTTCGTGGCGCTACGGCCGCTGCGACCTCGCGCAAAACCGCGACCTTCCCCATCCGTCCGAACCGCGTTTCCTCGTCGGCTGGAATCCTCACGTGCCCGCCGACGACACGCTTCTCGTCGGCCTCGTCGAAGACGCCCACACCCACGTCCCGCTCGCCACCCTCGTCAACTACGCCTGCCACCCCACCACGCTTGCCTGGGAAAACCGCCTGCTTTCGCCCGACTTCCCCGGCGCCCTCCGCGAGCTCGTCGAATCCGCGACGCACGCGCCGTGCCTCTTTCTCCAAGGCGCGTCCGGCGATCTCGGCACCGTCGTCCAACACGGCCGCGATCCCGCCGTCGCCGACCAACTCGGTCGCCGCCTCGGTCACGCCGTGCTCAGCGTCCTCGAAAGCTGGCCCGACGCCCTTCACCGCGTCGACCAGATTGTCGAGTCCGGCGCCCCGCTCGGCATCGCCCATCCCGTCCCCCCCGCCACCTCCTCCGCGCTCGCCGCCGATCTTCGCGACGTTCCCTTTCCCCTCAAACCTTCCGAATCCATCGCCGAAATCGAAGCCGCCCTCTCTACCTGCGTCGATCGCGCCCTCCGCGAACGTCTCTGGCGCAAGCGCGCCATCCGCCGCATCGTCGGCGACGGCCCCGTGTCCGCCATGCCGCTGTGGACCTGGCGCCTCGGCGAGGCGCTGCTCTTCGCCCAGCCCAACGAGGCGTATTCACATTTTCAGCACACCCTCCGCGCCCGCCTCGCCCCGCACCCTATCGTCGTCCTCAACGTCACCAACGGCTACGCCGGCTATCTCCCTCCGCGCTCCCACTACGAGCGCGATCAATACTCCGTCTGGCAGACACCTTTCGCCCCCGGCTCGCTCGAACTTCTCACCGAGCAGGCCCTCGCAAGCGCCGCGCGCCTGCTGGACCCCGGCACGGCACGCGACTGATCCGCGGCGCCTTCATCTCCTCTCGCTCGGCGGCCAGCCGAACTTCCGTCGATACGCCTTCGAGAAATAAAGCGGATCCGCATATCCGACCTTTGCCGCCACCTCCTTCACCCCGAACGTCCCGCGCGCCAGAAAATCCCGCGCCCGCGCCAGCCGCAAATCCTGCAGATACGCGATCGGCGTCATCTTCAGGTGCTCGATAAACATCCTTCGCAGCGTGGAGTTCGACATCCCCGCCGCTCGCGCCACGGCCTCGATCGTCAGCCCCGCCTCCGCCGAGCGCGCATCGATCACCGCCAGCGCGCGCTGCAATCGCGCCGGCCGCGTCGCTCCTTCCGGCGCCTCGCCCGCGAGCGACAGATTTCCCAGCAGACGAATCAACGCCGCCTTCAACATGGTCGTTCGCAGCGGATCCGCCGTCGCCCGATGCCATCGCACCGCCTCCCCAAACGCTTCCGCGCTCCACTCCTGGCTCCGCCCGCGCATCACCTCCAACACCGGATCCTTCCCGAAACGTCGAAACTCTTCCCGTCCTCCCACCTCGAGCGACAAACACGCATACTTCGCCCCCGTGCCCGCCAGCTCCGCGCGATTTCCATGATGCGCATTGATCCACGCCACGTCGCCCGGCTCCAGCTCCCGCTCACGGTCTCCCACCCGCAACACGAACCGACCGCGCAACACCAGCACCAGCTCCAGCAACGCCCGCGGTTCCGTCTGCAGCACCTCCCCCTGCTCCGCTTCGGCAAACACCAGCGGCACCGCCGTCTGCCGGTCCAGCCAGCCGATCAGGTCTTTCACCGTCATGATCGTTTTTTCCATGCTTCTGCCGCTTTTCTCCATCGCATGCTGCTTGCGACCACGGCTCAACGCGACGAAAAACTCCATTCCTCGTTCGTCGCCATGCCGATCATCCAAGGTAACAACGCCAACCAGCCCGCCAACGACTTCACCTACTGGGGTCTCGCCCGCTTCAAGCAAGGCGAGCGCAACATCACCGAGCCGCATTTTCACGACTGCGACGAATACGTCTTCATGATCGAGGGCCGGATGCACATGCGCTCCGAGGGCATCGACTACATCCTCGAACCCAAGGACGTCCTCGTCACCCGTATGGGCGATGTCCACGAGGTCGTCGAAATTCTCGAGGACACCACCTATTTCTGGGCCGAGGGCCCGATGCGCGGCCTTAAACGCGAAGGCCACCTCGATCCCCGCCTGCCGCGTTCCCCCGTATCATGAAATCCATTACGCTCGACGCCCTCGGCCTCCCTTCACAGCTCCCGCTCCCGCAACGCCGCGACTGGCGCATCGGCCTCGTAGGCCTCGGCGGCATTTCCCGCGCCCACCTGCCCGCCTATCGCGCCGCCGGCTGGCAGGTCGTCGCCGCATCCGATCTCGATCCCGCGCGACGCGAGGCCGCCGCCCAGGACTTCGGCCTCGCGTCGGTCCATGAGGATTTCCGCCGCGTGATCGAAGACCCCCGCGTCGAGGTCATCTCGCTTCTCACGCAACCCACCGCCCGCGAGGAAATCGTCGCCGCCTGCGCCGCCGCCGGAAAACCGCTTCTCACCGAAAAACCCCTCGCGCTCGATCTCGCCGCCTGCGACCGCATGATCGCGACGACCGACGCCGCCCGCGTCCCCTTCGCCGTCAGCCAAAACTATCGCTGGCTCCCCGCCCCCTTCGCCGCGCTGGGCCTGATTCGCGCCGGTTGGATCGGCCATCCCTATTTCGCGAAGATCGAACTCCACGGCACGCAGGACCGCGATCTGGCCGAGCATCCGTTCTACAGCACGTGCCGCGATTTTCTCACCGTGCAGTGGAACAGCCATCTCGCCGACCTCGTGCGCGGTTTCATGGACCGCGATCCGCAGCGCGTCCTCGCCCGCACCAGCCGTATGCCCGGCCAGGCTTTCGCCGCCGACAACTTCCTGACCAGCCTCATCGACTTCGGCCCCGAAGGCACCGCGCTCATCGTGCACAACGAACTGCATCGCGGCGGCCTCAATTCCAACGAGGTCCGCATCGAAGGCGACCAAGGCACGCTCACCTTCCCGCTCTGGGGCAAGACGCTCACGCTCCGCTCCGATCGCCTCGGCGCCGAACCCCACGCGCTCGATTGCGCGCCGGCCGGCTTCCTCGACAGTTTCTGCGGCCCGATGGCCGACTTGCTCATCTCGCTCGAACAAAACCGCGAGCCACTCGTCAGCGCCCGCCGCAACGTCGCCACGATCCGCCAGATTCTCGCCGAAGATCTCTCCGCGCGAAACCGCGCCCGCTGGGAAGCGCTTCAGCTTTCCCGCTGCACCTGACGCAGCCGCGGCTGCGCCTCGCGCCGCTCCCGTCGCAGTCCTTCCGCTCGTCGACGCGCTCGGCTCGCGCCACTGGCACGCTGCACCGTGCGCCGCAGCCGTTTGCACGCCCGCCCTCCGCCGAAGCCTCTTCTTACCTATGTTCCCTTAGGGAATCCCTGACGTGAGGCCGAGCAGTCTCCCACCTTATACCCCGGGGAACTCGCCGGTGTTAGAACCTTCGCACCCTCACGCCAGCGTCCATGACTTCATTCCTTTCGTCGCGGCCGCATTTGCCGGTTCGCCTTTGCCCCCCCGTTTTTCGCGTCGCGCCCGTTCGCGATCGGCTTTGCGCCGGCCTCCTGACTCGCCCCTGCGTCCGCTCGCGTCATGAGCGGCGAGGTGCCGATGACACCTGCCAATCGGCCCTTTCCTCGAACAGTCGCTCAGGGAAAAGCGCACGCCGTGCCGTCGATCATGGACCGAACCTGCCTGTCTCTGGGGCAAACATTCAGTTGCCCCTGATTCCTTCACTTCATCGCTCATGAATCTCCGTCGCTTCCTTGTCGTTGCGGGCGCCCTGCTCGCAGCGGCGACCGCTTCAGCTTACAACTTCTCCCTCAGCCAGCTCCAAGGCGTCACGCTCACTGCGTCCACCTCGCTCCAGTTTGGCCCCGACCACCGGCTCTACGTCTCGCAGGTCGACGGGCTCATCAAGGCCCTCACCATCCAACGCTTGGGCCCCAACAACTACCAAGTCACCGCCACCGAAAACATCGAGCTCGTCAAAAACATCCCCAACTACGACGACTCCGGCGTCCGCAACTTCACCCTCAACAAGCGCCAGGTCACCGGACTTCTCGTCGTCGGCACCGCCGACAATCCCATCCTCTACGTCAGCTCCAGCGATCCTCGCATCGGCGGCGGCAGCGGCGGCGAAAACGATCTCAACCTCGACACCAACTCCGGCATCATCTCGCGTCTCACGCGCGTCAACGGCACCTGGACCAAGGTCGACATCGTCCGCGGCCTCCCGCGCTCCGAGGAGAATCACGCCAACAACGGCCTCCAGCTCGATCCCGTCACCAACACCCTCTACGTCGCCCAAGGCGGCAACACCAACGCCGGCGGTCCTTCCATCAACTTCGCCTACATGTGCGAAACCGCCCTCTCCGCCGCGATCCTTTCGATCGATCTCGACGCCATCGAAGCGCTCCCGGTCAAGACCGACCCCTACGGCCAGAAATACCTCTACGATCTTCCCACGCTCGACGACCCCAATCCCAGCCGGGCCCACAATCCCGACGGCTCCGACGTCAACGATCCTTTCGGCGGCAACGACGGCCTCAACCAAGCCAAGCTCGTCCCCGGCGGCCCGGTGCAAGTTTACTCGCCCGGCTGGCGCAATCCTTACGATCTCGTCATCACGAAAACCCCCGGCCGCGAGGGCCGCATGTATTCCTTCGACAACGGCGCCAACGTCGGTTGGGGCGGTTATCCGAAAAACGAGGGACCCGGCGGCACCGTCACCAACGAATACGTCGAGGGCGAACCCGGCCAGGTGAACGACAAGGACGGCCTCTACCGCGTCACGTCCGGTTTCTACCGCGGTCACCCCAATCCCGTTCGCGCGAATCCCGCCGGTGCCGGCTGGTTCCATTTCGACGCTTCCAAACCGCCCGGCTCGCAGAAGATCTACTCACTCAATCCCACCTCCGACTGGCCTTCCGTTCCCGTTTCCATGGCCAATCCCGTCGAGGGCGACTTCCGCCTCCCCGGCGTCGCCGATGGCGCGCTCCTCACTTACACCGAATCCACCAACGGCCTCGCCGAATACGTCGCCACCAACTTCGACGGCGAAATGCAGGGCAACCTCATCGCCGCCGGCTACGACGGAAAACTGCTTCGGATCGCCCTCTCCGAAGACGGCAACGCCGTCACCAACGGCGTCGAGTTTCTCGCCACCGGCTTCGGCAACCAGCCCCTCGATGTCACCGCGCCCGATCCCGGCCACGGCGCTCCGTTCGTCGGCACCATTTGGGTCGTCCACTACTCGCCCGCGAAAATCACGATTCTCGAACCCGCCGATTTCGATTCACCCGGCGGTTCCACCTGCACGGGCATCAATTCCTTCGACGTCGACGAAGACGGCGACGGCTTCAGCAACGCCGACGAAATCGCCAACAACTCCGATCCGTGCTCCGGCGCCATTCGTCCGCCCGACTTCGACGGCGACAATGTCTCCGATCTGCTCGATCCCGACGACGACAACGACGGCATTCCCGACCTCCAGGATCGCTTTCCCGTCGATCCGTTCAACGGCATCAACCTCGCCACGCCCCTCCATTACGAGCTCTTCAACGATTACGGCGTCGGCTTCTACGGTGTGGGCTTCACCGGACTCATGATGAATCCCGGCGAGAATTACCTCCAGCGCCGCAGCCCCGACAACATCATCGCCGGCGGCACGGCCGGTCTCTTCACCATCGCGCAGGCCGGCACCGGCACGCCCCGCGGCTCCGCGAATTCGCAGAAGGACGCGTATCATTTCGGCATTACGTCCAACGCCTACACCCCATCCTATCTCGTCAGCGTGCGCCTCGCCGGTCCGTTCTTCAGCAGCTCGCCCACCGGCTCTCAGCGCCAGGGCGTCTACGTCGGCAACGGCGATCAGGACAACTACATCTCCATCGCTCTCCACGCCAATAACGGCGCCGGCGGCATCGAGGTCGTGCACGAATCCGCCGGCGTGATCGTCGCCGAAACGATCCATCCTTTCCCCCAGCTCGACGACTCCTCGATCGTCGACGTGTTTTTCCAGATCGATCCGGCCAACGGCACCGTCCTTCCCCTTTACCAACTCGAAGGCGAATCCGCCCTCACCGCGCTCGGCGCGCCCATCGCCGTCGAAGGTTTGCTCCTCGACGCCATCGCCGGCCCCAGCCCGCTCGCCATCGGCGCTTTCGCCAATCGCGGCGGCAGCGATCCCGCCTTCCCCGCCACGTTCGACTATTTCGACGTCGCGCCGATCACCTCGACCGCCATCGCGAAAATCACCGTCGATCCGACCGGTTCCAACATGGCCACGTCGAGCACGTTCAACACCGGCTCGTTCAAGATCGAAAACCTCTCCACCGGCGGCCAGCAGATCCAGCACGTCCACATCGATATCAGCACGTCCGTGCTGCCCGATCTTGTGTTCGACACCAACGGCGCCGCCGGCGACCCCGTCGCGAAAGACTTCACGCCCAACAGCGCCACCGGTGGCGTCGTCCTCGCCAACGGCAGCGCGACCCAGCCGCACAACGGCGTCGACGCCGACGACGGCTTCGATGCCGTCACCATGGACTTCTCCGCCTTCCCCGTGAACGGCGTCTTCACGTTCTCGATCGATATCGATCCCAACAACGTCAAGGGCGTCGCCCAGCCCGGCGAACGCGACTCCGCCAGCGTCTCCGGCCTCGAACTCGCCGGCGCCACCGCCACCGTCACGTTCAACGACGGCTCCACCTTCCGCACGCGCCTCGGCCGCATCGAAAGCAGCGTCGACGGCTCCTACGGCTGGCTCCGCGCCGATCAGCCGCCGCAACCATCCATCGCCATCATCGGCCAGACGTCTCCGTTCACCACGAATCAAGCCGCCCAAACCGTCCGCGTGTTCGGCCCGCCCGGTCTCAACGTCTCGCTCGTCATCCTCGAATCCGGCCTCTACCTCGCCGGCGTTCCCGGCGGCGGCTACAACGTTCAGCCCTACGACACCAACACGATCATCAAGGTCACCGAAAAGTTCGGCGTCATCGCCGAGCCCGGCTACGTCGACATCCCGGTCACGCTCACACAAACCGAGCTGAAAGCCGGCTACAACCTGATCACCGCCACGCTCGCGTCCGATGGCATCAAGGGCCCCGCGTCGCGCACGCTCGTCGCCCGCTACGATCCGACGTTCACCGGCGGCGACACCCAGCCGCCCACCGCGCCCGGCAATCTCGCCGCGTCGAGCGTCACCTCCCGCAGCGTTTCGCTGAGCTGGTCCGCGTCGACGGACAACGTCGGCGTCGTCGCCTACGATGTCCTCCGCAACGGCACGCTCGTGACGACCGTATTGGGACTCAACTACACCGACATCGGCCTCGATCCCGGCACCACGGTGAACTACTCCGTCGTCGCTCGCGATCCCGGCGGCAACACCTCGCCCGCGGCCACCACGTCCGCCACGACGCTTTCCCGCGGCACCGTCGTCCTCCGCGTCAACACCGGCGGCCCGGCTGTCGTCGACAGCTTCGGCACCTCGTGGGCCGCCGACCACGCCTACAACACCGGCACCACCTCCAGCACCGTCCAGGCGATCGACCGCACCGTCGACGACACGATCTTCAAGACCCGCCGTCTCGACTCCGCCGCGGCCGCGCCCGACTTGATCTACTCCTTCACCGTCCCCAACGGCGACTACGAGGTGCAGCTCTTCTTCTCCGAAAACGACACCGCCAACTCCGCCGTCGGCAAACGCGTCTTCGACGTCTCGCTCGAAGGCACGCTCGCGCTCGACAACTTCGACATCTTCGCGAGCGCCGGCGCGCCCTACACCGCCGTCATCGCCACCGCGACCACCTCGGTCGGCGACGGGCAGCTCAACATCCACTTCGGCCGCGTCACCGGCAATCCGCAGGTCAACGCGATCAAAGTCATCTCGCTCCCGCCCGCCGAGGACGTCCCGCCCTCCACACCCGGCAATCTCCATACGGTCAACATCACCGCGAGCGCCGTCAGCCTCGAATGGGACGAATCCACCGACAACGTCGGCGTCACCGGGTATCAGATTTCTCGCGACGGCCTCGTCGTCCAAACCGTCGCCAGCACCGCATTCACCGACACCGGCCTCGCCGCCAACACGACCTACAGCTACGAGGTCCGCGCCCGCGACGCCGCCGGCAATCTCTCGGATCCCGCCACGCTGAGCGCCACCACCCTCGCGCCGTCCGGCGACGACACCACGCCGCCGTCCGCGCCCGGACCGCTCGTGTTCTCGAGCGTCACCGCNAATTCCATCACGATCACCTGGACCGCCGCCACCGACAACGTCGGCGTCACCGGCTACCGCATCTCGCGCAATGGCGCGCTGCTCGACACCATCGGCGCGCTCACCTTCACCGACACCGGACTGTCACCAAACACCGAATACAACTACTCGGTCGTCGCCGTCGACGCCGTGAACAACGCGTCCACGCCCAGCACCGGCAGCGTCACCACCGCCAGCCCCCCGACGCCGGGCGCCATCCGGATCAACGCCGGCGGCGGTTCCTACACCGACGGTCTCGGCAACACCTGGGCCGCCGACACCGGTTACAACACCGGCACCGCCAAGACCTGGCCCAACACGCTCACCGTTTCCGGCACGAACGATCCCGTGCTCTTCCGCAGCGAACGCTACGATCCCACGCCTTCGCCCGAGCTGTCGTATAGCTTCAATATCCCGAACGGCACCTACCTCGTCCGCCTCCACCTGGCGGAGACGTTCGCCAACACCTCCGGCGCCGGCTTGCGCGTCTTCGACATCGATATCCAGGGCGCGCGCGCGTTCGAAGATGTCGACATCTTTACCCTCGCCGGCGGAGCCAACCAGGCTCTCGTCCTCGAGAAATCCGTCACCGTCTCCTCCGGTCAGTTGACCATCGGCTTCGTCCACCAGGTCGAAAATCCCAAGGTCAACGCCATCGAAATTCTCCCCTCCGGCGGCACGCCCTCCGACACCCAGCCGCCCACCCAACCCGGTCCGCTTTCGTTCACCAACGTAAGCGCGACCAGCGTCACGCTCGGTTGGACCGCGTCCACCGACAACGTCGGCGTCACCGGCTATCGCGTTTCCCGCAACGGCACGCAGATCGGCACCACGTCGAACTTGTCCTTCACCGACTCCACCGTCGCGAGCAACACCAGCTATTCCTACTCCGTCGTCGCCGTCGATGCCGCGGGCAACGTCTCCACCGCTCGCACCGGTTCCGTGACCACCGATCCCACGCCACCGGCACCGAACCTCGCCATCCGCGTCAACGCCGGCGGTCCCGCCTACGTCGACTCGTCCGGCAACACGTGGTCCGCCGATTTTGGCTACAATACCGGCAAGCCGTCCGCCGACTCCGCCACCGTCACCGGGACGCCCGATCCGCAACTCTTCAAGGCCTTGCGCTTCGACGACGTCACGACGCCCCATCTCGTCTATGCCTTCAACGTGCCCAACGGAAATTACCTCGTCCGCCTGCACCTGGCCGAGACGAGCGGCTCCGCCAAGGCTCCCGGCAAGCGCATCTTCGACATCGATATCCAGGACATCCGCACGTTCGAGGACGTCGACATTTTCGTCCTCGCTGGCGGCGGCAACAAGGCCCTCGTCCTCGAATCCGAGGCCGAAGTCACCAACGGCCAGATCGCCATCAAGCTGATCCCGCAGGTCAACGTCTCCCGCATCCACGCACTCGAGATCCTCTCGCTCGATGCCGCCGACGACGAACCGCCCACCGCGCCCGGCCCGCTCACCTTTGGCGACGTTACGCCTTCGAGCGTCACCGTCAACTGGACCGCCGCCACCGACAACGTCGGCGTGATCGGCTACGTCGTTTCGCGCAACGGCGCCGTCCTCGGCTCTGTCACCGGCACGAGCTACACCGACGACACCGTGTCGCCATCGACCAGCTACACCTATTCCATCGTCGCTTTCGACGCGGCCGACAACACCTCCACGGCCCGCACCGGCAACGTCTCGACGCCCGCCGTCGGAGGCTCGCTTCCCAGCATCCGCGTCAATGCCGGCGGCCCCGCCTACACCGACCCGGCCGGCAACACGTGGTCCGCCGATTTCGGCTACAACGCCGGCAAGTCGTCCACCGACTTCAAGACGCTGCGCTTCGACGACCAGCCGGGCGCGCCCGATCTCATCTACACGTTCGACGTCCCCAACGGCACCTACCTCGTTCGCCTGCTCACCGCCGAAACCAGCGGCTCAAACAAAGCTCCCGGCAAACGTGTCTTCGACGTCGATATCCAAAATCAGCGCGCCTTCGAGGACGTCGACATCTTCGTCCTCGCCGGCGGCGGCAACATCGCCCTCACCCTCGAAAAAGAGACCACCGTGACCAACGGCCAAATCTCCATCCGCTTCATCCCGCAGGTGAACTTGCCCCGCGTCCATGCGATCGAAATCGTGCCCGCCGCCGGCGGCCCGACACCCAGCGACACCCAGCCGCCTTCCGCCCCCGGCGCGCTCACGTTCACGGATGTCACCGCCACGAGCGTGAAGCTCAACTGGACCGCCGCCACCGACAACGTCGGCGTAACCGGATATCAAATACTCCGCAACGGCTCGCCCGTCACGACCGTCACCGGCCTGACGTTCACCGACACCGGTCTCGCCGCTGCGACGACCTACAACTACTCCGTCATCGCCCGCGACGCCGCCGGCAACTCCTCCACCCCGAGCACCGGCTCCGTCGCCACGTCATCCGGCGGCCCCTCGCCCGTCACCCTTCGCATCAACGCCGGCGGCCCCGCCTATGTCGACAGCCTCGGCCAGACCTGGTCCGCCGACACCGGCTACAACACCGGCACCGCCAAATCCTGGCCCACCACCCTCACCGTCGCCGGCACCACCGAACAAACGCTCTTCCGCACCGAACGCTACGACCCCGTGGCCTCGCCCGAACTCACCTACTCCTTCAACCTCCCCAACGGCGCGTATCTCGTCCGCCTCTACATGGCCGAAACCTACGCCNACACCAGCGCCCCCGGTCAGCGCGTCTTCGACGTCGCGCTCCAGGGCACTGTTCGTTTTCCCGNCGTCGACATCTTCACCGCCGCCGGCGGCGCCAACCAGGTTTTGATCCTCGAATCCTCCGAAACCGTCTCCTCCGGCACGCTCTCCATCGGTTTCGTCCACAAAGTCGAAAATCCCAAGGTCAACGCCATCGAAATCCTCCCCGCCCCGTAGCGGAACGCGTGAGCGTTTCGCCCGTCGTGCGCCGCTCCCCTCGCGTTCACCGTTAGACCAAATTTAAGCTGTCACCTCCGCCCACATTGGTTCGACTAGCCGGACCAATGCCCACCCCCATCCGTCTCTTCTCCACGCCGTCCGGCATCGTTCTCGAATCCGCCGGCTCTTTCCGCCAGGCCCCGGCGTCCTTCACGATCGACGCGCTCTTCGCCTCCGCCGATCCCCACGCCGCGATCGCCGCCGCCTTCTCCTCCGGATCCCCCGTCTCCGCGCCGACCGAACTCAGCGCCCCCATCGCCTCCCAGGAAATCTGGGCCGCAGGCGTCACCTACCTGCGCAGCATGACCGCGCGCATGGAAGAATCCAAAGACGCCGGCGGCGGCACGTTCTACGACCGCGTCTACTCCGCCGACCGCCCCGAGCTCTTCTTCAAAGGCAACGCCCTCCGCACCGCCGCTCCCGGTCGCGATGTCCGCATCCGCGCCGATTCCAAGTGGAACGTCCCCGAGCCCGAGCTCACGCTCGCCATCAACGCCGCCGGCCAATCTTCGGCTTCACCGTCGGCAACGACATGTCCTCCCGCGACATCGAGGGCGAAAACCCCCTCTACCTCCCGCAGGCCAAGGTCTACGCCGGCTCCGCCGCCATCGGTCCGTGCATCGTCGTCACGCCCGATCTGCCGTCCGCCGACACCGCCATTCGTCTCGAAATCCTCCGCGACGGCGCCGTCGCCTTCTCCGGCGAAACCACCGTCGGCCGCATTAAGCGCCCGCTTCCGTCCCTTGCGGAATGGCTCTACCGCGACCAAATTTTCCCGCACGGCGCCTTCCTCATGACGGGCACCGGCATCGTCCCGCCCGACAGCTTCACGCTCCGCAGCCGCGACGAGGTCCGCATCACCATCGAACCCGTCGGCACCCTCATCAACACCATCGCCTGACCATGTCCCTCCACGGAAAAAGCTACGTCGCCGGCGTCCTCGGCCAAACCGGCGGCAAGACCTTCAAAGCCGCCAACCCCACCACCGGCGAAGACCTCGAACCCGCCTTCCACTCCGCCTCGCCCGCCGAGGTGCAGCAGGCGATGGACGCCTCCGCCGCCGCATTCGCGATCTATCGCAACAAGCCCGCCGCCGAGCGTGCCAAACTTCTCGAAACGATCGCCTCCGAGATCGAAGCGCTCGGCGACGAACTCCTCCAGCGCGCCCACGCCGAAACCGGCCTGCCCATGGCCCGCCTCACCGGCGAACGCGCCCGCACCACCGGACAACTTCGTCTTTTCGCGCAACTCGTCCGCGAGGGCTCATGGGTCGACGCCCGTATCGATCGCGCCCTTCCCGATCGCCAGCCGCTTCCGCGGCCCGATCTCCGTCGCATGCTCCGCCCGCTCGGCCCCGTCGTCGTCTTCGGCTCGAGCAACTTTCCTTTCGCGTTCTCCGTCGCCGGCGGCGACACCGCGTCCGCTCTCGCCGCCGGTTGCACCGTCGCGGTGAAAGCCCACCGCGCCCACGCCGGCACCGCCGAGATGGTCGGTAGCGCCGTCACCAAAGCCGTCGCCGCCTGCGGTCTTCCCGCCGGCGTGTTTTCGATGCTTCACGGCGACGGCTCCACCGTCGGCATCGCGATGGTCAAACATCCCGCGACCGCCGCCGTCGGCTTCACCGGCTCCACCACCGCCGGCCGCGCGCTCTTCGACGCCGCCGCGTCGCGCCCGCATCCGATTCCCGTCTTCGCCGAAATGAGCAGCCTGAACCCCGTGTTCCTGCTCGCCGGCGCGCTCGAGGAACGCGGCGCCGCCATCGCGCAAGGCCTCACCGGCTCGTTCACGCTCGGCGTCGGACAATTCTGCACCAAGCCCGGCCTCGTCTTCGCCGTCCGCAGCGCGCACACCGACGCTTTCCTTCAAAAACTCGCCGAGTCCGTCGCCGCCGCCCCCTGCGGCACGATGCTCACCAGCGGTATCCAGGAAGCGTTCATCAAGAACCGCGACAAAGTCACCGCCATCTCCGGCGTCTCCCCCGTTGCGCAAGGCGTCGCCGCTCCCGGCGGCAAAGGCACCGCCACGCAAGCCAGCGTCGCGACCACCACCGCCGCCAACTTCCTGAAACACCCGGAGCTCGCCACCGAGGCCTTCGGCCCGTTCACGCTCGTGATCGTCGCCGAAAACGAAACCGAGCTCGCCGCCTGCGCCGCCACGATCGAAGGCCAGCTCACCGCCACCGTTCACGGCACACCTGCCGACCTCGACAACGCCCGCGCTCTCCTCAGCGAGCTTGAAACCAAAGCCGGCCGTCTCCTGATCAACGGCTTCCCGACCGGCGTCGAAGTCTGCGCCGCCATGAACCACGGCGGCCCGTATCCGGCCACCAGCGACGTCCGCTTCACCTCCGTGGGCACGGCCGCGATCTACCGTTTCGCGCGCCCGGTGTGTTACCAAAACTTCCCCGACTCCCTCCTTCCCGCGGAGCTCCAAAACGCCAACCCCCTCAACCTGCTGCGCCTGGTCGACAACGTCTACACGCGCGACCCCGTTCGCTAACGCGAACAGAAGCTCCAAGATCCCAGCACCAGCTCCAAAGAACCTCCGACTTCCGATTGGATGTTGGAGCTTGGACATTCCCTGAAGCTTGGATCTCGGAGCTTGGATCTTTTTCCCCTTCATGACCGACCCCATCTTCGACTCCGCCAACCCTTCCATCTACACCCTGCGCACCACCGCGCCCGGCCCCTCCGGCCAGCTTCCCGTCACGCCCGATCGCTTGCGCGCGATGAGCTCCGGCGAGCTTTTCGGTTGGACCCAAAACGCCGGCATGGGCTGGGACCCGAAACTCCTCCTCGGTAAACAATTCCTCGTCCTCAGCACGCAGGGCGGCATCCGCTCCCCCGACGGATCGCCCGTCGCGCTCGGCTATCACACGGGTCACTGGGAAGTCGGCCTCCTCATGGAGGAAGCCGCGCGCACGTTCTCCGCCGCCGGCGCCATTCCGTTCGCCGGCTACGTCAGCGACCCGTGCGACGGCCGCACGAACGGCACCGCCGGCATGCTCGATTCGCTGCCCTATCGCAACGACGCCGCCGTCGTATTCCGCCGCCTGATACGCTCGCTGCCCACGCGTCGCGGCGTGCTCGGTGTCGCCACCTGCGACAAAGGTCTTCCCGCGATGCTCATGGCACTCGCCGGCACGCACAACCTTCCGACCATTCTCGTCCCCGGCGGCGTCACGCTTCTCGCCGAGGAAGCCGAGGACACCGGCAAGGTCCAAACTCTCGCCACGCGTTTCGCCCGCGACGAAATTTCCCTCCAGCACGCCGCCGAGATGGGCTGCCGCGCCTGCGGTTCTCCCGGCGGCGGCTGTCAGTTCATGGGCACCGCCGCGACGTCCCAAGTCATCGCCGAAGCCCTCGGTCTCTCCCTTCCGCACGCCGCGCTTTCGCCCTCCGGCTCCGAAATCTGGCGTGACATCGCCCGCCGCTCCGCGAAAGCGCTCATCGCGCTCGACACCGCGGGTCTCACCACGCGCGACATCCTCACCGAGGACTCGATTCACAACGCCATGGTCGTCCACGCCGCCGTCGGCGGTTCGACCAATCTCGTCCTTCACATCCCCGCGATCGCGCACGCCGCCGGTCTCACGCGTCCCACCGTTCATGATTGGACGCGCATCAACCGCTCCGTCCCGCGGCTCGTCGACTCGCTCCCCAACGGCCCCCGCCACTTCGCCACCGTCCANGTCTACCTCGCCGGCGCNGTTCCCGAAGTGATGCTTCACTTGCGCGAACTCGGCCTCCTCAAACTCAACGCGAAAACCGTCACCGGCCGCACGCTCGGCGAAAACCTCGAGTGGTGGGAAAACTCCGAGCGCCGCCGCATCCTTCGCGAAAAACTCACCCAGCTCGACGGCATCGATCCGCTCGACGTCATCATGCCCGCCGCCCGTGCGAAGGAACGAGGTCTCAAGAGCACCGTCACCTTCCTCAGCGGCAACCTCGCCCCCGAGGGCGCGCTCGTGAAGAGCACCTCCGATTCTCCCCGAGCGGCTCGACGCCAACGGCATCTATCACCACGAAGGCCCCGCCCGCGTCTTCACCAGCGAGAACTCCGCCATCGCCGCCATCAAGAGCGGCTCCGTCAAAGCCGGCGACATCATGGTCCTCATCGGCATCGGCCCCGGCGTCGGCATGCCCGAAACCTACCAGATCACCTCGGCGCTCAAATACGTGAAGGACGGCCACAAGATCGCCCTCCTCACCGACGGCCGCTTCTCCGGCGTTTCCACCGGCGCGTGCATCGGCCACGCCAGCCCCGAAGCCTGGGCCGATGGCCCCATCGGCAAGGTTCGCAATGGCGACACCATCCGCCTCCACATCGATTCGGTGAACCTCATCGGCACCGCCGACGTGATCAACATCGACGAAAAAGACTTCCTCGCCCGCCCGCGTCATCCCGACCTTCGCCGCGACGAACGCGTCCCCGACGACACCCGTCTCTGGGCCGCGCTCCAAGACGCCAGCGGCGGCAGTTGGAACGGCTGCGTTTACGACGTCGACCGCATCTGCCGCCTCCTCGAACTAGGCAAAGCCGCCGAGAAAAATCTAAGCTAACCACCAAGACACCGAGCCACGGAGAAATCGGAATTCCGTCTTCTCCGTGGCTCGGTGGTTAAACTCTGAATACTTCAGAGTTCCTTCACCCGGATCCGCCGATACTCCATCTGCCCCCGATCGCTTTCCAACCCGATCGGCCCATCCGCCG
>JGI12420J12819_1000342_pt1 | contig 27938 bp, 17 predicted proteins | sample Passage237A_FD_12819 | JGI IMG/M metagenome (IMG submission 12819) | reverse complement strand
CCAGCGCGGCGAACGCGGCCTCGCCGGTCGTGAGATATTCGAGGTGATTTCCGGCCACGGGCGGCGCCGCGCCATTGGCCATCAACGTGTGTGCGATGGGGAGCGTTTCGAAGGCCGACGGACTTTTCGCGGCCGAGGGCAGGGTGGGCAACAGACGCGATTTTCGCTCCGCGAGTTTCTGCAATTTCCGTCCGCCCAGCAGCAGGTAGAGCGGCACGCCCACGTAGGGGATCAGCACGATCACCAGCAGCCAGGCAAACGTGTTGGCCGGCGCACGCTTCTCGCTCATGAGGCGGGCAACGAGGAAAAAGGCCAGCAGCAGACCGGCGATGGTATAGAGATTCCACCACAGCCCGCGGGCCAGAAAATCGTCGAGCAATTCGCGGCCTTTGTCGCGCATGGGATTTGCGGCGAGAACTCTGTGTCACGAATGGCTTAAAGCAGCACAAAAAAACCTTGCTCTCCGTGATTCGAATCCAGATTTTCCGCGTTCCCTTTTTGGTAGGATACTCAAGTGGCCAACGAGGGCAGACTGTAAATCTGCTGGCTTACGCCTTCCCTGGTTCGAATCCAGGTCCTACCACCACTTTTTTTCCGCGGCTGGAGACCCGGGAAGCAGCGTCGAAAATGGGTGCAAGGCGACGGCTTGAAGCAGGCGAGCCGAGCCGAAAACCTCGTAAAAACAAGCGAAAGGCGTGGGGAAAAAGCGGGGCGGAAGTCAGGCGGAGCATTGATGGAGATCGACTTGCGCAGCAGGACGTCGAGGAGGAATGGACCTGGGAGGAAGAACTTTCGTGTTTACGTGGGGTCGAAGCGCGCAGGCTCTTATGCCCGCCATGGATAAACCGCTCACGTCGTCCCAACAACTGCCCGTCGGAAAATCGCCGCCGGATCCAAGGATCGCGGAGATGGAGCGGGACGGGTGGCGGGAACTTGGATTCTGGTATGACTGCCAGATGCCGGAGAAGCGGTGGTTGTTTCGCGCGGATCGCAAAGGCATCGCCGCGTTTGCTGCGGAAGTGCGGAGCTTCGCGTTGTCGGAAGCGACGGAGCCCGGCGAGCACACGCATCTGGGGCCGTTTTCGAATTTGCGTTTGATTTGCGCGGAAAAGCGCGAGGTCACGTGGCGGGGGATCGCGGGGCGGAGGGAGGATTTCGAGGCGCTTGCGGCGGAGCTGGAGCACTGCGCGCAGAAAGCGGCGAAAGGAGAGCGCGTGCTGGCCGAGAGCTGGGCGAGCGGCGACAGCTACCGCCTGATGTTGCTCGTGGAGGAGGACGGCTTCGATCCGGGCGCAGCGGATCAAAGCGCGGAGTCCTAACGCGGCTCGAACGCGAGACCGCGAACCGCTGGCAATCAGCCAGCGAGCAGGCCGACAAACGATTCGAACGGCAGGTCGCCGGTGATTTCGAGTCGCGGCAGGGCGAGGAGGCGGTCGCCGAACTGGCAGGCCCGGGGATCGCAGGTGACGCCAAAGACGTAGCCGCAGGCCCCGCAGACGGTCTCGACGATGCGGTCGTAGGCACCAAATGGATACGCGATGCTCATGACGGCTTCTCCGATCTGCTCCTCGAGCACGGTGCGCGAGCGAAGCGCTTCGCGGGCCATCTCCTCGAGCGTGAGACCGGTGAGCATGGCGTGGGTGGCGGTGTGCGAACCGAATTCGACGCCGTCGTCGCGGAGCTCGCGGATTTGGTCCCAGTTCATCAACGGAGCCGGTTCGCCGTAGCGGGCGTCCCAGCGGCAGGCTCCGCCGATTTCGTCCGACGGAAGAAAGACGACCGCGCGGAATTTGTAGCGTTGGAGGATGGGCCACGCGGTGGTGTAGAAATCCAGGCAACCGTCGTCGAACGTCAGCATGACGCGTTTGCCGGGGAGCGGGCGTTTGGCTTCGCGCGCGGCGCGCCACTCCTCGAAGGTGGCGCTGCGGTATCCGGCGGACGCGAGATGGGCGATCTGCTCCTCGAAGCCCGCGGGATCGAGCCGGTAGCGGGCGAGGGCGTCGGGACCTTCGTCGGCGATCCGGTGATACATGAGGATCGGGAGTGCGGTCGTTTCCGCGACGGGAGCGGTGGGGACGGCGGGCGGTGGAGCGCTTTTCCAGATCACCTGACGGGCGACGTGGTCCGGCAGTCGCGTGGGGAGCGGGATCGCGATGCGACGCGGCGGCGCGAGCACGAGTTTGCCGAGCCACGGATGCCGACGGCGGAATAGCTGGATGCGGTAGAGAGGCGTGGAGAGTTCGCGGACGAGATGAAGATCGGGGTGGGCGGAGAAGACCTCGCCGATCGTCCGGGCGCCGAAAGGAAGGTCCCAATCGAAACCGGGCTGGGTGGGATCGTCGGCGTGGACGTTGCCGTGGGCGAGGACGACGTGGCCGCCCGGTTCGAGGCTGTCGGCGATTTTGGCGGCAACGAGTTCGAGATTGGCGCGGGTTTCGGTAAAGTAGAGCACCTCGCTGCAAACGATGAGATCGAACAAGCCCGGTGGGAATCGATCGTAGAGGAGGTCGAGCTGTTGATAAGAGACGTGTTTGAACGCCGCGCAGCGCTGGCGCGTGCGTTGCACGGCGGTCGACGCGACGTCGGTGGCCACGAGTTCGCGCACGCGCGGGGCGAGTTGAACCGTGAAATGGCCTTCGGCGCAGGCGAGTTCGAGCGCGCGGCGCGGTTTCGACGAAGGAAGCAACTCGAGCGTCTGACGGTATTTCGTCTGCTCGTAGTCCGAGGTGTAATCCCACGGATCGCGTCGGCTGGCGAAGAGCTGGTCGAAATATTTCGGATCGGTCGGCGGCGGAGGTTTCGTGGCGCGCGAGGGTGGCGCGCGGCGCGCGGACGGGCGCAGCAGCAGATCCGGACTGTAGAGAATGGTGGTGCCGGTGACGGTGTTGGCGGGCTGGCCGACGACGGGGAGGCCTTCGGCGGCGGCAAGGCACAGGGCCTCGCGGGTGACGCTGCGCGGGAGCAGCGCGCGACGGGAACCGCTCGATCCGCACGGGGTGGAGGGATAACGCGGCAGGATGGCGAGGCGGGAGGTGGTGGGGACGGGCAGCGTTTCCGATGGGACCGGGCGGGAGGGACCGTTTTCCTCGACGCGGGAGCGGCGAAGCACCCGGGCGTCGGCGAGGAGTTCGCGGAGGGTGCGGCGATTCGGGATGGCCCGCTGCAACAACGCCTCGCGCACGCAGACCCGGCAAAGTTCGAGACCCGCGTCGGCGGTCAAGGCGGCGCGAATCGTATCCGAAAAAAGGATGCGGCGGGGAACGATCGCGCGCGTTCGACACAGCGGCACGTCGGCGACGGTCAGGATGAGATCGATGCGCGGTTGGACGGAGCGGGAAGGCGGCAGCGGATCGAGGAGGTCGACCGGGAGCCATTCGGCGTCGGCGCTCTTGAGATGAGGCGGATCGTTGCGCCGCTCGAGGGTGTTGGCCGCGTAGAAGGAATCGCCTGCGGGTCGGGAGAGCCCCCAGGCTTCTTGAATGAAGAGAGCCCAGCCGACGTGATCGTGAAGGACGTCGACGGGCAACGTATCGCCGCGGAGATCGCGGGCGAGAACGTGTGGGCCGCGATGGACGGACCATCCCGAGGCTTCCTTGCGGGTGACGAGCGACGGATAGAGCGTGCGGGCGAAGAAGCGGCCGAGAATGGTCCACGCGAATTCGGCGGCGACGGCGTCGGCGAGAATGTCGGCGGGAACGAGGCCGTCGCAGACGGGAAGTTCGAGTTCGCCCAACGGCTCTCCTTCGATCTCCACCGAACAATGCAGCCGGTCGACGGGCGCGGGGAGGGAAAGATCGGGAAACGGGCGAGTGACCTCGAGGGTGATCGCGTGAGTGTGTCCGCTGGTGAAGGGACGACGAGCTTGGGCCGAGCGCACGGTATGGCGTTCGAGTTGAACGAGAATGCTGCGGCCGAGACCTTGTTGTCCGGTGTGTTTTTCGAGCGCGGCGAGAAACGATTGGAGACGAGAAAGCGTTTGCGAGTGAAGGCGCCAGCACGCGCGGGCCGGGCAGGCCGAGGGAAGACGGAGCGCGTCGAACAACGTGGCGGCGGCGCCGTCGGCCTCTATGCTGGCGAGCGTGTCGCGCGGAAGGGCGTCGGAAAGCGAGGTGGCGTCTGGCCGGCGCCGAGCACGAGTCCGGCTTGCCAGAGCAGGTTGTAGAGACGGGCGGTGGGGCGGAGTTCCGCGGACAAGCCGTCGGCGTAGGCGGGCAACGGATGCGGAACCCGCGAGTCGCGTTCGAAGGCGCGACCGATGACCTTCAGCGAGTCGCGCAACATCTGATGTCCGTCCATCGAGGCGGAACTCGGACGGGCGAGATAGATCGCCAGAATCTCGGGATGAAGCGCGAAGCGGGCGCCGGCGCGGGCGATGCGTTGCCAGACGTCCCAATCCTCGCACGTGCGCAGCGTGACATCGAAGCCGCCGATTTCCAGCACCGCGCTGCGGCGCACGACGCAGGCGTGAATCGCGAACGCGCAGGTGCGCGCGAAGACGGGAAAGAGATCCTCGTCGGTGGGGCCGATTTCCTCGACGAGCGTTTCGCCGGAAGGCGAGACGCGGCGCCAGCCGCAGTGCACGGCGTCGAGCAGCGGGCGGGCGGCGAGGATGGAGGTGAGCGCGGCGAGGTGTCGCGGAAGGATCCAGTCGTCGGCGTCGAGGAAGAGCACCCAATCGTGGCGGGCGAGCTCGAGCCCGCAGTTGCGCGCGTGGCTGACGCCTCTCGCGTCGCTGCGGGAGACGCGAATGCGCGGATCCTGCGCGGCGAGTTCCGTGGTCACGCGTAGCGTGTCGTCGGTCGAACCGTTTTCGACGATGACGATTTCCCAGCGCGAGTGCGTCTGGGCCTGCACGGATGCGACGGTGCGGGCGAGGGTGGCGGCGGCGTTGTGGGCCGGAATTACAATACTGACGGCGAGAGGCATCGGACGACGAAAGCCACGACCGGTGTCGGAACGCGGACGAGTTGCCAGTGGATGAGAAACGGCATGAGGAGAAGGGCGGCGGTGGCTGACGCGACATACACCCACGACTCGAGACGATGAACGCGATCGCGGCGGATGGTTCTCACCCCGACGATGAGCAACACCAGTGCGACGATCGCGGTGACGAGTGGGATGAGTCGCAACCAGGCGATGAAACGCGGTTCCCCGAAAGCGGCGGTGAGAAATTCCAGATCGTGCAAGATCCAGGCGAGTCCGGCGGCCATCACGACGATGGTGACCGGGAGCAGCATCGCGGTGAGGCGTTGAAGGTGCATGGCGCGACCGCAGTTGGCGCCGCGGTAGCCGAGCCAGCGGGCCATGCGCCACGCGCCGAGAAGGCCGCCGAGGCCGGTGAGCGCGACGAGGGTGGCGCCGATCGGGACGTGGCGTCGGTAGTCGTCCCAGAAATCGATGCGATGATACGACATGAATTGCACCGAGCCGAGGATGCGTTGCCCGAGGCCGTTTTCGTCGATTTGAAACCGGACGCGTTCGGTGGAGCCTTCCTGCTGATAGAGGAGTGGTTCGACCGGGAGCCAGCGCGTGCCTTGCGGATGAAACAGGAGGCAGCCGTCGCTTTGAGCCTCGACCTCGATTTCATCGGCGAGGCCGGCGAGCACGAAGATCTTGTCGATGGAGAAACGGGAGTATTGGTCGCAGCGATACCGGCCGCCGAGACGGGCGGCGGCGGGCGCAGGGGGCGCGACGGCGATCGGCGGAGCGGGAGCGGGCGGCGGTGGGGCGAAGCGATCGATGATCTTGCGGAGGAGATCATCTTCGAGCGCGGCGATGAGATCGAAGCGGTTGGCCGCGATGCAAACACCGACGTCGGCTTCGGGGAGGAGCACGAGAACGGCGGTGAATCCGGGGAGCATGCCGCCGTGCACGAGCGCGCGGCGGCCGTGGTGAAGAAATTCGTAGAAACCGTAGCCGGTGCCGGGGAAGGACGGGTGATGGGCGAAGCGTCTCGCGCCGAGCCATTTTATCGAATCGGGACCGAGCAACGCGCTCGTGCCGGTGCGAAAGGCGCGGAGAAGTTCCTCGATGAGCGGGGCGATGTCGGCGACCGGGGCGGTCACGCCGGAAGCGGGGTTGGCGTGGGGATAGACGATGGGCGTGGCGCGGAAGCGGCCCTGGCGATCGTATTCGTAGCCGGTGGCGCGATCGCGGGAGTAGAATTCACGGCGCGGGCTGAAGGTGGTGCGCGTCATGCCGAGCGGGCGAAAGATGCGCTGCTCGACGTAGTCGGCGAAAGGCTGGCGCGAGACGCGTTCGACGAGGTAGCCGGCGAGCGTGATGCCGACATCGCTGTAAACGTAGACTTCGCCCGGTGGAAGCGTGCGCGGCGGAAGCCGGGCGATCATCGCCGAAAGCGGAAGCACTTTTTCGGGAACGCGCGCGGCGCCACCGACCAGCCAGCGGGCATCGAAACCGTCGGTGTGGGTGAGAAGGTGGTGGAGCGTGATGGGAGCGTCGAAGCGGTGGTCGATCGGCGCGTCGTGGAGGTAGGTGCGGACGTCGGTGTGAAGATCGACCGCGTCGGAGTCGACCAGTTGAAGCGCGGCGATGCTGGTGAGCAGCTTCGAGATCGAGCCGAGGGGAAAAACGGTGCGTTCGGGATCGATGGGCGAGCGACGTTGAAGATCGGCGAAGCCGTAACCGGCGGTGAACTCGACGCCGTCGCGGCGGACGAGCACGGCGGCGACGCCGGGGACATTGTGCTGTTCCATCATCGAGGCGATCTCACGATCAAAGAACGCGCGGTCCGACTCGGCGTGATCGAGGTCGGCACCGAGGAGGGAAACGAACGACGCGGCGAGCGCTCCGGCAAATGAAGACGGCCGGCGCGGAAGGAGGGGCAGGCGGGGTTTCATTTAAATGGAGGAAAGGGATACGGGCGTCGGTGCGGGTGCGATCGTCGGAACATCCCACTGGCACACCGGGGCGATCACGCCGCGGTGGGCGGGGGCGCCGTCGACAGAAAATGGATACGCGTGCCAGTGGTGGTCGTAGGCGTGGTCCCAGTCGCGATGGAAAATGCCGGCGTTGGCGAAATAGCGGCCGGCGGCGAGTTCGAGGCGGGGAATGGTGAAGCGGATGGTGCCGGTGGGAGAGAGGCGCTCGGTGGAAAGGCGGGCGGCCTCGGTGTTGGTGTCGAGGCAGACGCGTCCATCTTCGCTCGTGATGGAGACCACGAAGATCGGCGTGAGCGCGGGCCGGCCGCCGCGATAGACGATTTCGACGGAGAAGGGCGCGCCGGAGCGCACGGTGGAGCCGGAAAGGAGGCGCACGGAGGTGATTTCCATTTCACGCGAGCCGACGCGTTTGCCGGGGAAGCCGTCGGGATCGTGCGAGCTCTCCGACGGAATTGTCGGCGAGAGATGCAGCGTGCGCCGATGCATTTCCGCCTCGTAGGTGGCGGTGACCATGGCGGGAGAACCGAAGGCGGCGATTTCGCCATCGCGGAGCCAAAGCACGCGGTCGCAGGTGTCGCGGACGTCGCCCATGCCGTGCGAGACGAGCACGATGGCGCAGCCGCCGGCGCGAAGTTCGGCGATGCGCGAGCGGCAGCGGGCCTGGAATGCGAGATCGCCGACGGCGAGGAACTCGTCGACGAGCAGCACGTCCGGGCGAGTGTGGACGGCCACGGCGAACGCGAGGCGCATGCGCATGCCGGTGCTGTAGGTGCGAACAGGCTCGTCGATGAACTCCGACAGCTCGGCGAACGCCACGATGTCATCGAAACGCGAATACACCTCGCGGCGGGTGAGCCCGGCGGTCACTCCGGCGACGATGGCGTTTTCGCGTCCGGTGAGGTCATCCGCGAACCCGCCGCCCAGTTCGAGCAGCGCGCCGATGCGACCGTGGACGGAGACGCGTCCTTCGGTCGGATGGATGACGCCGGCGAGGAGATTGAGAAGCGTGGATTTGCCGGCGCCATTGCGCCCGATCACTCCGAGCATTTCGCCGGCGCGGACCGAGAACGACAGGTTCCGCAAAGCCCAGAAAGGGGGGCGGGGCGGCTGATGCCAGCCGCGCAGGAAAGTGCGCCAGGTGAGCGGAGCGGACGCGGACCGGTGGGCAAAACGCTTTCCCAGCGCGGAGACGTCGATGAGGGGGGACGAGTTCACAGTTCCTCCACGAAACGGCGGCTTTGGTGCACAAAGATCCGGTGTCCCAGCACGAGCAATACAGCGGAGGCGCACGCGAGGATCCCGAGCCGGCCCGGGTCGGGCCACTCGCCGCGGAGCAGGATGCTGCGCCAGCCTTCGAGCAGCGGGACGACGGGATTGATTTCGAGCCAGCGTCCCAAACGGGCGGGAAGAGAATCGATGCTGTAGAAAACCGGCGTGAGATACATCGCGAGCTGGAGGGTGACGCCGACGAAGTGCTGCGTGTCGCGCACGCGGACATTGAGGGCGGCGAGGGGGAGCGCGAAGGCGGTGATGAGCGCGAACTGGATGGCGATCAGCAGCGGAAGGCCGAGCCACGCGGAGGTCGGACGGATGCCTTGCATCCAGAGCAGCGCGACAAGGATGGGGAGCGCGAGGGAGAAATGGAACAGGCGCACCGCGACGGTGACGAGCGGCAGCAGCGAAAGAGGAAAGCGGGGCTGGCGCAGGAGTGCGCGGCTGCTGGTGATGAGCGAGGTGCTTTGAGCGAGAGAAGTTTGAAACCAGCCCCAGACGAGCACGCCGATGAAGACGTAGGAGGCGTAGTTTTCCACCTTTCCGCCGAGAAATCCGCGGAAGATCAGGACGAAGACGCAGACCTGGATGAGCGGGTGAAGCAGCGCCCAGCCGAAGCCGAGCGCGGAGCGCTTGTAGAGCAGCTTCAAGTCGCGGCTCACCAAGACGGCGAGCACGTCGAGTCCATGTTCGAGCGAACGTCGTCGTCCGAGCGAAACTGCGCCGGCGGTCGGGTTCATGAGCGAAGTTCGAGCGCGGGCTCGATGGCGCCGACGGCGGTCGGCGTCGCGACTCTGCGGGTGGGGGCGTGGCGATGCCCTGACGCGAGGCGCGAGGCGCGCCAGAGAGACCAGGGGCCGAGAAGGGTTCCGAGGATTTCGAGACCGAGAAGACGCAGCGGGTATTCGGTGCGGCGGCTGACGCGATCGACGGCGCGGCGGAAGAACGCAAGCGGGAGCTCCGCGAAGATCCGAACAAGCGCACGACCGTCGCGATAGTCGAAGAACGTGCGCAGGTGATAAGCGACGTGACCCTTGCTGTATGCGAAGAGCTGACGGCGGAGCTCGGTCATTTCGACCCGATGGTGATGCCAGGCGATCGCCGACGGTTCGTAGGCGATGGTGTATTCGGCGTGCAGGATGTCGTAGAAGAGTTTCGTGTCTTCCCCGACACCGGTGGGCACGCCGGCGCCGAGAGTGAGGTCGAACAGCGAGATCCGGCTGAAGACCTCGCGGCGGAAGGCGGCGTTTCCGGAGCCGCCGATCTGCCACGTTGGAACGGCGCGGCGTCGGGGGCGGTGAAACCAGGCGCGGTTGAAATCGCGGTTCGCGAAGCCGCGGCCGAAGCCGCCGTAGACTTCGAGCAGGCGTTCGGCTTCGGTTTCGAGGCGCGCGGGCAGCGTGTTGCCGGCGACGGCCATGACATCGTCGCGTGCGAACGGGGCGAGGAGTCGCTCGAGCCAGTCGGGGGAAACATGCATGTCGTCGTCGACCATCGCGATGAAGTCGCCGCGAGCGGCGGCGACGCCGGCATTGCGGGCGGCGGAGGAGCCGGGGCGGGATTCGAGGACGAGTTCGACGCCCGGGAATTCGCCAACGACGGGAGCGGCGAGATTCGAATCGGGACGATTGTCGACGACCACAATTTGAACGGGACGCGAATGGCGAAGCGTGCGCAACGAAGCGAGGCAGCGACGCAGTTGCGCCGGACGGTTGCAGGTGGTGACGACGATGGTGGCGCTGCGCGGTGCGAGTGATGCGTGGGACGACGGCGCGGCGAACGCGGCGCGAACGCCGTCGAGAAACTCAACATAGGCGCTCGAAAAATCGGGGCGTGTCGCATCGAGCAGCACGTGCCAGAGCGCGTGGGTGATTTCGTCGGCGAGACGTGAGGCGGAAAGAGGCTGCGCGAAGGTCTCGATCCGAACCGAACCCAGTGCGCGTCCACGGTGGGTTACGAGCAGGTCGAGGGCGGAGACCTCGGCGGCCTCGGCAAGATCGGTGAGCGGCGCGGCGACATCGATCGCGACGAGGCGCCGATCGCGGCGAGGGCAGTCGGTAGCGGGGACGAAATCATGAGGCGGATCGGGACGTTGGGCCTCGTCGGGAACGATTCGCGCGCGGGCGCGGCGATAGGCGCCGCGGGCGTCGAGATAGCCTTTGATCTCGGCCCACACGAAGCGGAGCGGAACGACCGGAGGGCGGAACCAGGCGCGTCTCAGGCGGGCCCAGGCCCATTCGCGCCACCACCAGCGGCGGAGCCGGCGGATCGCGCGGCGATCGGTGGGGAAGTTGAGCTCCTCGCGATCGAAAAGGCAGCGGGTCGCATGGCCATACGAATACAGCAAACGCTCGAGTTCCTGCTCCGTGCGTCGGTGCCGATGGCGAACGACTGCGGTGGGATCGTAGAGGCAGGGATAGCCGGCGCGCAGCACGCGGAAGAACATGTCGTGATCGCCTCCGCCGAGCGTCGGCGTGCCGACGTCGAGGGCGGGATCGAACAATCCGACGCGGGCGAAGACGGTGCGGCGGATCGCCATGTTGGCGCCGGCGCCGAGCTGACCGGCGCCGACGAGCCACCACGGAAGCGACCGGTCGGGCCAGGATTGAAGATGGATCCGCCGGCAACCGCGGCCGAAGCCGCCGTAACGTTCGAAGTAGATTTGGGCGGGCGTTTCCTGTTCGAGCGGTTCGACGAGACCGGTGACGAGCCCGACCGCGGGATCGGCGGCGAACGATTGTGCGAGCGCGTGGGCCCATCCCGGGTCGACGACGACGTCGTCGTCGGTGAAGGCGAGCACTTGTCCGGCGGATTCGCGAACTCCGCGATTGCGGGCATGATCGAGGCCGGGCGTCGACTCGCGAACATACCGGGCGAACGGAAAACGCTCACGGACGAGCCGCGCGGTGGCGTCGGTCGACGGGGCGTTGTCGACGATCACGGTTTCGAACGGCGGAGGATCGAGTTTGGCGAGCGATTGGAGGCACCGGGCGAGATCGTCGGGCCGNTCGCGTGTGCAAACGATCACCGAGATCGAAGGTGTGGCGGAGGCGGGAGAGGCGGGAAGATCCGGAACCGGGGAAAACTGCAGCGGGCCGGGAAGTCCGCCGGACAGGAGCGCGCGTCGCACGGTCTCGCGCGGGAGCGCATGCGGGTGTTGTTCCAGCAGAGCGTGAACGGTATCCGTGCGGTGGACACGTCCCTCGCGCGCGGAGACCTCGACGATCCCGACCGGAACGCCGGACCAACGCACCAGCACGCGTGCGCGCGGGCGAGGGACGGCAACCTCGTCGGGGCCGTTTGCGAGATCGAACGTGGCGATGGCGAGCGGGACGGGCATGGGCGTTCGATCGTGGTTGGGGGACGAAATTCCGGAGCGGAGACGGAGGCCGCGCCGGAGTCAGGGAGCGGGCTGCGGGTGATATCCCGGGCGGGGTAGAAGTGCGCGCGAAACGAACTTACCCAGGGCGATGCCGGGGAGTTCGACGAAGCGATACGACGCGTAGGCGAGCAGCACGAGCGGAACGCCCAAGAGCGAGAGCCACGCGAGGTTCAGGAACGGAGAGAGTTCGCGGGACGACAACGCCTGCATAAGAGGCTGATGCAGGAGATACAGGCTGTAGCTGCACGCGCCGACAAAGGCGAGGGATCGGCCGATCGGATGCGGACAAGCGGCGACGCGGTCACGTGAGAGTCCCCAGGAAATCCAACTCGCCGTGGAGAGCGCTCCGAAAAGAAAGGAGAGCAGCGCCAGACGGGGAGCGAAGCAGATGGGGATGACGGTGAGAGCCGGCCAAACGATGCGATGCCAGCGCGCGCCGAACGGCAGCGGCGCGCCGCGGAGCCGGGCGTCCGCGAGCGCGGCGCCCACCGCCCAGGAGCAGCCGTAGCCGAGCACACTGTGGCGCAGCGCAACGGGGAGCCTCAGCGCGGGTTCGAGGAGTCCAATCAGAATTTCGATGCAACCGAGAACGGCGAGAATGGCGGGCCAGCCCCAGCGCAACGCGGCGAGATGAAAGAGCGGATAGACGCAGTAGAGCTGCCATTCGACGGCGATCGACCAGAACGAAGGATTGATGCGGTAGAACCAACGGCTGTCGAAGTTGTGGAACAATCCGGCGTGGCTCACGAGCTGCGGCATCGAGAAGTCGCGACCGGCGGCGAAGAGGGTGAGCGCGAGCAGATAGGGCGGATAAATCCGGAAGAAGCGGCGCAGAAAGAAGCGGCTGAAGCCGGTTTCGCCGGAGCCGGCATGGCTCGTGTGAATGCAAAATCCGGATACAACGAAAAAGATCGCGACGCCCAGACTCCCGAGCGCGGCCGGGCGAAGCCAAGCGGAACCCTCATGCCAGACGGTGTGACCGAAACTGGCCTCCACCGCGTGGAACAACATGACCCCGAGGATGGCCACGCCGCGGACGTGATCGAGGAACTCGATGCGACGAGTGGGACGCATGGGAGAGGGGGCGAACACAGGCCGGGACGGAGGCTCAGCCAAATGCGGGGCGGGCCCGGGGAGACGGGGGACGCGGGGGGGCGTGAGTGCCCATGGCGACGGCCAGGCGTCGGCGTTCGAGCAGGCCGAAGAGACTGACGAGGGCGCGGGACGCAGGAGGGATGGCGCGGAAGGACGGATCGGCGGAGGGTGTTTGGGGCGGCGGCGACCGATGCCGGCGGAGAGAGCCGCGGGTGATCAAATGCGCGATGGAAAAGAGGGCGATGCGGTAGTGGCGACCGTTGAGCCAGGCGAAGGAATCGAGGCGGAGCGTGCGGGACGTGAAGGCGAGCGCGCCGGCGTAGTCGCTCCACATGTAACATTTGCCTGCCAAGTAGGTGTAAAACCGACTCCGCGACCAAAGGAGGAGGTTGGAAGAAAGCCAGGGATTGCGCTGCCGGGCGCGGCGGATCGTGGCTTCGTAAGACTGCAGCATCGCGTGAGCATTGAGGCTCATCGCGTGAGGCGACTGACGATAGCTGACGAGGTAGTCGGGAACGCAGCGCAGTTCGAAGTTCTCGGCGATGCGCAGATTGAGATCCCAGTCTTCGCAACCCTGCGCGCCGTTTTGTTCGTCGCGCGTGAGGTAGGGGCCGACGGCGCGAAGGGCCGAGACGCGGAAAAGCGGCACGCTCGCGTTGCCGGGGAAGTTGCCGATGAGAAGCGCGGGGAAGACGCGACCCTCGATGCGGCAGGGATGGGCCCAGGAGATCACCCGGCTGGCGCGATCGATGTTGCGCGACCAGCAATAGACGAGACCCGCTTTGGGGCCGGCATGCTCGAGCCGGGCGACCTGCTTCTCAAGCTTGCGCGGAGCCCAGAGGTCGTCCGCATCGAGCGGCGCGATGAATTCCCCGCGGGCGAGATGAATGCCGGTGTTGCGTGCGGCGCCGACGCCGCCGTTGGCACGACGAACGAAACGGAAGCGGGGATCGCGGATCGCGGCCGCGGCGGCGATGGCCGGGCTGTCGTCGGTGGAGCCGTCGTCGACGATGATCGCCTCGAAGGAGGACAGGGTCTGGCGCCGGACGCTGTCGATGGTTTCCTGCAGGTGCGAGGCGGCGTTGTAAGTCGGAATGACGACCGAGACGACTGGGCGCGTATGAGGCATTTCAATACGCGAGGCTGAAGTGGAATCCGATCTGATGCCCGTCGAAGGCAAAGCGCGGATCGGTGGACGCGTTGCGCTTGTCCTGGAAGAACACCGTCAGCGCGCCGCGATGGTAGAGGGAGGTGCTGACGTCGATTCGCCAAACGCGGCCTTCGTCCTGGCGATCCGCCTGGGTGGTGGCGGACGTCGGGCTGTAGCTCGACCCCCGTCGGCGGTAGCTCAGGCCGACGTGAAAACGACCGAGGACGCGCTGCGACAGGGTGGCCTGCCAACTGTTGGTGCGGTGAATCTGCCGCTGAAAATACGAGGAGCTGACCGTCTGGTCGCCATTGATGGTGAGCGTGGTATGGTCGAGGGGCTTGTAGGTGAGCGCGGCGCCGTAGACGGGCGTGTGGGCGTCATCGAGGTCGGAGTCGAGGAACCTGCGGGTTTCGACACCGCCGTTGGCGTCGAGCCAGAGCTTCCCGGCGGGCTGCCAGCGGATGCGGCCGTTGAGCTGGTGAAAGCTCATGTCGTTGCCGTCACCGACGCTCGCGTATCCGAGCACGAACCCGGCTGCGGCGCTGACGCTCTCACTCAGTTCGTAGTGAAACCAGTTCTGAGTGGACCAGGTTTCGGAGCTGGAAAATTCCCCGGCGCGGCGGGTGCTTTGCCGGACGCTCAGCTCCAGCAACGAGCGGGCGCCGATGCGGCGCTGTCCCTGGAACGCGGCCTCGTGAAGCTCCAGCGACGTCTGCATGCCGGTTTCCACCAGCGGCACGGTGATGTCGGAGAAGCGATAGCTGGCGCGCAAATTCCATTCGACGAGCGAGCGCGCGAACTGCGCACCCGCCTCGTGGGCGAAGCTGTTGTCGAAAGCTTCGTTCGAGTAGTAGCTCCAAGAGGGACGATAGCGGACAATGAGGAACTGCCCGAGATTTATGAACGTCGCGAGGGAGACTGTCTGGATGGTCGTGGCCTGCTCGTTGCCGGGTTCGGAGAGCACGCCCTGCGCCCGAACGAACGTGTAGACCAGTTCCGGATGCAGTGAACGGAGGGCCTGTTCGAGCGGTCGGAGCGCGCGGTCAACGGGGACGCCGGCGTCGGACGCGGAGGACGCGGACGACGGAACAAAATCGAGTTCGTCCGTCGCCGCGGGTGAGACGGAGATCAGCGAGCAGGCGGCGACGACGAATGGGATAAGTCGCGTGCGAGGCACAGGGGAAGCCGGACGGCGAGGGTTGAAGGCGTGGGACGGGGTGAACAAAGACAGCAGATGCGGACGGACGTTCAGTCGCCGGGCTGCAAAACGGTTTGGTAAACGTGCGCGGTCTGACGAGCGGCCTCGTCCCAGCCCCACTGGCGCGCGCGGCGGTGGTTGTGGGCGCCCATGGCATCGAGTTTCGTCGCGGATCGGATGGCTGCGGACAGGGCATTGCGCAGAGCGGCGGAGTCAGCGGGGTCGTAGAGATAACCGCCGCGCGGTGAAAGGGTGTCGGCGAGCGCGCCGATCGCGGGAGCGATGCAGGCGCGACCGAAGGACATCGCGAGGATGAGCGCGCCCGAAGTGAGCGCCTTGGTGTAGGGAAACACCACGGCATTGCAGGCGCTGAGATAGGTGCTCACGTCGGCGTCGGGCACGAATCCCGGGCGGAAATCAACGAGAGGGCTGTCGTCGATTTCGCGAACGATGTCGGCTTCGAGTTCGGGAGAATGAACATCGCCGGCGATGACGAGGCGCAGGTGGGGAGACGCGACGGCTTTGAATTCGCGCACGAGTTGGGGCACGCCCTTGTAGGGCCGGACATTGCCAAGAAAAAGAAAGACGAGGGCCTCGAGCGGGATGCCGAGTTGGGTGCGTGCCTGTGCGCGGCTCAGCGGAGCACGGTAGGAATCGATGAAGTGGCCGTGATGAATCAGGAAGACGTTTCGCGTGCGACGCGTGCGCCACTGCTGTTCGGCGAGTGAACGGGCACCGGGCGAGTGCAGGATGGCGGCGTCCACGGCGTGGTAGGCGGCGCGGGCGAGGAGACGATCGATGCGCGGGTGGGCGGATTCGTGATCGCAGGCGTTGTGGACGGTCCAGACGAGACGCGTGCCGGCGCGGCGCAGTTGAAACAGGCGAAACACGAACGCGGCGAGACGGAGAAGGCGTCGCGGGTGCCAACTGAATGGGGGAACGGCGTGGAGGTGAACGATCGCGGGCGCACGGGCCTTGCGACGCGCGGCGTGGAGAATGTCCTTCAAGCGGCTTTCGGTGGAGACGGCGACGCCGTGGGACGAGAGATGTCGGGCCAATTCCGCTTGATAAGGATTGTTCGGCCAGCGGGGAACGAAGTGCGCTTCAAGGACGGACGGCGCCGCCGTGGAGGAAGGAGCAAAGCCCGGTGCCGCGGATGGGAGCGGCAGGCCGGCTGCGGCTGGAATGTAATGAGTGCTCATCGGCTGGCGGAAGAGAACGAAGGGGAAGCGGCGAAGGACGTTGCTGCGCCGGCGCGACTCACGAGACCGCGATAACTGTAGTTGCGGGGGCGCTGCCGCTCGCGAAGGTGCGCGCAATACAGTGCGTATTGAAACTCGAGAGTGAGTTCGCGTTCGGAACAGCCTTCGGCGTCGGGGTTGGCGGAGTGAGTGAGACGATAAAGGGCGAGCCGGGCGGCGGCGAGGGCGCGGCGGGGCCGGACGTAGCGGCTGGTCCAATGGGCCCAGTGATGTCCGCAATAGGCTTGGGCACGACCGCGCTTGCGCGCGGCTTGGAGCCAGGAGGAGCGAAGCAGGCGGCCGGGCTCGAAGTGATGTTCGACCTTCACCGCGGTGCGACCGACGATCCGATAGCCGGCCTCGAGCAGTTGGTAGGCGAAAAGTTGTTCGTCACCGAACCCGAGCGCGCCCGGACCGAGTTCGACGTCGAAGGCCGGAACCCGCTGGAGCACGTCGCGGGAGAAGGCCATGTTGGCTCCGACCATGCCGCGGGGATTTTGGGGATCGAGCCAGTCGGTCGCGGCGAGCCATGAACGGTGGAGCGGGGTCATCCAGGCGCGGGACAGGTGAGGCGCGATCACGACTCCGCCCGCGACTGCGCACGGCCCGTGGTCGATGAGCGGCTGGGTCATGCCGGCGATCCAGTCGGGCGGTGGACGAACGTCGTCGTCCGTGAACAGGATCATCTCGCCGCGGGTGTGGGCGAGGGCGTGATTGAGGGCGCGACATTTTCCGGACGTGGATTCGCAGCGGTAGTCGACGCGGAGTCGGGGCAATCGCGCGGAGCGGACCACCTCGGCCGTTTCGTCGGTCGAGGCGTTGTCGATGACCGAGAGAACGGCATCGAGTCCGGGTGGAATTTCCAACGAGCGAAGCGCCTCGAAGGTTTCGCGGAGAAACGCGGCGCGGTTCTTGGTGGCGATGATGATCGACAGTCTCACCGATGGGAGAGTTCGTTGGGCTGGGCGAGAAGCGGCGGGGCGAAGGAGCTCGGGAGCGGGGCAGCCGTTTCGCGCGGGCGGCGGGCGTTCGCGGCGAGATCCAGCAACCGGGATTCGAAGTCGCCCACCGCATCGGCTGGAGTGCTGCAGAGTGCTGCGGTGCGGGCGCGCAGACCGATCTCGCGCCATTCGGCGCGGCGCGACCACGCGCGCTCCATCGCTTCGTCGAGCAGCGGCACCGTGGCGGCGCCGGCGACAAAGCCGTTGAGATTGTCGGTCACGACCTCGGTGTTGCCGGCGACATCGGTCGTGATGACGGGCCGGCCGCAGAGCATGGCTTCGACGATCGTGAGCGGGAGACCTTCGAAACGCGATGGGAGGACCAGGGCATGGTTCGCGGACCAGATCGCGCGAATGTCCGAGGCCTGACCGTGGAAGAACACGTTCGGCAGGCGCAGGAAAAGAGCGAGATGGCGGAGCGACGCTTCGGAGGGGCCGCTGCCGTAGATGTGGAGTTCGACCGGGCGGCGACGCCATTTTTCCTGAGCGAGAACCTCGCAGAGGACGTCCTGGCCCTTGGCGTTGGGGGCCATGCGGCCGACGCAGGCGAGACGGACAACATCGTCGGACTCGGGCCATTCGGCGGGTGAGGAGCGGTCGACCTTGCAGGGGTTTGCAATGACCTCCGCGTTGGGCAGCGCCGCGCCGCATTGCAGTTCCATCAGACGGCGGTTGGCGCGCGAGACGAAGAAGACGCGTTGCGCGCCGTGCAGTGCGTCGCGGATTTCGGGGAGGCGTGAATCGCCGGGCCACCAGAGTTCGCTGTTTGCCTGAACGACCGAGCAGTAGGGCAGGCCGAGGCGGCGGGAGAGCGTCATCCAGGGAACGCCGTCCCAAGGGCCGCCCTGCGAGATCACGAGGAGATCGGGCGCGCTTCGCTTGAGCCAGCCCGCGTGCGAGAAATCGCGAAAGCGCGGGAGCCGGCGCGCGAGTTTCAAGGCGACCCGATCGCGGAGATCGGGCCGGAGCGGACGAAACGAGAGGTGCACGCCGGCGCGCGCGAGATCGTCGAGTCGCGACGGACGTGTGGGCCAGCGGAACACGGAAGCGAAAACGGAATGGCCGTGATCACGCAGGCGCAGGGCGGTGTCGCTCCAAAGTTGTTCGCTGCCGCCCCACGGCATGCCGTTCATGGTGGAGACGAAGCCGAAGCGAAGAGATCGGGTGGACATGGCAACAGTGGGCGCGATGCGCCCGGAATCGGGGAAGGAGCGCGCGGGCGCGCTCACCACATTTCGTAGCCGTAGTATTCGGCGCGGAGCAGCTTCAGCCGGTCGACGGGATAGAGCGCGCGGAGGAAGAGCGAGACGCCGGAGGAAAGCACGCGGGAGCCGGCGCGAATGACGGGCGACGCATGACGTTTTTGGATACGCACCAGCGGGAGCCACACGTGACGGAGCCAGGCGGAGAGTGGAACGCGATCGGGCTGGTATTGGCGGTAGATCCGGTCGATCTCGGCGATGATGCGTCGCTTGCCGGTGAGGGATTTGTTGGCGCCGGTGAAGCGGTTCACGCTGAGGGAGACGGGCAGGTGTTTCCACGTGATGCCGCGCCGGGCGAGATAGCACCAGAGTTCGCGGTCCATGCAGAAATGAAGATCGTCGAGCACGAGCCGGTCGCGCGCGATCAGATCCCGGCGGAAGAAACAGCTCGGCTGCCAGATGGCGGCGGCGAAAGGGGAGCGGGCAAGGCGTGCGACATCCGAGGGGCGGACGCCGGAGCGGGCGGGATCCTGCTCGTAGAGACAGCGGCAGTCGCCGACGANGGCGCCGCAATCGGGATCGTCGGCGAAGGCTTCGCCGACGCGGTGAAGCGCACCCGGCTCCAGGAAGTCGTCGCTGCAGAGCCAGTTGAAAATCGCGCCCGAGCTCCGCGCGAAACCCTTGTTGATGGCGTCGGACTGGCCGCGGTCGCGTTCGCTCACCCAGCTCGTGAGCCACGGCCCGTATTTGCGGATGATGGAAACGGAATCGTCGGTGCTGCCGCCGTCGACGATGTGGTATTCGAGATTCGGATATCCCTGCAGCAGGACGGAGCGGATGGTTTCCTCGAGATAAGCGGCTTGGTTGAAACTGGGCGTGACGATGCCGATTCGCGGCCACGAGCGACGATCGGGCGCGGGAGACGCGGGCGGCGACGCCGGCGTCCAGGGCCAGCCGGTGCGGCCGGGCGGCGGGGGTGGAAGAGGGCTGGGCGGGCGGCTCATGGCGTGGTGATGCGCACGTTGTCCAGCAGGAGGTCGATCGAATTGGTCGTGGTCGAAACGTCCTCGAAACGGAGGGTGGTGTTGATGCTGTCGGCGGTGAAGGTGTGCGTCTGGCCGACCCAGCGCACCGTGCCATTGGCGAGTCCGTTCACGGAAGCGACGTGCGTGAGGTGCGTGGCGATGCCCTGGACGGTGACCTGGAGGCGCTGCGCGGAAGTGTTGGCGCCGTGAGCTCCGACGTCGTAACGCAGCGTATAGGTCTGGCCCGGGATGGTGGCGAAGGTTTGCGTCGTCACGCCATTGGGCGTGGTTTGTCCGCCGTTGTAGCGGAGGAGCTTGGTGCCGTGCGTGGCGGTGTAGGGAGATCCGGATACGATCACCTGGTTCCCGCTGGTCGTCCACGAATTGAGGTTCGACTCGAAGCTGCCGTTGGCGAAGGCGGGTGACGATTGATAGACGGCGGTGAGCGTGTGATTGCCGTTCATCGTGACATCGACCGTGCGGTTGGTGCTGTAGTCGGCGCCGTTGAGCCGCCAGCGTTGAAAGTTCGCGCCATAGACGGACGCGGGCGCGGTGAGGGTCACGACGGTCGCGTCGAGAAAGGTGCGGGTGAACGAGGAGACGCCGTCGCCCTGGTCGAGCAGATCGGCGGGGGACAAGACGATTTCGACGCCGGCGACCGGGGATGAGTTCACCGTGAGGGTGCGAATCGCGGTGGTGATGCGCACATTGTCGAGGAGCAGATCGATCGCGGAAGTGTTGGTGGAGAGATCGGCGAAACTCAGCGTGGTGACGTCGCTGTCGGCGGTGAAGGTGAACGACTGCGGCGCCCAGCGGATGGAGCCGTTGCCGAGGCCGGCGAGCGAAATGGTCTCGTCGAGAAGCACGCCGTTGCCGACGATGCGGACGCGGAGCCGCTGGAGGTTCGTGTTGGTGGCGATCACACCGAGGTCGAACTGGAGGACGTTGGTTTGCCCGGGGGTGGTGGCGAAGATCTGGCTGACGATGCCGCTGGGGGTGGTTTCGGCTCCGTTGAAAACGAGCATCTTCGATCCGTCGCTGGGGACGTAGGGCGGATCGCCATAGGTGATGACGTTTCCGTCGGCGGACCACCCGGCGAAGTCGTCTTCGAAACTCCCATTGGAAAACGGAGTGGCGGTGGCGTAGACGGCGTTCAGGGTCCGGTCTGCGTCGAGGACGAGATTGATGGCGTTGGAGGTGGAATACTCGACGCCGTCGAGTTCCCAGTGTTGGAACGACGCGCTTCCGGAGGCGGGCGGGGCGATGAGTTGAATGGTGGTGTCTTCGCCGAAGACGCGGGTGAAGGGAGTCGTGCCGTTGCCCGCGCCGTTCAAGTCGGCGGGCGCGACATTCACGGTGATCGGGCTCCCGGCGGATTTCGTTATGGTCAAGGTGTGCGCGGCGGGCGTGGTGAGGCGGACATTGTCGAGCAGGAGATCGATGCTCGCGGTCGCGGGGGAGATGTCGGTGAACGTCAGCGTGGTGATCGGGCTGTTGGCGGTGAAGGAGACGACGCCGGAGGACCAGTTGATCGCGCCGCCGCCGATGCCGGCGACTTGGAAGGTCTGGTCGACGAGTGTCGTGGCGCCTTGAACGACGACCTGGAGACGTTGCAGGTTCGTGTTGAAGGCGAGGGCGCCGAAGTCGAACTGGATGGCGTAGAATTGTCCGGGCGTCGTGGCGAAGCTCTGTCCGAGCACGGCGTTGGCGGTGGTGGAGCCGCCATTGAAGACCATGACCTTGTCGCCGTCGGTGCCGATATATGGCGGATCGGAAACGATGATGTGGTTGCCGCTCGCCGACCAGCCCTCGTAGTCGGATTCGAAACTACCGTTGGTGAAGGGCGCGGAGGGAACGTAGACGGCGGTGAGCGTGTGATCTCCGTCGATGGCGATCTGGATCGAGGGGGAGGAACTGTAGTCGGCGCCGTCGCGCCGCCATTTTTGGAAGGCGTTTCCCCCGGCGGTGAACGGTGCCTCGAGGTTGACGAGGGAGCCGGCGCTGTAGGTGCGGGTGAACGGAGTGACGCCGTTGCCATCGCCTTCGGAGTCGAGCGGGCTGACCTCGATCGCGACCGCGCTCGCTCCCGTGGAGGCGATCGCGAGGATTTGCGGGACGGAGGTGGAGATCCGGACGTTGTCGAGGACCAGGTCGATGTTTTGCGAGGTGGTCGAAACATCGGTGAACGTGAGCAGCGTGGTGGGGCTGTCGGCGGTGAAGACGTAGGAGGCGGTGAGCCAACGGGTGGTGCCGTTGCCGAGGCCGGTGACGGTGGCGATCTGGTTGAGGAGCGTGGTGTCGCCTTGGGCGACGATCCGGATGCGCTGCTGCTGGGTGTTGAACGCGAGCGCGCCGTAGTCGAACTCGACGGTGTAGAGGCGTCCGGGGACCGTGGCGATGCGCTGGCTGACGGAGCCGTTGGGGGTGGTCTGGCCGCCGTTGAAGACGACGATCTTCTGTCCGTCGGTGGACGAGTAGGGCGGCTGATCGTAGATCACCTGGTTACCGCCGCTGGTCCAGGCGGTGTAGTCGGATTCGAAGCTGCCGTTGGCGATGACGCCGGAAGGGATGACGGTGAGGACCGCGCTCGCGCTGAGGGTCGATCCACCGGCGTTGCCGACAAGCACGCTGTAGCTGCCCGCATTCGTGGTTTGGATACTTCCGATGGTGTAACTGCTGGCGTTGGCGCCCGGGATGTTGTCGCCGTTGAAGCGCCACTGGTAGGTGAGCGGTCCGGGGCTGGCGGCAACGCTGAAGGTGACCGAAGCGCCGACGGCGGCGGTGACGCTCTGCGGCGGCGCAGTGATCGTGGGGCCGCCAGCGGGGACGGAGTAGACGGCGGTGAACGCGCGATTGGCGTTCATCGTGACGTTGATGGCGGTGCTGCCGCTGAACGTCGCGCCATTCTCACGCCACTCGAGAAACGGATTGCCGGCGGCGCTCGGCGGAGCGGTGAGGGTGACGACCGTGCCGGCGTTGTAGATACGGGTGAAGTCGGTGGAGCCGCCGGCAGAGCCATTGATGTCGGACGGAGAGGTGGTGATGGCGACGCCGGATGCGGGAGAGGACGAAACGGCGAGCGAGTAGCTCGCCTGGCGATCGACGCGCACGTGATCGACGAGGAGATCGATGCTGTTGCTGGTGGTGGAGACGTCCTGGAAGATCAGCGTGGCGGACGCGCCGTTGGCGACGAAGGTGAACGTCTGCGGCGACCAGACCGTGGTGCCGCCGCCCTGGCCGGCGAGGGTGACGAGTTGCGAGAGCAGCGTGGTTCCGCCGGTGCCTTGGACGGTGCACAACAGGCGCTGCTGGTTCTTGTTGAACGCGAGCACGCCCAGCGCGAATTGCAGGCGATACACCTGGCCGGCGATCGTGGGGAGCACCTGGGAGAGCGTGCCGTTGGGCGTGGACTGGCCGGTGTTGAACGCGGCCATTTTCTGGGCGTGAAACGGAACGTAGGGCTCGCCGGATTTGATTTCCTGATTTCCCGTCGGCGACCAACCGGCGTCGTCGGATTCGAAGCTGCCGTTGATGACGAGGGGGGAGACGAAATCGATGGTGGAGCCGGGCGCGATCGGATGGTGGGCGGGCGTGCGATCGCGAACGCCGGTGATGGAGAGCGTGTAGTTCTTGCCCCGGTCGAGCGTGCTCGTGGTGAGGCTGATGATGCGCTTGGAAGCGCTGTCGAGCGATGCGGCGGTCACGGTGGCGCCGCCGTCGAGCGAGAAGAAAGCCGGATTGGCGGCGGCGTCCTCGAGCGGTTTGTTGAACGTGATCGCGAGGTGCTGCAGATCGACGAGATCGAGACCAACGATCTCCGGCGGATCATCGTCGCCATAGGGCCCGATCACGGAGGAGATAGCGTCGAACCATGTATTCGCGATTTTGTCGTAGCCGGCCTCGTTGGGATGCACGCCGTCGACCGACATGTCGGCGGGCGTGACGGCGGCGTTGACGTCGACGAAATAGACATCGCGGCCGAGCAGGACGTGGTTGTTGACGATTCCCGGGATGGTGGCGTTGAAGGAATTCTGGGCCGTGTTGATGCTGGAGCTGGTGGTGTTGGGGACGATGCTGGCGACGAGGATCTTCGCGTAAGGTCGCGCGGTCGCGATGTGGCCGATGAGGCTGTCGAGACGGTTGGGAGCCTGCGCGGTCTGAAAGCCCTGCAGAAAATCGTTGGTCCCGATCATGAGGAGGACGACGTCGGGATCGGCGATGCCGCCAAGCCAGCCGTCGAGGCCGCTGTCGATTTGATCGATGCGGAAGCCCGAATGCCCCTGGTGATGCGGATCGGGGATGGCGGGGTTATGGGTGTCGATTTGGGTGCCGACAAAATCGACGGTGTAGCCGGCGTCGGTGAGCAGCGCGTAGAGCAGGTCGCGGTAGCCGCTGAAGTAGATCGGGACGGAGTAGCCGAGGGTGTTCGAATCGCCCAATGGCATGATCCGGACGGGCGGCGGCTCGGCGGCGAAGAGGCTGGCCGAGAGGAAAGCGAGAAGGAGTGGGAGCGGTTTTTTTAAGATCATCGGACGGAGGCGATTCGAGGCGCCGACATGGCGTCGCCGCTGGCGACGGCGAGTTCGCGGGAAACCAAGTCGGCGTCGGGGCGGGTGAGATGGATGCCGTCGACCGTCCGGTAGGGATGATCGTGCGGAAATTCGATCCAGGTGAACCTGGACTCGGGAAAACGCTCGTGCATCACGCGGCGCACGGCGTCGGGTTCGGGCAGGTGGGCCAACGACGAATCGATTGGCATTTCGAAGAAGAGGCAGCGACAGCCGTCGGCGGTCAGCTCGTTCACGAGCGAAACGAGCCGGTTGGCGCTCCGGCGCAGTTCGTCGGGCGCGGGGGAGCGGCGGAGGGCGTGACGGTTTTCGGCCATGATTTGTTCGAAAACCCGGGGCGTGAGAGTGCGGTCGGGGCGAACTTCCGCCGGCAAGGCGTCGTTTTTTGCGCGCCAATGATCCCAAGCGCGGGCGGCATCGCGGATCTGGAAGTGGAGCAGGCCGATGGCGAAACTCGANGGGCGACCGCTTTCGCGGAAGACGGGCGAATGCTTGCGCAGGCTGCGACGCCACGTGCTCAGAGTGTTGTCGACCAACTCGCGATCCGCTTCGCGCAGCAGCACGTTGGATTCGATCAGGACGACGCGAGGGTGGTGGTCGGAACCGCGGATGAGTTCCAGACCGGTGAACATCGAACCGCCCGGAAAGGTGAGTTTGCACAGGGAGCGGCCGAGGAGTTGTTCGTTGAGCTCATTGGACATCGAGGAGCCCACGATGACGTTCGTTTCGGAGGGAACATCGTGCACGTAATGCTGGGCGCGCAGATAGTTCTGGCGTTGTTGTCCCGGAGCACGGGACCAACCACGCGGCAGGTGCGGTAGCACCAGGTGATAGACGGCCAGCAGCGCGGCCGCCGCGATCAATGCGCGCCGGATCATGATTCAGAACTGGAAGTAGATGAAGGCGCCGCTCGTGCCGCCATCGACGACGAGGGCGGCGAGCAACGCGCCGTAGGCGAGCGGTTCGGAGCGGAAGGAGAGAGCCGGCCAGCGTCGCTTCGCGAGGTGCCAGAGGTAGTAGAGCGCGACCGGCCATGGGGTTCGCAGCGCCCTCGTTGTCGAGCATCGCCCGCAGGTAGGCGATGACCTGCGAGAAGTCGGGGAGCTTGAAGAGCAGCCAGGCGAGCGTGACGAAGGAAAACACGGCGCCTCCCTGCAGCAGGGAAACGCCGGGTGTATCCGGAAGTCGGACACGGGACCGGACGAGCCGTTCGGCGGCGAGTGCGGCGCCGTGCGCCGTGCCCCAGACCGCGTAGCTCCACGCCGCTCCGTGCCACAGTCCGCCGAGGAACATCACCACAAACAGATTGAAGTAGGTGCGAACGGAGCCGCGGCGATTTCCGCCCAACGGCAGGTAGAGGTAGTCGCGCAGCCAGGTGGAAAGGGAAATGTGCCAGCGGCGCCAGAATTCCGAGAAAGAGCGCGCGAGGTAGGGAAAATCGAAGTTCTTCGGCAGCGAATAGCCGAAGAGATGAGCGATCCCGATCGCGATCAGCGAGTAGCCGGCGAAGTCGGCGAAGATCTGCATCGAATAGCCGAAGAGCAGGCTCGCGAGCGTGAGCGAGGACTCGTTGAGAAAATACGGATACTGGATCCAGAACGTCGCGTCCTTGAGATTGTCGGCGACGACCATCTTGAGAAAGTAACCGAGGGTGAGCGCGCGGAAGGCGGCCTGCAGAGGGATGTCGCGAATTTGTTTGGGGCGGATCTGCGGGTAGAACTCGTGCGCCTTGACGATCGGGCCGGCGATGAGGCTCGGGAAGAATGCCTTGAAGAGCATTGTGTTTTCGAGGTGCGACGCGAAGCGCACCGGCACCCACTCCGCGGCCGCGGCGCGGGAGGAAAGTTCGCGAGCGCGGAAGACCTCCACGACGAGGCTGATTCCCTGGAAGGTGAAGAAGGAGATTCCGATCGGCAGCGGAATCGTGACGAGGAAGTGGCCGAGCGACGTTTCCGCGCCGCCGGGGAGCGAGGTGGCGACGAGCGGGCCGTATTTGAAGAAAAGCAGCAGGGCGAGGTTCAGCGCAACGCCGGCGACGGCCCATGCTTTTTGCGACGACATCGGGCCGCGCGCGACGCGATAGCTGGTGACGACATTGATCGCGATCGAGCCGATCAGAAGCGAGAGAAGCCATGGACTCTCCCACGCGTAGAACACGAAGCTCGACGCCGTGAGCACCCAGACCTGCCGTGAGCGAAGCGCCGGGAGGTAGTAGAGTGCCAGGGTGACCAGCACCAGGATCACGAACGCGGAGCTGTTGAAGAGCATGGCAAGGGAGCGATCACACCGGAACCGCGGCGTGGTAGTTTTTGTTCACCGCCGAAGTCTCGGGGAGCAGGTGCGGTTCCCAGAACGAACGATCGTAACGAGCCCACGCGTGACAGCCGAAAGGCATTCGTCGGCCGGCGAGCTCCCAGCACGTCCGGGGCGAAGCTTCGAAGGCGAACTGGAGGCCCTGTTCGAGCGATGCCACGCGAAAGCCAGGGTGGTAGCGCGCGGCCTTGTCGGACCAGAAGACGTCATTGTTGCGATTGTGCGGGCTGGGGTCGCGCATCTGCTCCCAATCGTCGACGAAGCGCTGTAAGATTCTTCGTCCTGGAAAACGGGCCGGGAAACTACGAAGACGGTTTACGATCGGCTCCACGCGGGTGCCCTGACGCGTGAAGAGATCGATCCAGAACGAGAGCGGGTCCCGATCGTATTTTCCGCGGAGCGCACGCAGCGCGGAGCCGACGTTCAGCAGGGTGAAGCCGCCGTTGCCGACCCGCGGGCGGGAGATCCAAGGCGTATCCGCACAACGGATCCAAGGCGGTCCGATGTAGTCGAGGCCCGATGTGCACCAGCGTTCGAGCTCGTCGGAGAAGACGAGGGCGTCGAGGTGATAGAAGAAGATATACCGGTAGTCGGAAAACGCGCGGTAGAGCGCGGGTGAATACATCAGGAGATTGTGCGCGGCGGCCGAGCCGAAGAAGCGGGCGGGAAAGATTTTCGCGGTGCAGCCGGGGATCGCGAGCGGCGAGCCGGGCGGCAGCAGCAGGAACTTGTCGTAGTTGGGCAGATGATACTGCAGGTGACGCAGCGAGACCTGCTCGTCCGGCGTCAGACGAGGCCGGTGGGAGAGCGGGATCACGATCGCCACGAGCTGACGCGGCGTGCGCGTGCGCGTGGCGATTCGTGCGATCAGTCGAGTGAACGCGCGGATCATGGCGGCGAGATGGCAGGCGTGATGGCGACGGGCGTGTCGCGATCGGTTCGAGCCGCGGGCCGGGTCAGGCGCCGTCCGAGCTGCATGAAAGGCGCCTCGATCGTGCGGTGCAGGAGATAGCCCGCGGCGAGCATGAGCGGAATGCCGACGAGCGTCATCCATCCGGCGGCTTCGAAGGCGGAGGCGTTAGGACGGTAGTGCAGGAGGATCGTGAGAAGCAGGATCAGCAGCGGCCAGTGCACCAGGTAGAGCGGATAGGAGATCTTGCCGAGAAACTGAGTGACCGGATGTCCGAGTATCCGCCGGGCCACGACAAGGATCCGGCCGAAGCCCCGCGACGGTTCCACGAAGAGCGAGCCGAACGCGACGATCCAGATCGCGAGGGAGAGGGAGTGCCATTGCAGCAGGATCGCGCCCGCGAGCGCCACGGCGACGTAGCGGGCGTTGCGGCGCGAACGGCCGCCGCCCTTGGCGAAATGGGCGACGTAGAGGTGGTAGCTTCCGATGCCGATGAGGAAGAAAGGCAGGACGAGCGGAAGAAAGGCCGGCAGCGGGTTGATCCACGCGGCGCCGTGCCGCGCGGCGAACCAACAGCCGCCCGCGAGAAGCAGAAGGCCGAGCGCGTGTCGCGAAAAGAACGCGATCAGCAGGGCGCAGGTGTAATACTGCCACTCGACCGAGATGCTCCACGCGGGAA
>JGI12420J12819_1000322_pt1 | contig 29096 bp, 27 predicted proteins | sample Passage237A_FD_12819 | JGI IMG/M metagenome (IMG submission 12819) | reverse complement strand
CTTTCCGCCCCGCGATTCCAACTCGTGATCGTTCCGTCCAGGTCGGCGCTCAGGATCGCATCCTCCGACGACTCCACGATCGCCGCCAACCGCCGCATCGTTTCCTCCCCGCGCCGCCGCTCCGTCACGTCGATCGTCGCCCCCAGCATCCGCACCGGCACGCCGCGATCCCTCAACACCACCGCGCTCGTATACAGCCACACCACCCGCCCGTCCGCGCGCACCGCCCGAAACTCCATCTCGTAATCCTCCGCATCCTTCAGCGACTTCTCCACCGCCGCCATCACCCGCGCCACATCCTCCGGATGCACCAGCGCCGACGCCGCCTCCACCGTGCCGCCGAACGCCCCCGGCGTGACTCCGTGGATTTCAAACATCGAGTCGGTCCACGTTATCCGATTCGTCGAAATGTCCCAGTCCCACAAGCCCACCTTCCCCGCCAGCGTCGCCAGTTGCAGCCTTCGCTCGCTCTCGCGCACCGCCAGCTCCGCGAGCTTCCGCTCCGTGATGTCGACCACCGTGCCAAGATGCCCGGTCACGCGCCCCGACGCATCGCGTAACTGCACCGCATTTCCATGCAACCAGCTCGAGGTCCCGTCCGGCCGCAGAAAGCGAAATTCCGCGCTCGACGGCCGCCCCGCACGCACCGCCTCCTCCCACCCCTGCACCACCTGCTCGCGATCCTCCGGATGAATCGCGTTCGTCCAGCCCTTCCCTCTCGCCTCCTCCTCCGTCATCCCCGCGATCCGGCACCATGCCTCGTTTAGAAAAACGCTGTCGCCGTTTTCATCCGACAAAAAAATTCCCACCGGCGCATGGCTCGCCAGCGTGCGAAACCGCTCCTCGCTCTCCCGCATTCGTTTCGTCGCGCGCNTCCGCGCCACCACGTCCGCCGCCATCTGCGCATACAAATCCATCAACGCTTCCTCGCGCGCATCCGGCACGCGCCGCTTCGCGAAATACACCGTCAGCACGCCCACCGCTTCGTCGTCCGGCACCCGCAGCGGAACGCTGTGACTCGACCCTACTCCGCCCGCCTCTTCCACCACCACGCGCTCCCGCCGCGCCAACGCCCCCATCGAGTCGGATCCCGTCTCGAGCAAACGCCCCAACTCGCCCGAAACTCCCACGCTCGCCACCCGCTCCAATTCGCCGCCCTCGCCTTCGCGGAGCGACAACACCCCCATCGTGCTCCCCGCCGCCTGCGTCGCCGCTTCCAACACCCGCTGCAACGCTTCCCGCCAGTCCTCGCTCCGCGCCACCGCCACCGCCGTTTCGTGCAAACGACGCAGGTTCTCGAGCTCCGCCCCTCCTTTTTGGATCCGCCGACCCATGACGCGCTCAGGTCTTTTTTCGCGTTTTGGCTGTGTGACTCTTCTTCCGTATCGTTCGCTTCTGTCTGCCCCTCAGGGCAGCTTTCCCTGCACCCGCTTGCTCGCCGCGCCGAAGTCGATCAGCCCCGCCTCCGGCCGTTTCTTCAACGCCCCGATCACGCGGCCCATGTCCTTCTTTGACTGCGCGCCCGTTTCGCGGATCACCTCGTCGATCAGCGCGTCGAGTTTCGCCTCGTCCAAACCCTTCGGCAGATACTTCTCCAGCACGCGCATCTCCGCCTCGTTCGCCGCCACCAAATCCGCCCGTCCGCCGCGCGCGAACTCCTCCTTCGCGTCGTTCAAATTCTTCACCGCCTTCCGCAACGTCGCCGTAACCAGCGCGTCGTCGATCGGCTTTCCCGTATCCATCGACGCACGCTGGATCGCCGCGTCCGCCGTCCGCAGCGCCGTCGCCGTCCCCGCATCCCGCGCCTTCATCGCCGTCACAATATCGGCTCTCAAGGTCTCATAGATGGTCGCCATGACGCACGCAGCATGCCGCCCCGCCCCGCGCTGTCGAGCCCCACGCCACCTTCACCTTGTCATGCCGCCGTCCCTCATCGGGCGCCACTTGGCCAATCTCCGCTCCATTTCCCGCGCCGCCCGTTCCCCGCTCGCGAGCGCACCATGCACCGTCCCCAGCTCCAACACATCCCCCGTCGCCTCTCCCGCGAAAAACAACACNCCTCCCACCGCTCGNGCCAGCCGCTCCGGCGCCTGCTCCGCGCCCGCCACCGCAAAACTATACGCGCCCCGCGTAAACGGATCCGCCGCCCAGTCATGCGTCCGCGCCTCCCGCACCGCCGCCCGCACCTGTTTCTCCGCACATCCCAACAATTTCGCCAGCGCCGCACACGCCGCCCGCACCACCTTCGCCTCCGACCAACCGGACATCGCCGCCGCCGCCGGACCGCCCGTCCACCCCACCAACACCGGTCTAGGCGCCTCCGACCACCACACCGGAAACGCGTCCTCCTCCGAATGCATAAATCCGAAAGCCCGCCCTTCCCGCGCCCTCATCGCAGCCGGAATCAGCCCCCGCCGCCAAATATCTTCCCGCATCCTCAACACCACCCGCCGCGCATGTCCGCTCTCGATGTTCGCCAACACCTTTTCCTTTCCCGCCAGCCGCGGTTCGAACCGCACCGCCCCGCGCTCTCCGTCTTTCGCCTTCAACACCCCCAACGGCAGCGTCACCAACGCACACCGTCCGCTCCACCCGTCTCCACGGCGATCCACCACCTGCACGCCGCCGCGTGACCACACCACTCGCCGCACTTCCCGCCGCAACTCCACCCGGCCTCCCGCCCCCACCAACTGGCGCGCCAGTATTTCCGCGACCGACGCGTAGCGCTTGCTCGGACGAAACTGCTCCTCGTCTTCCTTCGACGCCTCGAAAAGCGCCCGCGCACTCATCCGCTCCAGCGGCGCTCCATTGAATCCTTTCACAAACGCTTCCGCCAACGCCCGGTCCGGCGCCGGCACATCGTCACCGTGCCGCTCCAACCACCGCGCAAAGTCTCCCCGAAACCGCGGCCCGATCTTTCCCATCACCGCATAAATTCGGTCCCACGCGTCATCCATCCTCGCCTGCCGCCCATCGCCCGCCAGCCAGTGCCTTTCTTCAATCGGCCGCTTCCGCACCTTCGCCTCCTTCAACACCGCCTCCAGCACCTCGTTCCCGGAATGCACAAACTCCGCCCCGAGCTCCACCGCCCCGCGCCAGCCTCTCGGCTCCTCGCTCGAAATTCGCCCACCCACCCGATCGCGCGCCTCCAACACCACCACTCGTCGCCCCGCTTCCGCCAAACGTCTCGCCGCCAACAATCCCGCCGCTCCCGCGCCAATCACCACGACATCGAACGTTTCCATGCGCCCGCATGGACCACCAATCCTCCCGCCGGTGCGCCGACCCATCCCAACGTTTCATCCGCGCCTAAGCTCACCGCTTGAACGAAGGACTATCCGTCGGCTCCATCGTCCCTTCCTCGACGCCCGACGAAGAGATCTCGCCCAACAGGAAATTGCACCGCTCCTGGCAATGCCGACACGTCTCCGCGCAAACCCGGCAATGCTCGTGCATGTTCGCATGNNGCTCGCATTCGTCGCCGCATACCTGACACGCGAGAATGCACGCATGCAGTTGCGCATGCACGATCTCGTTCGGCGTTTCCGTCTGCCGCACCAGCAACGCCGCCGTCGCATCGCAGACATCCGCACAGTCCAGATCCGTGCGGATGCACCGCCGCAACTTCCCCACGTGCTCCTCCGCCAGACACGAATCCGCACACGCCCGGCACACCTGCGCACACTGCGCCAGCGCCTCCAGCACCTGCGCGTAATGCCCCACTCGCTGTGCATCCGCCCGCGGATGCGTGCGTAACATAGAATCGATAATCTTCATGGCTAAATGGTTTCGTCGCGGCCCATCCGCGACCTTGAAACCTAGCTCCATCCCCGTCCCCTTGCCATGGGGCGCCCGCCTCCGCTCTTCCTCGGTGATTGCCTCTAGCCGCGGCTCCCCGCCGGGCCCAAATTGCACCGAACTCAGCCGGACGTCACCGCTCGCCCTTTTCGCTACCGTGCGTCCTTCCTTCCAATGATTGCCACCCGCCCACTCGCCTCCGAGCTTTCCGCGGTGAAACCGCTCCGCGCCCCGCGCCTCTCCGCCGCCGCGATGTATGAGCGTGTCCTCGCCAGCGACCCCGCCTGCAACGGCCGGTTCTTCCTCGGCGTCCTCACCACCGGCATCTACTGCCTCCCTTCCTGCAAGGCCCGGAAACCCAAGTTCGAAAACATCCGCTTCTTCCCCTCCTGCGAAGCCGCCCGCCGCCGCCGGCCTCCGCCCCTGCAAGAAATGCCACCCCGACGACTTCGCCCGCGGCGCCGATCCCGTCCTCGAAACCGTCGAAGCCGTCGTCGCCGAAATTCGCGCCAACCCCACCGCCTTTCCCGACGCCCGCGCCGTCATCAAACGCCTCGGTTTCGGCGCCACGCGCACGTTCGAGCTTTTCCGCCTCCATTATCACACCACCCCGGCCGACCTCCTCCTTCGCGCCCGTCTCGCCACCGCCAAACGCCACCTCCTCGCCACGTCGCACCCGCTCCCCGAAATCGCCTTCGCCGCCGGTTTCGAATCGCTGTCCGTCTTCCACGAGCACTTCCGTCAACTCAACGGCCTCACTCCCGCCGCCTATCGCGCGCTCTCCTCCGCCACTTCCTTCGAGCTCTCACTCCCGCCCGGTTTTCTTCTCGGCTATCTTCGGCGCGCGCTCAGCCGCGACATCCACAGCGTCAACGAACGTCTCGAAGCCGACACCTACACCGCGGCCCTCCAACTCCCGTCTGGCCCCGCCATTCTCACTCTTCATCTCTCCTCGCAAAAAGTCCGCGCGACTATCTCCCCCGCGTTCGCTCACTCGCCGCCTCCGTCCGCCGTCGAAGCGCACGGCGTCGTCGTCGCCTTGCTCGGTCTCGACGACGACACCGCCGCCTTCGCCCGTCTCGCGCGCAAACTCGGCCTCGCCCGCCTCATCTCCGGCCGCGTCGAGCTCCGCATCTCCCGCACGCCCTCGCTCTACGATGGACTCCTCTGGTCCGTCATCGGCCAGCAAATCAATTTCCCTTTCGCCTGCCTCCTCAAACGCCGCCTCTTCGAACTCGCCGGCACCCGCCTCCCCAACGGCCTCTTCGTCCCGCCCACACCCGCCGCCGTCGCCGCCCTCGAATCGCGCGATCTCCTCCCGCTCCAATTCTCCCGCCAAAAAGCCGACTACGTCATCTCCCTCTCCCGTCTCATCGCCCACGGCGCGCTCGACCTCGAAGCGCTCCGCGCCATGTCCGCCACCCGCGCCGAGCGCACACTCCTTGGCCTCCGCGGACTCGGCCCCTGGTCCGTCAACTACATCATGATGCGTGCGCTCGGCTTCCCCGATAGCGTCCCACTCGGCGACACCGGAGTCACCAGTGGCCTCCAATCTCTTCTCTCCCTCGAACAACGCCCCGACGTCGACGCCACCCGTCGCCTCATGGCGATGTTCTCCCCCCACCGCAGCCTCGCCACCGCCCACCTCTGGCAACTCAACCAACCCATCCCAACATGAACCTTTTCTACGATACCTTCTCCACGCCCTTTGGCTCCTTCTCCCTCGCCGTCACCTCGACCGGCGCCCTCGCCGCCACCGCCTTCGGCGACTCTCAATCGCTCCTCTCGCGCCTCCCGAAGTGTCATATTATGTATGACACCTCGCTCACCACTCCCGCTCGCAACCAACTCCTCGATTTCTTCTCCGGCCGCCGCCGCAACTTCGATCTCCCGCTCTCCCTCCACGGCACGTCCTTCCAGCAGCGTGTCTGGTCCGCGCTTCTCGCGATTCCTTTCGGTGCAACGCGCACCTACGGTCAGCTCGCCGCCCAACTCGGCGCGCCGCACGCCGCCCGCGCCGTCGGTCGCGCCAACGCCACCAATCCCGCCTGCGTCATCGTCCCCTGCCACCGCGTGATCGGCTCCAACGGCTCGCTCACCGGCTTCGCCTTCGGCGTAGACCTCAAGCGCCAACTCCTCCACTTCGAACGCGCCCACCAGCGTCACGCCGCCTGACGCTACTTCTCCCCTCAGCGGTCGCACGCTTGCGCCCCGGGCGGTTTTCCACCGCACTGGTCGACCGCGCATGCCAGAAGATTCGCCGCCGCTCCCCGTCCTCATTTTCGAGCTCTGCCTCCTTGCGCTTGGCGTGGTCCTGCTCTGGCGCTTCGTGCTCTCCCGCGCCGCCCGGGAACGGTTGCGAGCCAACCCGCCCCTGCTCGAACGCTGGCAGATTTCCACCCCGGATTTTTTTCTGCTCGTGGGCATCACCATCGCCATCGCCTTCGTGAGCGTTTTTGCGATGGGACTTCTTTCGAGCGCGCTCGAGCTCACGGCTGACGTTCAAAACACCCTCAACACCGCCGCACTCCAGGTCGGCCTCGTCATCGGTCTCCTCTTCGGACGCACCCGGACCCGGCAGGAACCGCCCCGACGCGTTCTCGTTGCGAAGGATTTTCTGTCCGGGTTGGCCACCTTTCTGATCGCCGCTCCGATCGTCACCGTCGCGAACTTCCTTTCGCTGGAACTTCTCGAGTGGGCCGGGATTCCGGTGCGGCAGCAGGATATCCTCCGCATTTTTTCGGAAACCGACTCCGTCGTCGTTCTCGGTTTCATGATCCTCCTCGCCGTCGTTCTCGCTCCGATTTCCGAGGAGCTTCTTTTCCGCTCCACTTTGTTCGGCTTTTTCCGCACGCGCGTCCCCCGCTCTGTCGCCCTCCTGCTCCCCGCGGTCATCTTCGCCGCCCTTCACGTCAACTGGTCCAACTACGACGGTCTCGCGAGCTTCCTCCCGCTCATCACGCTCGCCGTCATCTTCTCGCTCGCCTACGAGCGCACCGGCCGCATCGCCACCGCGATCATCGCGCACGCCTTCTTCAACCTCCACTCGCTCCTCCTCCTTTTCGCCGGCGTTTCCCCCACGTAGCGGGACGGGACAGACCCGGCGCGTCGGGGCACGCCTTTCGTCCGCCTCCCCAACTCAGACTTGCCCCACCGCCCCCGCCGCCCTCCACTTCGACCGGCCATGTCACCTCGGCGCTTCCTCTCTCTCCTCCTCGGCGCACTCGCGCTTCTCGCGATCTCCGGCTGCGCCAACTACCGGCTTGGTTCCGGCGCCGAACCGTCCTTCTCCACGATCTACATCGAGCCCGTCGAAAGCCGCGCCGTTCTCCCGCAAGCCCGCGCCCTTCTCGCCACCCAACTTCGCGACGCCTTCGAACGCGACGGACGCATCAAACTCGCCAGCTCGCCCGACACCGCCGACGCCACCCTCCACGTCGTCATCCGCGATTTCGAACGCGATGTCGCTTCCGTCCGCGAATCCGACACCCGCCTCGCCCGCAAATTCACGCTCACGCTCGCCACATCCTGCACCCTCCGCGACCGCCGCAACGGCGACACGATTTTCTCCGATCGGATCATCAGCACGCAACGCGACGCCATGACCGATGGCGGACAACTCCAGTCCGAATACCAAACCGTCCCGCTTCTCGCCGAATCGCTCGCGCGCAAGATCGCGCACGCCGTCCTCGACGTCTGGTAATACCGCCCCGATGCACGCCCCGCTCCTCGTCCCTTCGATCCTCGCCGGCGATCACGCACATCTCTCCTCCAGCGCCCGCCTCGTCGATGACCTCGGACTCCCCTGGCTCCATGTCGACATCATGGACGGCCATTTCGTCCCGAATCTCACCTTCGGTCCCGAAACCGTCGCCGCCCTCCGCCGCCACGGCATCAAGTCCTTCTTCGACACCCACCTCATGCTCGACGAGCCGCACCGCTACGTCGACGCCTTCGCCAAAGCCGGCTCCAACCTCATCAGTATCCATGTCGAGCCCGCTTACGATCACGCCGCCACCCTCCGACACATCCGCGACCTCGGCTGCCAGTGCGGCATCGTCCTCAATCCCGATACGCCCGCCTCCGCCATCGAGCCTTTCCTCGACAAGATCGACCTTGTCCTCGTCATGACCGTCCAGCCCGGTTTCGGCGGCCAGCCTTTCCGCACCGACATGGTGCCCAAGCTCCAGCAAATCGACGCCTGGCGCCGCGAGCGCAACCTCTCGTTCCGCCTCGAAGTCGACGGTGGCGTCGATCTCTCCACCGGCGCCGTCTGCCGTAAGGCCGGCGCGGATACATTCGTCGCTGGCACGTCCTTCTTCAAAGCCCCCGACCAAGCCTCTTTCGCCACGGCCTTCGCGCAACTGTAGCGTCGCCCGCGCGCCCACCTCATCCAGCGAATCGCGCCCGCGTTCTTCGCGTTCCGCCATGCCCGAATCGCTCCATCACGACGGCTATCTCCTTTCCGACGATCCCGCGCTTCTCGACGTCGACGCCGTCCATGCCTTTCTCTCGAGCTGTTACTGGGCCGCCGGCATTCCGCGCGATATCGTCGCCCGCTCCCTTCAAAACTCCCTCAGCATCGGCATCTACACGCCGCAACGCCAACAGGTCGGACTCGCCCGCGTTGTCACCGATTTCGCCACCTTCGCGTATCTTTGCGACGTCTACGTCCTCGAGCCGCATCGCGGACGCGGCCTCTCCAAGGCCGCCCTGCGCTTCATCGCCGCCCATCCCCGCCTTCAGGGCCTGCGCCGCTTCCAGCTCGTGACCGCCGACGCCCACGGGCTCTACGCTCAATTCGGCTTCACTCCGCTTTCCCAGCCCGAACGTCACATGGAGAAACGCGATCCCGACGTCTACCGTCGGCCGCGCCACGACTGATCGTCGCTACTTCGCGCCGCTCGCGATCGCCTCCGCACGCCGGTAGTTTTCGCGAAACAAATCGCCCAAGCGCTTCGCCAGCGCGAGTTCCTCCGCTTTGTTCTTCGCGGTCAACGCCCGCTTGATCTCCCCTTCGGCCCGCTCGTAGCTCACCGCCGAAAGATCCTGCAACACCGCGAACGCTTCCTCCTTCGCCGGGCCCGGAGCCGCGACGATCGCACGCCACGCCCGCTGCAATTCACCGTGTGTATCCAAAGCCATGACACGAATGATGAACGCCAGCTCGCGAAACAAATGCCCCGTGCGCTCCGCGCGATAGATCAACTGCTCATCCTCCTCGAACGGACGTTCACCTGGATCGCTCAGAAACGGTTTCCACTCTTCGTGATCATAGAAATCCCGCCGAATCGGCAGCCGTCGCAACGCATAGCGCTCCGGCCCTCCCGGCGTGCCCGGCCGGAAATTCCACAACTTCTGCCCTTCCAACGTAAACGTAAATTCCACGAACGCCTCCGCCACCTCGCGATGCGGCGCACCACGCAGGATCGCGATCGGATCCACCGAAGGCACGGTCCCGCCCAGCGGAGCCACAAAGCCCAGCCGTCCCTGCTCCGTGCCGCTCCGTTGCGCCGCCACTTCCGCCTGCGCGCGTCCGTAGAAATCGATGCAGATTCCCGCCGCGCAATTTCCCTGCGCGACGTCGATCGGCGGCTTCTGCGACGAATCGGTGAAATAGCGCGAATTCGCTCCGATCAGTTGCAGCCACCGCAACCCCGCCAGCCAACCTTCCCGCACCGCCGCGGCTTCGTCTTCCGCACTGCCCGTCCCCGCCCGCGAGCGCCGTTGCATTTCCTGCTGGATCACATTTTCGAACGCCTTCGCGATCGAACTGCTCTTCGTCGGATCCGCCAGCGCGACCTCTCCAATCAATCTCGGATCCGCCAGATCCCGCCAGCGCTCCGGCGGTTGTTCGATCCCCAGCCGTCGCAACGCATCACGGTTGTAGATGATCCCATAACGACTCACCACGTTCCCCACCCACCGTGCTTCGCGATCGCGATACGGCTCCCCTGCAAACTCCAGCGGCACCACCGCCTCGTCGCGCCACTCCGCACGCTCACCGCCTCGTATCGGCACGAGCCGGCCCGCGGCCGCTTGCAGCATGAAATCGTAGCTTCCACCGCCAAAAAACAGATCGATGCCGCAGCTCACGTCCGACGCCAGAAACGCCTCCCGCGCCGCGCGCGCCTCCGCCGACGCATTCGGCCCGAGCCGCGCATTCGCGAACCCCGCCTGCACCTCGCTGCTCCACGCCCGTCCCAGCACTCCTGTCCAGTAATTGCGAAATGCCGCCACATACTCCGACTCGAGGAAACGAGCGATCTCGCTCGTGCCGCCAATCACCCGCCAGTCCAGCGCCACCGTCCGTCCCGTCTTTTCGCGATACCATTTCCGAAAGCCCACGCCGAACTCGTGTCGGATCGCCTCGTTGTGCGGCGTGATGATCGTCAGCACGTCGTCCGCCCGCTCCAACGGCCGCTGTTCCGGACGCAGCAAAAACGGCAGCGCCACGATGCCCACCAGCATCAAGAGAATGATCGCCCGTTTCAGCATCCGCCCTCCTCAAACGTCTCCGCGTGCCACACCGCTCTCACTCGCTCAACACCACCACGTCCTCGGGATCGGCGCTCGCGTAGAGATCGCCTCCCGCCGCCGCTCCCACGAACCGCGGATTCAATTCGAAGATTTTCAACGCCGTCTCGCCCGCGACGAATTCATACTGCGCCACTTCGCCCAGGTAAATCGCCTCACCAATCCGGCCTTTCACGCGATTCGCCGCCGGCGCCTCCCGGCTGAGTTTCCAACATTCCGGACGTATCGAAAGTGTCACGACATCGTTCACCGCCGGAACATTCGCCGAGTCGCCCGGCACGCCTTCAAACGCGCCGATCTTCGTCTGCACGAACACCCGTCCGTTTTCCACGCGCTCCACGGTTCCCGCGATGAAGTCCGTCTCGCCGATGAAATTCGCCACCGTCTTTCTCACCGGCCGCCGGTAGATTTCCCGCGGCGTGCCCACTTGCAGCACCCGCCCGCCTTCGAGAATCGCCATCCGGTCCGAAATCGAAAGCGCCTCCTTCTGATCATGCGTCACGTAAACGGTCGTGAGCTTGAACTCCTTGCACACTCGCCGGATCTCCGTGCGCATCTCCAGCCGCAGCTTCGCGTCCAGATTCGAAAGCGGCTCGTCCAGCAGCAAACACCGCGGCCGGATGACGAGCGCCCGCGCCAGCGCCACACGCTGCTGTTGTCCGCCCGACAATTGATTCGGCCGCCGCTCGGCATAACCGCCCATCTTCACCGACTCGAGCGCCTCGCCCACGCGCCGCACGATCTCGGCCTTCGGCACTTTTCGCTCCTCCAACCCGAACGCCACATTCTCGGCCACCGTCATGTGCGGCCACAAGGCATAGCTCTGGAACATCATCCCCGTGTTCCGTTTGTGCGGCGCCAGTCGCGTCACGTCCTCTTCGCCGAAGAGAATCTTCCCTTCCTCCGGAATGTAGAATCCGGCCATGCTGCGCAGCAGCGTCGTTTTTCCACACCCGCTCGGACCGAGCAGAAAGAAAAGCTCTCCGGGTTCGATCGTCAGATCGAGGTCGCGCAAGGCGGTGACGGCCCCGAAGCGCTTGGTGAGTTTCTGGATACGGATCGAGATCATGAACAGCGGCCCCGCGCCGGCGCGCGAAGCAAGATTCCGGCTCCCGGCGAGTCAAAATAATAAACCCGTCCGCCCCATGGTTGCGTTTGCCAGCCGCGGCCCCGTTTGTCTCGCTTGCTCCATGCCGAAGGCCGCCACCTCGAAGGGTCGTTCCCGCCGCCAAACGTTCCATCCCTCTCTCGAAGCGGTGCTTTACACCGAGGAGCAGATCAAGCGCCGCGTCCGGGGCCTCGCCCGCGAAATCAAAGCCGTCTACGGCGACGGCGAATTCACCATCGTCTCGCTGATCAACGGCGCCGTCATGTTCACCGCCGATCTCATGCGCGAGATCGACAATCCGGTGCGTCTCGATTGCATCCGCGTCTCGAGCTACGGCACCCGCACGAAGTCCGTCGGCACGCCGCAGATCGTCGCCTCGCTCACGCTCGACATCAAAGACCGTGACGTCCTCGTCATCGACGACATCCTCGATACCGGCAAAACGCTTTCGTTGGTCGTCTCGCTCGCGCGCAAACTCGGCCCCGCCAGCCTTCGCACCTGCGTCCTCCTCGACAAAAAAGCCCGCCGAGAGGTCGAGTTCGAGGCCGACTTCGTCGGTTTCCAAATTCCCAACAAATTCGTCGTCGGCTACGGCCTCGACTTCGCCGAGCGCTACCGGAACCTTCCCTGCATCGGCGTGCTGAAGACCGAATTGCAAAAACTCCCGGCGTAACCGCGTCTCCACTACGCCGCCCCGCGCACCGGACAAACCAAAGCGCCGGCCGGAAACCCGGGCGGCGCTTTGGCTTGAAACAGAGAGGCGGAGTTCATCCGCCCCGTTGCGATCGATTAGTTCGTCTTGAACTCCTTCGATCCGACGACCTTGGCCTTGTTGCTGCCCGGCGGGCAGTAGTAAACGTCCACGCGATAACGTTTCTTGCCGGAGCTCGTCGGGACTTTCAGGCAGTAGTCGTTGTCGCTGTTGATCGTGTAGTGCGATGAGCCGTAGATCTTCGCCGGACCGTAGCTGCCATTATCGCGCACTTCGCAGACCGAGAACTGCACCGTGTAATCCCGGATGCTCTTCTTGTTCGAGCCCGTGACGACCTTGCACTCGACCTTCGCGGAATCGCCGCCCTTCGGCGACTTGCCGTCCTTCAGGAAGCCCCTCCAGTCGATGCCGCACTTCGAGTCTTCCTGCGTCTTCTTCACCGTGAAGGTCACCTTCGTGCTCGCGCTCACGCCGCCGCTCGTCGTGGAGGCCGTCAGCGTGTAGGTGCCCGGTTCCTTGATCGTGAGATAGCCCGTGCCTTTCGCCTCTTCCGAACCGATGCCGGTCTTGGAGACATTCACCTCACAACCGTTCAGCGCAACCTTGATCGCGGAGATCGGAGCGTTCGACTTGGCGAGCACCGAGAACGGAATCGAAGGCGGATTCTTGCCCGCTTCGTAGGTGAACACTTCACCGTTGTTCGGATCGAGGATGGAGATCGAAGGCTTGGCCGTCTTCGCCTCGGCGTAGAACGTGAACGACTTGGTCGTCGTGCCCGCCTTGTCCGTCGCGGTGACCGTCAGCACGTGCTTGCCGGTCGTCTTCACCGACATCGTGCCCGAACCCGTCGCGTTCGAGCTGCCAAGCCCGGTCGCGGTCACGTTCAACGAGGAACCGTCCAGCTTGGCCGTCAGTTTCGAAATACCGCCAGCCTGGCTGGTGACCTTGAACGAGAACCCGACGCTGCGCGGCTGGCAGTTGAAGATCGAGATATTCGTCTCGGTCGGCGACGTGATCGTCACCGTCGGCGGCTCGGCGGACTTCACCGTAAACGTCACCGACTTCGTCACGCTGACGTTGCACGTGTTGTCATAGCTCTTCGCCGTGAACGTGTAGGTGCCGGGCTTCGAGATCTTCAGCGTTCCGGAGCCTTTCGCATTCGACGTGCCCACCCCCGACTTGCTCAAGCTGACCGAGCTGCCATTGAGCATCGCCGAGATACCATCGATCGTCGCCCCGTCCGAAATCGACGAGCTGAACGAGAACGGAATGCTGATGGAGCTGTCGCCGCAGTAGCGCGAATCACCCGCGAGCGAATAAACGGCACCGTTGCTGGGGGAGTGAATGGTGAGCGAGATCTCCGGCTTTTTCACGACCACTTTGAAGGTCACCGTGGTCGTCGCGACCTGGCCTTTCGTGTCGGTCGCCTTGACCACCAAGACATGCTCGCCCGCTCCGCGCACGCTCAAGGTTGCGGTGCCTTTGGCCGTGGCGGTATTGAGCCCGCTCGTGGAGCCCAACGAAACCGACTTCCCGTCGAGCGTGGCGCTGAGCGTCTTGACCTTGTTGCCGTTCGACTGCGCGGTGAACGCCACCGGAATGCGAAGAGTCTCGCACGGATCGCAAACCGTGTAAACGGACTGCGGCGGCTGTGTGATCGTGACTTTCAGCGAGGGCGCCGTCGTTCCCTTCACTTCGAAGGTGACCGACGTCGTCGCGCTGATTCCGGCCGCCGTGTTCGTGTCGGTCGCCGTAACCGTGTAAGTGCCCGGTTTGGTGATGATGAGATTGCCCGACGCGGTGGCCGTCGACGACGTGCCGAGACCCGTGGTGCTCGTGATCGTCACCGGCGTTCCGGAGAGCGTGCCGGTGATCGTGTCGACCGTGGCACCCGCGGTGATTTTACCGGTGAATACAAACGGGATGCTCAACGTGCCGTTCGAGGGCAGCGTGTAAGGCGAGTTGGCCGCGATCTGCGGATTGATCGCTATCGTGATGACCGGATCGTTCACCGTCACCTTGAAGGAAACCTGCGTGCTCACGGTCTGCCCGTAAGCATCCACGCCGGTGGCCACCAAATCGTATTCGCTGGTGCCGCTGGTCGGCGCCGGGATGGTGAGCGTGCCATTGCCCGTCGCCACGAGCGCAGTGCCGTTGGCCGTCGAGCTGATCGTCACCGGATCGCCATCGAGCGTGACGCTCTGACTGACAATATACGCTCCCGTGCTGCTCGTCTTGATCGCAAACGGGATCGTCAGGGACTGGCCGCGCAGCGTCGTGTAGGTGGCATCCGGTGCCTGCGTGAATGTGATGACCGGGGGAGGCGGCGGCGTGACCGTGAACGTCACCGAATCGAACGCGCTCAACCCCAACGCGGTATTCGTCGCGTTCGCGCTCAGCGTATAGGTTCCAGGCTGCAAATTGAACATCGTGCCCGCCCCCGTCGCCGTCGGCGTCTCTAGGCCTGTCTTCGACGCGAGTGCCAGCGGCGTCGTGTTGTCGTCGTCATCCGTCAGCGTGGCCGAGATCGCCGTCACCGGCGCGCCTTTCGTCGCCGTGCCGGTGAAGCTGAACGCAAGGTTCAGCGGCGAAGCGTCCCGCGGCAGCGGAATGCTCGCGCCGTCGATCGGGTTCGCGATGTCCACCGAGATCTCCGGCACCTCTTCGGCCACGACAAACGTCGCGGTCGCCGTCGCGCTGCCATAGGGACTCGTCGCGGTCACCGCGATCGTGTGCTGGCCGAGACCGTCCGGCGTGTTCGCATCGAACACGAATTCGCCCGCACCCGTGGCTTCGAGCGTTCCCAAATTGTGCAGCTCCTCCGGCGTGAAGGGCTCGCCGTCGAGAGTCGCGGTCAACGTCTGAATTTCGCCGAGCAGCGACGAACCGACAAAGGCATACGGCACGGTCACCGACGTAAGTCCACGAACGTAGGTGTAGGTCGGATTGTTGACCGGAGGATTGATGACCACCGTCGGCGGCGGCACTTCCTGCACGATCACGAAGGTGCTCGAGGTGAAGCTCTCTCCGATCCGGTTCGTCGCTTCCGCCGTGATCGTGTAAGTTCCAGGTTCGGTGAGAGGCACCGTCACCTGTCCCTGTGTGTCCGGTGTGCCCAAGCCGGTCAGCGAAAGCACCAGCGGCATGTCCACCAGGAACGGAACCCCGTCTTCGCTCTCTCCGCTCAACGTCGCCACCAAGCTCAGCACCGGAGCCGCCGGCGTGGCCGCACCCGACACTTCAATCCGCACCGGGACCGCAGGACCGCCCAAAACATGCGTGTATTCCGTGCCCTCCTCCGGAGCGTCGATCTTCACCGTGGGTGGCGCCAACCCTGCCGGGAGCTGCGCCTGTGCATTGATGCGCGTGCCCTCGTTCTTGAATGACGCCGGCCATCCCGAGGTGCTGATGAAATACCGAAAAGTGCCATCGTTCGACCCGATCGGAATGTCGGTGCGAACCCGCACGACCTGCGACTGATTCGGACCGGTGAAGTGCAGCGTGGTCTTGGGCATCTCAAGAACCGGGTCGACAAAGCGAATGAAAGACAGGGAGGTTGCCTCATCCACCCCGGCCGGCGCCTCTTCCACGATCAGGATCATTGAAATGGTCCACGCTCCCGCGGCCAGATTGCCCGGCGAAGTGACCGTCAGGTCATAGAACGTCGAAAACGGCTGGATCCCTTGCTGCTGCTGGGTGACCTTCGGGTTGTAAACCACCTCATTTCCACCCGCCGGCGGGCCAAACTGCGCCATGACCGGCATCGACGCTCCCACAACTGCGACGAAACCGATCAGTGCTCGCCAAAATTTCGTCAGGACCGGGGGGGAATAACGCGCATGCATAGGGAAACTGGATGATGTCCATCTAGGAGTTTACCCCTAGATGTCGACACCTTCCTTACCTATTGAATAGGCAAAGAACCCCAGTCCCTTTATCCCAACAACTTACGGCACAAAAATATTTCTATTTCCCGATTCCGAAAACGCGGAAGCCCGTTTCTCTGAGCGCCTTGAGATCGAGGATGTTTCGGCCGTCGAACAAAAACGCCGGCTTGCTCATGGCCTCGAAAATCCGGCTGTAATCCAGTCGCTTGAACTCGTCCCACTCCGTCACGATCGCGATCGCGTGCGCGCCCTTGGCGGCTTCATAGGCATCCGACGCCACCGTGAGTTTGGTGAGATCGCCACCCGCCGCCTTCACGTCGCGGCGCACTTCGTCCGCGGGCACCTTCGGATCGTAAACCGTCACGTGCGCCTGCTCGGCGAGCAGATCCCGGCACACCGAAATCGCCGCCGATTCCCGCGTGTCGTTGGTGTCCTTTTTGAACGCGAAACCGAGCACGGCGATCTTCTTGTCCGCGACCGAATTGAAGAGCGCCTTGACGATCCGGGTCGCAAACCGGCGCTTCTGCCAGTCGTTCATCCGGACCACCCCTTCCCAATAGGACGCAACTTCTGGCAGCCCGAAGTGTTCGCACAAATAGACTAGATTGAGTATGTCCTTTTGGAAGCACGACCCGCCGAAACCGACCGATGCCTTCAGGAACTTCGGCCCGATGCGCGAATCCTTGCCGATCGCGTGCGCCACTTCATCCACGTCCGCCCCCGTCGCTTCGCACAGCGCCGAGATCGAGTTGATGGACGAGATGCGCTGCGCCAGGAAGGCGTTCGCCACGAGTTTCGAAAGTTCCGACGACCAAAGGTTCGTCGTGATAATGCGATCCCGCGGCACCCAGCGTCCGTAAACCTCGACCAGCTTCTCCACGGCCGCCTCGCCGCCCGGCGTGCGCTCGCCGCCGATCAACACCCGGTCCGGTTCATGAAGGTCCGCGATCGCCGTTCCTTCGGCCAGAAACTCCGGATTCGACAACACCTCGAATTTCACGCCCCGCGTATTCGCCGCGAGGATATCCTTGATCGTCTCCGCCGTTTTCACGGGGATCGTCGACTTTTCGACGATGATTTTCGGCGTCGTCGCCACTTCGGCAATCGTCCGGGCCACCGATTCAATAAAGCGCAAATCCGCCGCACGCCCCGCCCCCACTCCATAGTTCTTCGTCGGCGTGTTCACTGCCACAAAGATGATGTCGGAGTCGTTGATCGCCCCCCGCACGTCCGTCGAAAAATGAAGATTCCGGCCGCGCGCCTGCCGCACCACGTCATCCAACCCCGGCTCATAGATCGGAAGCTGATCCGAGTTCCAAGCCGCGATGCGCGCGGAGTTCATGTCCACGACTCGCACTTCGATGTCGGGAGCTTTCAACGCGATCATCGCCATCGTCGGACCTCCGACGTAACCGGCACCAATACAGCAGATTTTCATGTAGAAGTTTCCTGTTATTCCGATCCCAGATGCCTTTCCAAGGCATTTCTCGGAAGCGCGCTACCGACCACGAAAAAGGCGCGGGGTTCGCCGCGCCTTCGGTAAACGTTCTGTAGCCGCCCTCAGGCCGGCGTCGGAGCCGGCGCCGCGCCGCCCGAAGCGAGCCCTTCCGAAGCCGAAGACTTGCCCGGCGTTTTCTTGCCCGGCTTCTCCTCCGACTTCGGCGATACTTCCCTCAAGATCGGCGAACGAATCTCGCCGAACTGAAGCACTTCGAGCACGTGCTTTCCTTCGATCGTTTCGAATTCCAGCAACGCCGCCGCGATCTTGTCCAACACGTCGCGCCGGCTGACGATGATGTCCTTCGCACGACGATACTGTTCGTCGATGATCCGCGACACCTCCGCATCGATCTTACGCGCCGTCTCTTCCGAGTAGCTCTGATTCCGGGTGATCTCTCGGCCGAGGAAAACCGTATCCGAGCTCTCGCCGTAAGAGATCATTCCCAGCGAGCTCATGCCCCAGTCGCACACCATGTGACGTGCAATCTTCGTCACTTGCTTGATGTCGCCCGCCGCGCCGCTCGAGACGTCACCCATGACGAGTTCCTCGGCGATTCGTCCGCCCAAGCCCATCGCGATCTGGTTCAGCATCCGCTTCATCGCGTGCGTGAGCACGTCCTTCTTCGGAATGAACATGGTGCTGCCCAAGCTGTGCCCGCGCGGGATGATCGTGACTTTGTGCACCGGCATGTGCCCGTCGTCGAGGACGGCCTGCACGAGCGCGTGTCCCGCTTCGTGATACGCCGTAAGCTTCTTTTCCTCGTCATCCATCACGCGTCGACGCTCGCGCCCGAATTGCACTTTCTCGCGCGCATCATCGACGTCGATCATCTCGACTTTCTTCTTGTTGCGCCGCGCCGCCAAGAGCGCCGCTTCGTTCAACAAGTTCGCCAGCTCGGCGCCCGAAAGGCCCGGCGTGCCCCGCGCGATCACCGCCAGGTCCACGTTCTCGGCGAGAGTGATCTTGCGCGCATGCACCCGCAGGATCTGTTCGCGCCCCACCAAGTCCGGCAGGTCGACGTAAATCTGACGATCGAAACGTCCCGGCCGCAGCAACGCACTGTCCAGCACGTCCGGCCGGTTCGTCGCGGCAATGATGATCACGCCTTCGGTGGTGTCGAAGCCGTCCATCTCCACGAGCAACGAGTTCAGCGTCTGCTCGCGCTCGTCGTTGCCGCCGCCCAAGCCGGCCCCGCGCTGGCGGCCCACCGCGTCGATTTCATCGATGAAGATCAAACACGGCGCGCTCTTGCGGCCCTGCTCGAACATGTCGCGCACGCGACTCGCGCCCACGCCGACAAACATTTCCACGAAATCCGAGCCCGAGATCGAGAAGAACGGCACATCCGCCTCACCCGCCACCGCTTTCGCGAGCAACGTCTTGCCCGTGCCAGGAGGACCAACCATCAGGATTCCCTTCGGAATCTTGCCGCCCATCTTGGTGAACTTCTTCGGATCCTTCAGAAACTCGACGATTTCGCTCACCTCTTCCTTGGCCTCGTCGCAGCCCGCCACGTCCGCGAACGTCACCTTATCGCGATCGCGCGTCAGCAGCTTCGCTCGGCTCTTGCCGAAACTCAGCGCGCCTTTGCCCGCCTGACGCAACTGCCGCACGAACAGAAAATACAGCAGACCGATGATGATCAAAAACGGCACCACCTGCGCCGCGATTTGCGTGAACATCGTCGTCGCCGGCTGCTCCGTGAACGCCTGCGAGCGTTGCAGGCGCTCCATGTTCGCATCCGTCAAACGCCCCGCCGCGCGGAACTGGTGCGTCTCGCCGCGATCGCTCTGCAACACCGTATCCTCTTTGGTCTTACCGGTGATCACCACCCAGTCGCGGCCGCCGGAGGCGTCCGGCTGGATCACGCCTTCGCGGATCTTGCCCTGCTCCGCCATTTCCACGACGGCTTGGATTTTGAGCATCGCGGGCGAAGTGAGTCGCGCCGGCGAAAGGAAAAGCAAAGCGAGCGCAGCAAGAAAGAGCGCCAGGAAAAAGATCAGAACCTTCGGTTGAAACCTATCAGGGGGAAGGCTTTTCAGCGGCCGCCGCTTCTTCTTATTGTCGAGTTCAGACATTTATAGAGTGGGATAACGCGCGAAAGTGGATGTTCCTCCTCCATAAGTCAATTGGCGCCGCCGTGGAAATGCCGCGCTAATTTTCCGTATTCGTTACGATTCTCACCGTCGTGCGCCCGATCTCCACCAGTGCATCTTTACCCAGACTGTGTCGCGTTCGGCGGCCCCGACTCACGTCGTCCAACAACGCCTCGAAGCCCTGCCGCGACAACACCGCCGCCCGTCCGTGCTGCGCCAGCCATCGCAAAAGCGCCCGCCTCATCAGCCCGCGCGGCTTGCCGAGAAGCCTTTTCCACCGCAACTCCCCCCGCCGGCCAATCGCCTCGATCTCCTCCACCCAATACTCCATCGCTTCATCATCTTCCTCGATCAACTGTCGCGACAGCGCCGCCCCCGCCACCGCATCGCGACCTGCCACCGCCGCCCTCCACGCCGGCAGCACATCATGACGCATCCGATTTCGTAAAAACACCCGCCCCGCATTCGTCGCATCCACGCGCCACCGCACCTTCGCCGTCACCAGCGCCGCTTCGATCTCCCCCTTCGCCACCGTCAACAGCGGCCGCACGTGCACCCGTCCGTCGCCCATCCGCTGCACCGGCCGCGGCGCCGCCAATCCTCCAATCCCGCTTCCCCGCGCGATCCGCATCAACATCGTCTCCGCGACATCCTCCTGTTGATGCCCCGTCCACAGCACCCGCGCCCCCACCCTTTCCATCTCCGCCCGAAAAAACGCAAACCGCGCCGTCCTCGCTTCCGCCTCGCTCGCTTCCGCCGTCGCCTCCTTCCATCTTCCCACCCGCAAGGTCAGCTTCAGTCCCGCGCACACGCGCCGGCAAAACCGCTCGTCTTCCGTCGCCGCACGCCCGCGCAGTCGATGATTGAAATGCAGCGCGCGCAGCCTCCCGCGTCGCTCCGGCCAGTGCGCCCAAATCAACAACACCAGCGCCAGCGAATCCGCCCCGCCCGAAAACGCGACCGCCCAACCGCCGGATGCAGCCGTTCGCGTGGAATCGCCGCCGCCAGCCGCTCCGCCGCCACCTTCCATCGGTTGGTCCCGCGCGCCGGCATCCGATCTCAAAGCGCGAACGCGCTCAGTTGAAGCTCAGGTAGTCCTTCCCGAAATACGGCACCAGCGCCGCCGGAATCCGCACCCGACCGTCCGCCTGCAGATTGTTTTCCAACAACGCCGCCAACACACGCGGCACCGCGAGGCCCGACCCGTTCAACGTGTGCACGAGTTCCGGCTTCCCGCCTTCCTTCGGCCGATAACGGATCTGCGCCCGCCGCGCCTGAAACGCCTCGAAATTCGAACAGCTCGACACTTCGAGCCAGCGCTTCTGCCCCGCCGCCCACACTTCGAGATCGTATTTCTTTGCCTGCGCGAAACCGAGATCGCCGCCGCACATCAGCAAAATGCGATAGGGCAACTCCAACTTCTGCAGCAGCCGCTCCGCATCCGCGCGCAGCTTCTCCAATTCGTCGTAGCTCGTCTCCGGATGCACCCACTTCAGCAGCTCCACTTTGTCGAACTGATGCAGACGGTTCAGCCCGCGCACGTCCTTGCCATAGCTCCCCGCCTCCCGCCGGAAACACGGCGTATACGCACAGCGATAAATCGGCAGCGCCGCCTCCTCCACGATCTCGTCACGGAAAAAATTCGTCAGCGGCACCTCCGCCGTCGGCACCGCATACAGATGATCCGGCGTCGTCTCATACATTTGCCCTTCCTTGTCCGGCAACTGCCCGGTCGCCGTGGCACTCGCCGCATTCACGAAGATCGGCGGCGCGACCTCCACGTATCCAGCTTTTGAATTCTCATCGAGGAAGAATTGCAACAGCGCCCGCACCAGCCGCGCCCCGTCGCCGACAAAGAACGGGAAACCCGCTCCCGTCACTTTCGCTCCCCGCCCAAAGTCGAACAACCGGTCGAATCCGCCGATCTCCCAGTGCGGCCGCGCGTGCGGCTTCGGCTCGTCCGCATCGCCGTGCGTTCCGAATACCACGTTCTCCTCCGGCGTGCGGCCTTCCGGCACCGTCGCATGCGGCAGGTTCGGCAGCGACAGCATCGCCTGGCGAAACTTCTCCTCGATCTCCTTCAGCTTCCCTTCGCGCTCCCGCACCTGCTGCGAGACCGTCTTCATCTCCGCCACCTTCGCCGCAAACTCGGGCGTGCCTTTCGGCAGCGCCGCCATCGCCGTGTTCGCCGCTTTCTGGGTCGCCCGCAGCGTTTCCACTTCGCGCAACAAGCTCCGCCATTCCGCATCGATGGCCAGCACCTCGTCGACGTTCACGTCGAGGTGTTTCTTCGCGATCGCAGCGCGCACGAGATCCGGACTCTCACGGAGTAGTTTGGCGTCCAACATGGAGCGTTCAGGTATGGCGCCCGCGTTTCGCAGAACAAACAAAATCCCGTCCGCCGCTTCCCGCCATTTCCCCATCGACTCCGTTCCGCCACTTTCGAAAATCGCGCGTCCAACCCAAACCGACCATCAGCAACGTCCCTCCATCGCCCGCCGGCACTTTGTTCCAGTTCAGTCGACGCGCCCTCTACTTCTTCGGAGCGCTGCTGCTATGTCCGTGGCTCATCGTTGTCGGTTTGATCCTGCACCCGCGCTTCGCCGCGAAATCGTCGCCGCACGGCGTCCCCGCGACCGCCCCCGCCACCTCCTCCCCCGACGTCATTCAATGCAGCCCCGGCCCTTGGGGCGACGTCCAATACTCGCGGCTCGTGATCGAACCGCCCGATGAGTTCATCCCCGAGGACTACCTCCGGCCCATGGCCATCGTTTGGACGTTTCCCGGATTCACGCCCGACGCCCTTGCGGAGCTCTGGCGCGGAGCCCGTCTCTCCGAACGCGATATCGCCGTCCTTCAGGAGGTCACCCACGTCCTCCCCGACCGCATCGTTGTCCAACCTCCGGCGGACCTCGTGCTCGCTCTCGATTCCCACGCGCGCACCACCCTCTACGCCGCCCTCTCCACCTTCCCCGAAAATCTCGACCACCACGAACCTTTCCGCTTCCGCGCCGACACCGCCGAGGAATGGTTCGCTGACAGCGGCCTCTCTCCCGCCACCCTCGCGCTCGTTCAACGCCTCCTCTATCGACGCGGCACATCCCTGCTCTTTTCCGATCATCCCGCCGTGATGCCGCTGATCGCCTCGCGCGCCGAACGCCTCCGCCTCGTCCGCACCCTCGCCCGCAAATCCACGTTGCTCGTCAAAGTCCGCGTCGGTCCGGAGTCCAACGTCGAAGAACTCTCCGACTACTGGGGCCGCGGCCCGCGTCACAAGGACCTCCGCGCCCTCCTCAAATCCATTTCCAAACGCCCCGGCGGCACCACGCTCGATGTCGCCCATCTCCTTCCCGCCTTCGCGCGCAGTCACCTCTTCACCTACCGCGCGCCATCCGGCGACCCCATCCAAAACAGCCACGACTGCCACTGGACGTCCCTCAACTTCTTCAACAATCCCCCCGACGAACGCTTCGCCGACATCGACAAGGTCCGCATTGCGTTCGAATCCGAATACCTGCCCGTCGCCGGCAGCCCCGTGTTCGGCGACATCCTCACCTTCTCCCGGGCCGACGGCACCATCATCCATTCGTGCGTCTACATCGCCGACGACATTGTCTTCACGAAAAACGGCGCCTCCGAGGTGATGCCCTGGATCCTCATGAACCTCCCCGACGTGATCGCGTTCTACCCCGCCGACCCGCCGCTCACCCTCAGCGCTTTCCGCCGGAAAGATATCTACTGAAGCGCCCCTTACCGGCCGCCCCGCGCTACTTCCCTTTCGCCAGCCGCGCCTCCGCGCTCTGCCAACGCAGATAAACTTCGCGCGCCGTCAGCAGCTTCAAATTCCGCACCGGCGCTTGCACCACCACGTTCGTCGGCGCCTCCAACGGATACGGCCCGCACGTCCGCGGATCTGTCGGCCCGAACACCGCCAGCGTCGGCACCCCCAGCGCCGCCGCCAGATGCATCGGACCGCTGTCGTTCGAAATCACCCAATGCGCCCGCTTGATCAGCGCCGGCAGCGACAGAAGGCTCGTGTTTCCCGTCATGTTCAAGAACCGCGACGGCAAAAACAGCCCGCGATCCGGCACCACCTCGCTCCCCGCCCAGATCACTTTGCGCGTTTTGTCGTGCTTCAGAATCAGCGCCGTCAGTTGCTTGAATCCATTCCAGCGCTTCTCCGAACGCCGGCTGTCCGGAAAGATCACCACCGGCTTCGAGCCGCCGCGCCCCTCCGCAAACTTCAGCTTCAACGTCTCCGTCGTCTTGAACTTCAACGTCCCCTTCAGCTCCGGTTTCGCGCCCAAAATCGGACAAAACTGCAGCAGGATGTCGATCGCGTGGCTCTTCCGCCCTTCCGGCGGCAGCGGCACTTTCTGGTCGTAGAAAATACCCGACATCTCCCGCGCATCGCTGCGCCCGATTTTCTTTTTCGCCAGCACGCGCGAGGTCATCAGCCCCGTCCGCAGCAGTCCTTGAAAATCGAATACATAATCGAATTTCGTCTTCCGCAGTTCGCCGATCAGCTTCACGAAGCCTTTCGCTCCGCCTTTGCGCTGGAAAACATGCACGTGATCCACCGCCGCACACGCCTGCACGAGCGGCGCGTAGATATCCCGCACGATCCACGAGATCTCCAGATCCTCGCACTGCGCCTTCATCGACGTCGCCACCTGCAATCCGTGAACGATGTCGGCCAGCGAAGAGGGTTTGATGATCAAAACATGTGGCATGGCGGCAGTAGGCGCGGGGAGCGTGAAGCGGACTCGAAACTTCCGTCGGGTGCGACAAACGCAAACGCGAATGGTGCCATCATCATGGTTTTGCGCATTTCTTACCTCACCGTGACCGTAACTCCTCGAGCGCGGCCAACACCGCCGCCGGTGTGAGTTCCGACAGCTTTCCACCCGGCGCCACCACCGCCGCATGCCGCCTCGACTCCAGCGGAAACGGCCCGAACCGCCGCGGCGACGTCGGCCCGAAAATCGCCAGCACGCGATTGCCCACCGCCGCGGACAAATGCATCGGCCCGCTGTCGTTCCCGACGAACACCGACTTCTGCCGCACGAGCGCAATCATCTCCGCCAGCGAGCATCCCGTCAGATTCAACAATCGCTCTTCCGGCGCCGCAAACGCCGCCGCCGTCTTCTTCCCCGCGCACCACGCGATCCGACTGCCGGGAACCGTATCCAAAATTCCCTTCATCAGCTCGTCATATCGCTTCCATTCCTTCGCCGCGCCGCGGCTGTCCGTGAAAATCACAAAGGTCTTCCCCGGATCGCCCGCAAAAAATTCCTCCCACCCAAACGTCCCATCCCGCCTCAACTCCAGCGGCTCCTCGCTCCACGCGATCGGCAGATCCAGCGTCTGCAAAAACGGCAGCAACACTTCGATCGCATGATGCGGCCCCTCGCCTTTCGGCTCCGTGATCCGCCGGTGATAAAACCATCCCGATCCTTCACGCGCGTCCGGCCGGCCCCATTTCACCGGCGCCCGCGCCGCCGCCGTCATCAACGCCGACCGCAGCAGGCCCTGCATGTCCCACACCTGATCCCACTGCCCCGCTTTCAACTGCCTCAACAACCGCACAAACGCCGGCCAACCATCCCGCCGCCGAAAAATAATCACCTCGCTCACGAACGGCGCCGCCTGCACCAAGCCCGCAAACCGCTCCCGCACCACCCAGCTAACACGCAGCTCCGGCCGCGCTTTCACCGCCCGCTGCACCACCTGCAACCCGTGCACGATGTCGCCCAGCGAGGACGGCTTGATCACGAGAAGTCGGTGCATGCGCGGAGCGCGCAGGCTTGTGTCCGCTCCGCTTTCGTTCAACTCCATTCCCCTTCACGCATGAGTTTTTCCGCCCCCGACATCGCTGCATTGCAAACCGACCTCACCGCGCGCTGGCACGACGTCACGCCTGCTGCCGCCGGCGAGGGTTTCGCCCTCCTCGTTCAACAGAATCATCTGCGCAATTTTCAACTCTGGCACGAGGAAGACATCGCCCGCCGCGACGACCTCGGCTTCGAAGCCGTCTATCGCGCCAAGCGCAACATCGACCGCTTCAACCAGGAGCGAAACAACTTCATCGAGGAAATGGACAAGGCCGTCGTCGCCGCCCTCCAGCCCGCCACCTCCGGCTGCCCGCGCAATTCCGAGACGCCCGGCATGATGATCGACCGCCTCTCCATCCTCGCGCTGAAGGAATTTCACATGCACGAGGAAACCGTCCGCGCCGACGCCTCCGCCCAACACCGCGAAAAATGCGGCGAAAAACTCGCGCGCATCCGCGTTCAACGCGCCGACCTCGTCAACTGCCTCGCCGAACTTTTCGCCGACGTCATCGCTCGCCGCCGCACGTTCTCCGTCTATTTCCAATTCAAGATGTATAACGACCCCGCGCTGAACCCGCAGCTCTACCGCAACGCGCCCAAAGCCTGACCGCGCATGAGCCGCGCCAGCGAGAAGACCCGCCTCTGGCTTCCGCAGCACTGGCCGATGTGGATCGGCCTCGCCGCCTTCCGCCTCGCGAACCGCCTGCCGTGGTCCTGCGCAACGCGCCCTCGCCCGCCTCCTCGGCTCGTTCGTCTACTACGTCGTTCCCGTCCGCCGCCACGTCGCGCAGGTCAACCTTCGCCTTTGTTTTCCCGAAAAATCCCCCGCCGAGATCCGCGCCCTCGCTCGCGCCCATTACCACTCTCTCGCGCTGGGCCTGTTCGAAACCTGCGCCGGCTGGTGGTCCAGCTCCGCCGAACTTCCCCCGCACACCATCGTCGGTGCCGAACATCTCGACCGCGCGATCGCCGAGGGCCGCGGGGCGATTCTTCTGACCGCCCACTTCACGACGCTCGAGATTTGCGCGCGCATGATGAACGAGCGCTTCGACCTCAGCGTGCTCTACCGCGATCCCAACAATCCGGTCATCGCCGCCGAAATGCGCGCGCCTCGTCAAAGCCGCCATCCATTTTGACGATCTCAAGGGCCTCATCCGCGCCCTCCGCAACGGCCACGCCGTCTGGTATGCGCCCGACCAGGGCAAACGCTCGAAACAAAGCGAAATCCTTCCTTTCTTCGGCGTCCCCGCCATCACCAACACCGCCACGAGCAAACTCGCCCAAATGACGCGCTCGCCCGTCGTCCCCTACTTCGCCCGCCGCGAGCCCAACGGTAGCTACACGCTAACGATCCTTCCCCCGCTGGAAAACTTTCCCACCGATGATGCCTCCGCCGACGCCATCCGCGTCAACCGCCTAATCGAAGAACACATCCGCCGCGCGCCCGAACAATACCTCTGGGTCCACAAACGTTTCAAAGCCCGCGGCCCCGAATATCCCGACGTCTACCGCACCTGACCGCCCGACGACCGATGACTCCGCCGCGCATCCTCGTCATCCGCTACCGCTTCATCGGCGACACCGTCCTCGCCATCCCGTTTCTCCGCAATCTCCGCCGCGCCTTTCCCGACTCGGTCATCGACGTCCTCGCCGAACCCATCTCCGGCGACACCCTCGCTCACTGCCCCTACAAGAACGAGATCCTCTACTTCGCCCCGCGCGCGAAAAAGCAATCCCCTCACCCGCGCTCCCTCCTCGCCTGCGCCCGCGTCCTCCGCGCCCGCCGTTACGATCGCGTCTACATCCTCCGCCGTTCCTTCTCCTCCGCCATCCTCCCGCTTCTCGCCGGCATCCCGCACCGCGTCGGTTTCGCCACCGAGGGCCGCCGCTGGCTCCTGCAGCGCGGCACGCCGTATCCGGATAACAAGCACGAGGTCGAGTGCTTCCTCGACATCCTCCGCGCCGACGGCATCCACGTTCTGGATACGCACAATGAAAACTGGAGCGATCCCGCCGTCGACGCCCGCGTCGCCGCCACGCTTCCGCGCTCCGGCCGCCGTCGCGTCTTCCTCTGCGCGAAATCCATCGTCTATACGAAGGATTGGACCACCGACCGCTTCGCCGCCGTCGCCGCCTGGCTCATCGCCGAACGCAATTGCGAAGTCCATTTCTGCGACGCCCCGTCCAACGCGGCCCACTACGCGGAAATCCTCGCGCTCCTCCCCGCCGATCTCCGCGCGCATTGTCACGATTGGAGCCGCGAACTCCCGCTCCGCGATCTGAACTCCCTCCTTCGTCACATCGACCTGGCCCTCGGCATCGACACCGGCCTTCTCCACATCGCCGCGTCGTTTCACATTCCCATCGTAGCACTTTTCGGTCCGCTCGATCCCGCCCGCTGGCATCCTTGGGACACCGCTCACACCATCCTCCGTCCCGCCGACCTCTCCGGCCGCCAGCCGCTCCTTCGCATCGACCTTGCCGAAGTCCGCACCGCGCTCGACCATCATCTCTCTCAACTCGCGTCCTGACTAAGCGCGCTCATCCACCATGTCCGCCGCCCCCGCTCCTCTCGTCGTCCGCTTCGGCGCTTTCGGCGACATGGTCCTGATGATTCCCGTCCTGAAGCTCCTTCATCAACGTTTCGGCACCGCCTGCGATGTCGTCGCATCGGGCCCCTGGACCGAACCGCTCCTCCAACGCGTCCCCTCCGTCGCCCAACGTTTCTACCTCACCAGCCGGCGCGCGCCCTACTGGTTCAACCGCTCTCAACAACAACTCGTCCGCTGGCTTCGCTCCCGCCCCGCCGGTGCCGTTTACGTTTTCGAACCCGACGAGAAACCCCTCGCCCTCCTCCGCCGCGCCGGCATCCCCCGCGATCGCATCTGCACCCTTCGCGATTTCCCCCGCCAACCCGGCGAACACATCCTCGCCCACGCCGCCCGCCTCGCCCGCGCCACCCCGCCCGCCTTTGCCTCGTTCGCCGCCACGTCATCTCTCCCGCTTCCCGATTCTCGCCCCAGCCTCACCGACGCCGACCACCACGACTGCGCCGCGTGGCTCGCAGCCCATAATCTCGATTCCGCCCCCCTCGTCCTCGTCCAAGCCGGCAACAAGAAAACCATGAAAGGCGGCGACCGCCGCCGCGCCTCCAACGTCGACTACTGGCCCGAAAACCGCTGGGCCCGCGTCATCGAAGGCGTTCTCTCCGCCCTCCCCTCCGCCCGCGTCATTCTCTGCGGCGCTCCTTCCGAGCGCCCCCTCGCCGAAGAAGTCCTCGCCCATCTCTCCACCACCGCTCGCGAACACGCCCGCATCGCCACCGACGAACTTCCCATCCCTCGTCTCCTCGCGCTTCAATCCCGCGCCCACAGCCTCATCTCCGTCAACACCGGCCCCGCCCACGCCGCCGCGGCCATGGGTTGTCCGCTCGTCGTCCTCTTCACCCGCCACGCCCATCGCGCCGCGGACCTCTACGCNCCCGTCGCCACCACCGCTCCCATCCAGATCGTCCAACCCGCTGCCTCCGAACCCGATCCCACTCTCGCCACCATCACTCCCGAAAACGTCCTCACCGCCTGGCGCGCGCTTTCCTCTTCCTCTTCGACCTGACTCTTCGGATC
>JGI12420J12819_1000317_pt1 | contig 29594 bp, 24 predicted proteins | sample Passage237A_FD_12819 | JGI IMG/M metagenome (IMG submission 12819) | reverse complement strand
CAACGACGTCTCGATCCGAATGCACGGATCGGCTTGCCCGGAAAGCGCGAATCAAGGCGGCGTGGTCACTCATGCGAAACCGCCTCCAGGTAAGGACGCATGACATTTGCGACCCGGCAGACCTTGGCATGGCGCCATAGGTCATCGGCTGAAGCCTTGCGTGTTTTCCAGGCAGCCTTCAGCGCCTCAATGGCCACGTCCAGGCCGATCTGGTTGCGGTGCTTGAAGCAGTCCGCCACGGTTTTGGCGGCACTGTAGATCCGCAGTCTGGCGCCATCTCGTTCGTGCTCATCAATGCCCAAGGCATAGGCATCACCCGCCATCTGCACCATCTTGATCGGCGGGTGCTCGATACGTGGGGTGTGGCTGCCACGAGGCATGGCAATCCAAACCTGGCGAGGCAGTTGCGTGGTCAGTTCGTGGAACTGGAGTGCCGTCAGCAAGCAGAACACGGCTTTGGGAACCTTGACTGCAATCGAGGCGAGGTCCTCCTGCTCGGACCTGGGGTTGCCTGGCAAACGGTAGAGGCCGCGCCCGACACGCTCCAACTGCCCGGAAGTGGACAGACGTGTCAGCACCACCCGCGGCGCGCCGATGGTGTCCAAGTCGCGGGTGCGCAGGAAGCCCTGCTTGTGGAGCAGGGCAAGCGCGCGCTGGGCATGTGAGGATCTTTCCATCGCCCCAAAGATGTTCCTTGATTTCGTTGACTTTATACATCAAACGATAGAATGAAACTCGTCTGCCTGGAGCGCACGTTGATGACTGACCGTGAATGTCAGCAGACAAATGCGGATAGGATCTGGTTGCCGACGCGGTACGTCCGGTACATAATCTGGCCTGATTCCGTAGCGCCAACGGAATAAACCCGTTATCAATCAACGATTTGAGTGCGGCGTGATGTTCCCTTCGCCCGCTCCAACTCCTCCCCGCGGAGATCTTCCAGACGGTTTCCTGCGCGCGTGCGGGGGGGTGTGAATGAAGATCGGAATCCTTTCACGCAACGCGAAGCTCTACTCGACCCGCCGTCTCGTCGAAGCTGCCCGCGCGCGAGGACACAGCGTCCGGGTGCTGGACCCGTTGCGATGCTACATGCGCATCGCGGCCGGTTCGTTCCAGATGCACTACATGGGGCGCGCGCTGAGCGGCTTCGGGGCGATCATTCCGCGCATCGGGACATCCGTCACGTTCTACGGAACGGCCGTGGTGCGTCAGTTCGAGATGATGGGCGTGTACGCCGCCAATCGTTCGGATGCGATCCTGCGCGCGCGCGACAAGCTCCGGGCACTGCAACTGCTGGCCGGCGAGGGGCTCGACCTGCCGGCCACCGTGTTCGGCGACAACCCCGATGACACGGGGGATCTGCTGACCATGCTGGGCGACCCGCCGCACGTGATCAAGCTCAACGAAGGCGCGCAGGGGCAGGGCGTGTTGCTGGCCGAGAAGCGCGGTGCCGCGACCGGCATGATCGAGGCATTCCGCAGCCTGTACGCGAACTTCCTCGTGCAGGAGTTCATCCGCGAGGCCGACGGGGCGGATCTGCGCTGCTTCGTGGTCGGCGGCCGCGTGGTCGCCGCGATGCGCCGTCAGGCGCCGGATGGCGATTTCCGCGCCAACCTCCACCGTGGTGGTGTCGCCACCGCCGTCGACCTTTCCCCGGCCGAGGAGCAGGTCGCCGTGCGTGCCGCGCGTGCGATGGACCTCGAGATCGCCGGCGTCGACATCCTGCGTTCTGCACGCGGGCCGCTGCTGCTGGAAGTCAATTCGTCCCCCGGGCTGGAGGGGATCGAGGCTGCGAGCGGCATCGACGTGGCGGGAGCGATCATCGACCACGTCGCGAGCGTGGCGACGGCAGGACGTCCGGTCCGTTCATCACGTAAAAAGACGTACGAACATCATCGTTGACACGTCGGTATCCCGCGCCTAGGATGAATCCCGTCCATGAAGAGGCGGGGTGACGATGGTCCCCGGCGATGTCGCAAGGCAACTGCCGCGCTCCGCCTCTCCGCAACGATCGTTGCGGGCATCGGAACCCTCACCCGTTGGCAGTTGGAGAATGCAACATGAAGTCGTACGCACTTGCAGCAGTGATCCTGATCGGCATGGCTCCGTTCGCCCATGCCAAGGACAAGCCGGAGCCGGCGGTCAACGCCGGCGACCAAGCCTCGTTCGCGGCGGTGGCGGAGTGGGTGCGCGGCGAGATGAAGTCCGGCGGACGGTATGACGAGATCAAGCCGAACGAGCGCAACACGGTGAACGCGCGGCTCGACGAGATCGCACGGATGTTCGAGAGGAAGTCTTCCGTCGACCAGATGACGCAACAGGAGAAGAAGCAGCTTCTCGTCACGCAGGAAGAGATCAATTCGATTCTCGGCAAGCGCGACTCCGAGCGGCTCATCTGCACGTACGAGCGTCCGATCGGATCCAACGTGCCGGTCAAATCGTGCGAAACGGCGCGTGAGCGCGACGCACGCCGGAACGCCGACCGCAGGGAAATCGAGCGTCGTCAGATCAACCGGCAGAAAAAGTGGGGCTGATGCGGCATAGTGGCATCCAGTCGCAGGAGAGGCTCGCATGACCAAGGGCGATTCCGTTCCCAAGCCAACCGAATCCGAGCTCGCCATCCTCAATGTGCTGTGGGCGCGCGGACCCTGCACGGTCCGCGATGTCCACGAGGCGCTGTATCGCGACGAGGGTGCCGGATACACGACGGCGCTCAAGTTGCTGCAGATCATGCATGGCAAGGGACTCGTGACGCGCGATGATTCCGAGCGGGCGCATGTCTACCGGCCGGCGGTGAGCAAGGAGCGGACGCAGAAGCGGTTCCTTGCCGACATGATGCAGCGCCTGTTCGACGGCTCGCCGTCGCAACTGGTGCTGCAGGCATTGGGTGGTCGCCCGAAAGCGACACGCGAGGAGCTCGACGAGATTCGGGCGCTGCTGGACCGGATCGAAGGGGATCGGTGATGGACGGAGTGTTCGAGCACTGGCTGCCATGGGTGCAGACGTTCGGCTGGACGCTCGTGCATTCCGTTTGGCAGGGATTCCTCATCGGAGCCGTGTACGCTGCCGTGCGTGCGCTGCTGCCGCGAACGGGAAGCGGTGCGCGCTACACGGTCGGCCTGATCGCGCTCGCCGCCATGGTTGCGTGGCCGGTCATGACGTTCCTTTCGCTTCGGCCGTTGCCCGCGGTGCCGTCGGATGCGGGATCGGCGGTGGCGATCGGCGTCGCCGCGATGGATGCGGCCGGCACCAGCCTGCTCGCCCGTATCGAGGCCTTCACGCCGTGGTTGGTGGCCGCCTGGGCGATCGGCGTGCTGGTCGTCCTGCTGCGGTCGCTGTTGCATTGGCGGATGCTGACCCGCATCGCGAAGGACGCGGACGCGCCTGATTCCAGGCTCGACGCGGCGCTGTCGGAACTCAAGCGCCGATTCGGGCTGGTGCAGTCGGTTTGCGTGCGGATTTCCTCGCGCATCGACACGCCCACGCTGATCGGATGGATCAAGCCTGTCGTTCTCCTGCCGGCGGCCGTCATGCTGCGCTTTCCCCGCGAGCACGTCGAATTGATCCTCGCGCACGAACTGGGGCACCTGCGCCGGTACGACCATCTCGTGAACCTCGTGCAGGCGGTCATCGAGACGCTGCTTTTCCATCACCCGGTCGTCCACTGGATTTCGCGCGACGTGCGCAACGAGCGCGAACTGTGCTGCGACGAGCTCGTGCTGCGCCTGACGCAGGGCGAGGCGCGCGAGTATGCGCGCACGCTCGCGGCGCTTGAGGAGTTGCGCCATGTGCCGAGTTCGTTGGCACTCGCGGCATCCGGTGGCGAACTGGTCGAACGTGTTCGTCGCATCGTGGGCCTGCCGCCGCACGCCCGGCAGGTTTCGCACGGTCCACGCACGCTGCTTGCCCTGGCGGCGATCGGAGTGTCGGTGCTTCTCGCCGTGCGTGCGGTGCGCGAGGACGCTACCCTGTTCACCTCGCGCTTGCCGCAGATGGATTGGACCGCGTCGGCTCGGCTTCCGATGCCGTCGCTGTCGGCGTTCGCGTTGACCTTCGATCTGCCGCAGCTCCGCATCGCGCGCATCGAGGCGCCGCAGGAGCGGGTCGTGCCCGATCACCCGGTCGGCGACGTGGCGAAGACCGATCCGGCCGCGGTCGCACCGCCGGCTGAACAGGCCAGTGCGCGGTCGGTGACGACCTCGGTCGCGACCGCCGAACGGGCTCCGCAACGTCGCGTCTCGGCCAATGCGGCCGAGCCGGCCGAGGCGCCGAACGAGTCGCCCGCATCGCCTGCCTCCGCGGAACGTGTGCCGGTGGCGATCCACGTCGTGCAGCCGAAGTTTCCGCGCGGCGTGTTTTCCGGCGGAAGCGTCGTGGCCAGTTTCGCGCTGACGGCCGATGGTGCGGTTACGGACATCGCGTTCGAGCAGGTCGAGGCGAACGGACCATTCGTGCGTGCCGTGGAGCGCGCGCTGCGCCAATGGCGCTTCGACCCCGCGACGATCGCGGCGGGCGGGAAGCGGTACACGCAGGCGTTCGTGTTCAAGAGCGGTGGGCCGATGCCGGGTGATCGCGAGTGCTACCGCCAGACGGGATCGCAGATCTGTCGCGACCTTGACGACACATCCTGGGCGAGCAGCTACTCTCCGCACCGTTAACGCAACGATCAGAGCGACTTAACGGCTGTTTAATCAAGGCGTTCCTATAGTCCGGGTACTGTAGTTCTGCTGACACTCCTAAGTCAGGTGACTGGCAGAGTACGGTAATCGGGGCAGTAGCTTTTTGGCCCAGGCGAGGCGTGTTCCCCAATGACGCCTCCTTGGGCCATTTTCTTGCGCGGTCGCCAGCGGTTTCCCGACCGATCCGCGCCGCCGGTGGGTGACGAGCCCGACGCGCCGCGGCGAGCGCTTGCATGACGCCCGATGCATCCTCATCTCCCGCTGCGACCGATCGGCGGCGCACCGCATCGGCCATCTTCCGCGCTACAGTAGCCAACCATGCGAATCCTCGTCATCGAAGACAACAGCGACATTGCCGCGAACATCGGCGACTTCCTTGCCGACAAGGGGCATGTCGTCGACTTTGCCGGCGATGGCGTGACCGGCCTGCATCTTGCGATCGTCAATGACTTCGACGTGATCGTGCTCGATCTCGGCCTGCCGGGAATGGACGGGCTCGAGGTATGCCGCAAGCTCCGGGAGGAAGCAAGGCGACAGACGCCGGTGCTGATGCTGACCGCGCGCGACACGCTCGACAGCAAGCTCACGGGATTCGACTCGGGGGCGGACGACTACATGGTCAAGCCGTTCGCGCTGCAGGAACTGGCGGCCCGGCTGGAGGTGCTCGGCCGGCGCGGCAAGGGCAACAAGAGCCGCGTGCTGCAACTTGCCGATCTCGCCTACAACCTCGACACGCTGACGATCAGCCGGGCGGGCAAGCAGATCCAGCTCAACCCGATCGGATTGAAGCTCCTGCAGGCGTTGATGGAGGCCTCGCCCTCCGTCGTCACGCGGCAGGATCTGGAGACGCGCGTATGGGGCGAGGAACTCCCCGACAGCGACAGCCTGCGCGTGCACATTCACGGGCTGCGCGCGGCGATAGACAAGCCGTTCGACAAGCCGCTGATCCAGACTCGCCACGGCATCGGCTACCGCATGGTCGATCCGGATGCGCTACCGACATAGGCTCCGTTCCCGCATCATCATTTCCTTCGCGTTGTTCGGCCTCGGGCTGACGGCGTTGTTCGCGGTTGCCACCGTCTACATGCGCACGCGCCTCGAAGGGCAGCTGGTCAACTCGACGATCGAGCGCGAGCTGCGGCATTTCGTCGAGTTCAAGCGCAGCAATCCCGATCCGAACGCGCCCTGGATGCTGTCGCTGTACCAACTGCAGATCGTGCGCGCCGGCCGCACCGCGACCGTGCCGCTGGCCTGGCAGAAGTACGAGAGCGGCGTCTACGACATCGAGGACATCGGCCGCGACGGCACGACGCATCCGTACAAGCTCGGCGTGTTCAAGGATGACGATCTCTGGGCGTACCTGCGTTTCGACATCAGCACGCAGAAGCTCGGCGAGCGCCAACTGCTGGTCATCCTCATCGCCACGGTGTTCGCGTTCGCGATCCTGTCGCTGGTGATCGGCTTCTGGCTGTCGTCGCGCGTGATCCGTCCGGTGACCACGCTCGCGCAGCGCGTCCGGGCGATGAGCCGCAGCGGCAAGCCGGAGCTGCTCAAGCCGCATTTCGCGGACGACGAGGTCGGCCAGCTGGCCGAGGCGCTCGACGACTATTCCACGCGCCTGACCGAGATGGTCCAGCGCGATCGCGAGTTCAACGCCGACGTCAGCCATGAACTGCGCACCCCGCTGGCGGTGATCGCGAGCACCACCGAGCTGCTGCAGGCGTCGCCCGACCTTGGCGACAAACCGCGCGAGCGGCTCCGGCGCATCGAGCGTGCAGTGCGCCAGTCCAGCGAGTTGATCGACGCGTTGCTGCTGCTGTCGCGGCGCGAGCGGCAGGCACCCACCGACGGCGAAACGACCGATGTGGCGCGGGTGGTCGAGCAGGTCGTCGACGCGCAGCGGCCGCACGTGGCGAACAAGCCGGTCGACGTGCGCGTGGAGGTCGAGCAGCCGCTCGATGTCGTCGCGCCGTCGTCGGTGGTTTCGGTCGCGTTGTCGAACCTGATCGGGAACGCGTTCAAGTACACGCCGGCCGGCGAGGTCATCATCACCGTTGGCCATGGCCGCGTGACGATCGAGGACACGGGCCCCGGCATCGACGCCGATCAGACCGACAAGCTGTTCGAGCGCGGCGTGCGCGGCACCAGCGTCGGCAAGGGCGGCGGGCTCGGGCTCGCGATCGTGCGCCGGCTGTGCGAGCTTTATGGCTGGCGCGTCTCGCTCGCGCCGCGCCCGCAGGGCGGCGCGACGGCCACGTTGCAGTTCAGCGATCGGGCGTGACCGCGCGCGGGAGCGCGGCAAGCGGCAGCGTTCAGCCGACCGGCTCCAGCCAGCCCCACTCGTCCTTCGTCTTGCCGCTGAACAGGCCGAAGAAGAGCTCCTGCATGCGCCGCGTAACCGGTCCCGGCCTGCCTTCGCCCACGGGCTTGCCGTCCACCTCGCGGATCGGCGTGATTTCCGCCGCCGTCCCGCACATGAAAAGCTCGTCGCACAGGTAGAGATACTCGCGCGGCAGGTCGCGCTCGACGACCTCGATGCCGTTCCTGCGCGCCAGCGTGATCAGCGTGTTGCGCGTGATGCCGTTGAGCAGCGCGGCGCTGACGGGCGTCGTGTGCAGCGCGCCGTCGAAAACCAGGAAAAGATTCTCGCCGGCTCCTTCGCTGAGCAGTCCGGTCGAGGCGAGCGCGATGCCCTCGCCGAAGCCGAGGCGGCGTGCCTCGCGCGCGACGAGCTGGCCCGACAGGTAGTTGCCGCCCGCCTTGGCGCCGGCCGGAATCGTGTTCGGCGCGAAGCGCTGCCAGCTCGAAACGCAAGCCGTGATGCCCTTCTCGAGCACGTCGGCCCCGAGGTACGGCCCCATTTCCCACGCCGCGACCGAAACCTCGATCGGCGTCTGCGCCGACAGGCCGAATCCGCCCAGTCCGCGGAACGCGAACGGGCGAAGATAGGCGGCGCCGAGACCGTTCGCGCGCAACACTTCGCGGCAGGCCGCATTGATCTCGTCCAGCGAGTACGGAATGTCGATGTCGTGGATCTTCGCCGAATGGAACAGGCGCTTGTTGTGGTCGGTCAGGCGAAAGATCACCGCGCCGTCCGGCGTGTCGTAGCTGCGGATCCCCTCGAACACGGATGATCCGTAATGCAGCGCATGGGCCATGACGTGCGTGGTCGCCTCGGCCCACGGCTTGATCGTGCCGTTGTGCCAGATGTGTGCCGGATAGTTCTGCGCCATGGGGCCGCTTCCGTGGAAAAACCGCGATTGTACCAGTGGCCGGCGGGTGGCCCGGCTACCAGGTAAGCCACCAGCAGCCAGCGCTGTTCTGCAGACCGAACTCGAGTTCGCGCACGCCGCCGGCCGCATTGCTGCCGGTCCGTACCCGCAGCCCGTCGGTCACCTCGATTTCCAGCAATGGCTCGCGCACGAGTGCGGCGATCTGGCGCAGCAGCGCATTCGCAGAGCCACCGTCGTAGCCCCGCCACTGCAACATGCCCGCGATCGCATTGGCGTCCTTGCGCGCGACCGCACGGGCGACCCGCTGGCGCAATGCCTCGGTACTCGTCGGACAGGCCTCGCTCGCCGGTGGTGGCGCATCCGGCGCCGGCGCGATCGCGCCCGCCGAGATGCCGGACAGCGCCTGCGAATCGCAGGGTGCGTCGGCGAACACGATCTCGCCGCGCACGCCGACGCAGCGGTGGACGCGTCCGGAGTCATGCGCCGCCCAGGCCGCATGCCCGAACGTGCATGCGGCGAGAAGCAGCAACGATCCGGATCGCGGCGTCATGCGCCAAGGCTACCACCGCGGCGACTGCGCGCGTCCGCCAGAGGCTTGCGCGAAGCGCCCCGGGCGTGCTGTAGTGCGCTCCATGAAGCGCACCGTTCCCGCGACAATGTTCCCGCTGCCCGGCCCGACCCGTGCCGGGTCGCTCGATCGCGTGAATCGCAACAACCGCTGGACGAAAGGGCCTGGCGTGTAGGTGCGCATGACCACCGGACACGAACGAAGGCCCGCCAGCGTGCGGGCCTTCTTCGTTTCCGACTCCTGCGGCCGCGGCATCGTGCGCGCGGTCGCGACCTTCGACGGAGAGACTGGCGATGTGTTCGATCTTCGGAATGTTCGGCCTGCAATCCGGCGACGACCTCGCCGACCTGCGCATGCAGGCGATGGAGCGTTCGCAGCGGCAGCGTCATCGCGGACCGGACTGGAGCGGCGTGCATGTCGACGATGGCGCGATCCTCGTGCACGAGCGGCTTGCGATCGTCGACCCGGCCAGCGGCGCGCAGCCGCTGCGTTCGCGCGACGGCCGCCTCGTGCTCGCGGTCAATGGCGAGATCTACAACCACGCCGAACTGCGCGCCGCGAGCACGTACGACTTCACCAGCGGCTCCGACTGCGAAGTCATCAACGCTCTGCATGCGGAAGGCACGTCGCCTGCCGAATGGATCGGGCGCCTGAACGGCATCTACGCGTTCGCGCTGTGGGACCGCGAGCGGCGCCGCGTGGTCATCGCGCGCGACCCGTTCGGCGTGTGCCCGCTGTACTGGGGGCACGATCGCGAAGGCCGCCTGTGCGTGGCTTCGGAGATGAAGGCGCTGGTCGGCCTGTGTGCCGACGTGGCGGTATTTCCGCCCGGGCACGTGTACGACAGCGCCGAGGGGACCCTGCAGCGCTGGTACGAAAAACCATGGCGCGACTACGCACACACGCGGGGCCGCCACGTCACGCCGGCGGCGTTGCGCGAGGCCTTCGAGCAGGCCGTGCACCGGCAGCTCATGACCGACGTGCCCTACGGCGTGCTGCTGTCGGGCGGGCTGGATTCCTCGCTGGTCGCCGCGTGCGCCGCGCGCTTCGCGCGCCAGCGCGTCGAGGACGGCGACCGCAGCGAGGCGTGGTGGCCGCGCCTGCACTCGTTCGCGATCGGCCTCGAAGGCTCGCCCGACCTCGCTGCGGCGAAGGTCGCGGCGGACGCGATCGGCACGGTGCATCACGGCTTCACCTACACCTTCGAGGAAGGACTCGATGCGCTGCCGGAGGTGATCCGCCACATCGAAACCTGCGACGTCACCACGATCCGTGCATCGACGCCGATGTTCCTGCTTGCGCGCCGCATCAAGGCGATGGGCGTGAAGATGGTGTTGAGCGGAGAGGGTTCCGACGAGATCTTCGGTGGCTATCTGTACTTCCACAAGGCACCGTCCGCGCAGGCGTTCCACGAGGAGACCGTGCGCAAGCTCGATGCGCTGCACCTGTACGACTGCCTGCGCGCGAACAAGGCGATGATGGCCTGGGGTGTCGAGGCACGGGTGCCGTTCCTCGACCTCGCGTTCGTGGACGTGGCGATGTCGATGGACGCCGCCGACAAGATGGCGGGCGTGCAGCCGGACGGAAGCCGCCGCATGGAGAAGGCGATCCTGCGCGAGGCGTTCGCCGGCGTGCTGCCCGATTCGATCCTGTGGCGCCAGAAGGAGCAGTTCAGCGATGGCGTCGGCTACGGCTGGATCGACGGGCTCAAGGCGCATGCCGAGCGCAGCGTCAGTGATCGCGAGTTCGCCGCGGCCGCGTCGCGATTCCCGCACAACACGCCGCAGACCAAGGAGGCCTACTTCTACCGCGTGCTGTTCGAGCGTCATTTCCCCGGCGAGGCCTGCGCGGCGACGGTGCCGGGCGGCAAGTCGATCGCCTGCTCCTCGCCCGCAGCGATCGAATGGGATCCGGCGTTCGCGGCGGCAGCCGATCCGTCGGGACGCGCCGTGGCCGGCGTGCATGCCGCGGCGGTCTAGCCGCGCATGCGTGAAAGCACGGCGAGTGTGGGGCGCGCGAGGTTGAGCGTGTAGAAGTGCAGGCCCGGCGCGCCGCCGATGACGAGGCGCTCGCACATGGCGGCGACGAGATCGGCGGCGAACCCGCGCACGCTGTCCGCGTCGTCGCCGAAGGCGAGCATCCGCTTGGCGATCCAGCGCGGGATCTCCGCGCCGCAGGCATCGGAGAAGCGCCGAAGCTGCGCGAAGTTGGCGATCGGCATCACGCCCGGCACGATCGGGATGTCCACGCCGAGCGCGCGTGCGTCGTCCACGAAGCGGAAGTACGCATCGGCGTTGTAGAAGTACTGCGTGATCGCGCTGTCCGCGCCGACATCCACCTTCGTCTTGAACGCGCGCAGATCGGCCAGCGCATGTTCGGCCTGCGGATGCGTTTCCGGGTAGGCACCGACCTCGATGTGGAAGTGATCGCCGTGCTCGGCCCGGATGAACGCGACGAGGTCGCTGGCGTAACGGAACTCGCCGGGATGGCCCATGCCGGAAGGCAGGTCGCCGCGCAGCGCGACGAGGCGGCGACAGCCCAGCTCGCGATAGCGTGCCAGCAGCGCCGCCAGCTCCGCGCGCGAGCCGCCGACGCAGGAGATGTGCGGCGCTGCGTCCAGGCCATGTCGCTGCAGGCGGGCGACCGTTTCCGGCGTGTAGTCGAGTGTCGAACCGCCCGCGCCGAACGTGCATGACACGTACTCGGGACCGCGTGGCTTCAGTTTCGCGACGGTGCGGTCCAGTTGCGCGCGCTGCTCGTCGGTCTTCGGCGGGTAGAACTCGAAACTGATCGGGACCATCGGCGCGTGCGTGGAAGGGACTGGCCGCGATGGTATCTCTTCATCGCGATGAAGAGAAGAATTGCAGGTGTCCGCTCGCCTGTGCATCCGCGCTACGCTTCGCGCCCGTCTTCAGGCTGATCCGACCGATGCGCATCGTTCTCACCGAATTCGCCCGCGTGCGCCTGTTTCCGGCCGACGGGCGTCGCACCGCGATCCAGGACATGACGCCGCAGGATTTCGAGCGGCATCTCAACGAGGTGCCGCCGCTGCGCGTGATCGACGGCTACGCGCCGTTCTGCAAGCTGCATGTCCACGAGAACCGAACATCCACGCGCTGTTCGGTGATCGAAATCACCGAGGCCAATCGCCACCTGCTGCGTTCGGCCTACGAGGCCCGCTCGTCGAAGGAACTCGCCGTGCTCGTGCGCTGGTTCGAAGGGCTGGAGCCGCCGGTGGCTCGTTATCTGGTTCCGATCCTGTACAGCCGCGAGCAACTGGAGAAGGAGGGCACGCCGATCGACGCCGACTGGGGCGTGGTCGGATGCCTGTACACGATGGTGCCGGAGGAAATCCCGATGGCGCCGATCACGATGATGCGCAACGCGCTCGGCGTCGCGGAAGGCGGCTCGGGTGTGCCGCTCGACCGCGCCGCGTACCGACGCAGCGTCGCGTTCTGGGAGCGGCATGCGAACTGGCGCTGAGCGCCCGCATGCCGCTTCGGCTCATTGCGCCAGCTCGCGGAAGTCGCCGACGCCGGTCGCCGTGCGCATCGCCTCGAAGTACACCGTCGTCCGCGGTCCGGTCTGCAGGCCGGCGATGATCGTGAGCGAGCGCAGCAGCGGGAACAGCAGGATGTCGCTCTCGCCGATCGGCGCGCCCGGATCGGGCACCAGCGACTCCAGTTCGTCGAGCAGCGGCTGCAGGTCGGCAAGCAGCTGCGGCGTCGAGTCGATCAGTTCCTGCAGGTCGCCGAACGCGCGCGTCTCGCGTTCGACGAACGCGGCACGTGCTTCCGGCGTCGACAGTTCCGCGAAATCCGCGCGCGTGAAGCGCGGTACGCACAGGCGGAAGATCGGCCGCATCGCGCGCTGGCACCAGTCGTCGACGGCGGTGTGTGCCGGTGCCACCAGTGCGGGCGGCGCCGTTTCGGCGTCGAGGTAGCGCACGATGTCCATGCTCTCGGCCATGAAGCTGCCGTCCTTCTTCTGCAGGATCGGCACGACCTTGCGGCCGACCATGCGCGTGGGTGTTTCCGCGTCGCCTTCCATGATGATCGAAACGGGAATGTCGAGCTTCTTGAGGCCGCGGAGCATCAGGACGCGGCAACAGAACGGGCAGTGCTGGTATATGTAGAGCTTCATGGTCGTCAGGGCGAGCAGGGGAACGCACATGATGCCGCAACACGAAGGCGTTGAAGTGATGCGCGTCAAGGATCCGGGCGCCACGCGCACCGCGAGGCGGTCGCGGGACGAACGGTTTGCAGGCGACGCGCGGCGCGGAAGGATGCGCCGGTTTCCCTTTGTGGCAATTGCCGCATTTGCGTCAATTGCCACGTCATGCGCGGACGTGCGGCAGGAGCGCCCGGAAACGGCGGCTCCGGCCGATCGCTTCCTCGGCCACGTCGCCGCGCTGTGCGGTCAGGCATTCGAGGGGCGCATCGTCGCCAACGAGCCCGCATCCTCTTCGCCCGATCCGTTCGACGGCAAGCGCCTCGTGATGCACGTTGCCGGCTGCGAGGCGCCGACACGCGAGGTGCGCATCCCGTTCCACGTCGGCGAGGATCGTTCGCGCACCTGGGTGCTGACCCGTACCGCCGACGGGCTGCGTCTCAAGCACGATCATCGCCATCGCGACGGCAGCGCGGATGCGGTTACGATGTACGGCGGCGATGCCGTCGATGCCGGCAGCGCGCAGCGGCAGGTGTTTCCGGTCGACGCCGACTCCATCGCGATGTTCGAGCGCGAAGGGCTTTCGGTATCGGTGCGCAACGTGTGGGCGATGGAAATCGAACCGGGCGAGCGCTTCGTGTACGAACTCGCGCGCCCGGACGGGCGCCTGTTCCGGGTTGCGTTCGATCTCGCCCGCCCGGTGACGCCGCCGCCTGCGCCGTGGGGCACGTGACGCGCGGCGTCGCGATCCGGGTGGCGGTCAGCGCGTCGTGTAGCCGCCGTTGGCGAAGATCGTCTGGCCGGTGATCCACCAGCCTTCGGTGGCGAGGAAGCGGATGATCGGCGCGATGTCCTCGATGTCGGTCAGCCCCTTCCTGCTGAACGCGCTCAGCGCCGCCGCCGTGCTGTGGTAGGCGACCGCCTCCTTGCTTTCCTGGCCGTAGAAGAACGGCGTGTCCATCGGCCCGGGGCCGACCGCGTTGACGTTGATGCCGCGCTCGCCGAACTCCTTGGATGCGGCGCGCGTGTAGTGCTCCACGGCGGCCTTGCTCGCCGGATAGATCGCGTAGAACGGCGTGTAGGCCGCCAGCAGCGAACTGACCAGCGTCACGATGCTGCCTTCGTTCGCGAGCACGCGGCCGGCTTGCTGGATGAAGAAGAACGCGGCCTTCGCGTTCGCGTCGAAACTGCGGTCGTAGTCGGCCTCGGTGATCTCGAGGATCGGCTTCTTGATGACCACGCCGACGTTGTTGATCGCGATGTCCACGCGGCCGAAGTGCGCCTTGGCCTGGTCGAACATCTTCGCGTTGTTGTCCGCCACCGCGAGGTTGCCCTGGAACGTGATCGCATCCACGCCGCGTTCCCGCAGCGCGGCTGCGGTCGCCTCGGTTTCGGCTCGCGAGGCGTCGCTGTTGTAGTGGAGCAGCAGGCCTTTCGCGCCGTGCGCCGCGAAATCTTCCGCGATCAGCTTGCCGAGGTTCTTGCCGCCTCCCGTGATGACGGCGATCTTGCCTTCGAGGGTGCGTGCAGTCATGGCGTTCTCCGTTCCTGATGCGCCCGAGGGCGGGAGTGCTCAGCATGGATCGGCCGATCTGGTCGAAAAAGACATCGTGGCTGCGTTCATCATTCGATATCATCGAACAATGGCCGACGACTTCCTGCACGCCCTGAACGTGTTCGCGCGGGTGGCCGACTGCGGCGGGTTCTCCCGCGCGGCCGAGCGGCTCGGCATGGCGCCCTCGTCGGTCACGGCCGCCGTGCAGCGGCTGGAACGAACGGTCGGTGCCGCGCTGTTCCTGCGCACGACGCGACGCGTGCGGCTGACCGCCGACGGCGAACTGCTCTACGAGCGTGCGCTGAACCTGCTCGCGGAGGCCGACGATGCGCGACAGCTGTTCGCCCAGCGCGGCGGCGCGCGCGGGCGCCTGCGCGTGGACGCGCCCTCGCGCATGGTGCGGCGCCTGCTCGCGCCCGCGCTCGGCACGCTGCTCGACGCGCATCCGGACCTCGAACTCGAACTGGACAGCAACGACCGACGCACCGCGCTGGTCGAGGAGGGAGTGGACTGCGTGATTCGCGTCGGCCCGCTCGCGGACGATTCGTTGATCGCGCGGCCGCTCGCGGACCTGCGCGTGGCGACCTGCGCCAGCCCGTCGCTGGTCGCGCGCCTCGGCCTGCCGCGCGGGCCGGCCGATCTCGAGCGCTATCCGGCGGTGCATTACGGCGGCCTTCCCCTCGGGCGCGAAGTGTTCTGGGATCTCGCCGGCGATGCGATCGTGCCAATGCACGGGCGCGTTTCGGTCGACAACACCGAGAGCTATGTCGCCTGCGCCGTCGCCGGCATCGGCGCGATCCAGGCGCCCGCGTACGATCTCCGGGAGGAACTGGCGGCCGGCATGCTGGTGGAACTGTTGCCGGACCATGCGCCGCCGCCGCTGCCGGTACATGCGCTGTATCCGCCGCACCGGCGCGCGTCGAGGCGATTGCACGCGTTCCTCGACTGGGCCGGCCCGCTCCTTGCGCAGCAGGCGAACGCCTGACCGGCGCTCAGTCGCGAGGCTCGCGCGGTTTCGTCGCGTCCAGTTCCGCGCGCAGCCCGGCCAGCATGCGCCGCATGCCGTGCAGCTGGTCGACCAGATGCAACACGACATCCACGCCTTCCTCGTTCACGCCGAAGTCGTCGGTGAGGTCGCGTATCAGGCACGCGCGGGCGGCATCGACCTCGTTCAGCGCGATGCGCTCCCCGTCTTCCGTCGCGACGATCCAGCGGTGCGCGATCCAGCGCTCGAGCGTCACGCGGTCGATGCGCGACTCGGCAAGGAATGCCTGCAGGTCGATGGTTTTCATGGCAGCGTCTCCGCGCGCGGGTCGAACTGCTCGCCCGCCTTCCAGTCGGTCACGAACTTCACCAGTTCCGGGTCGGGCGGCTTCGGCAGCACGATGCGCACGCGCACGTACTCGTCGCCACGGCTGCCACCGCGGCGCGGCGCACCCATGCCCTTCAGGCGCAGCCGCGTGCCGCTGCTGGAGCCGGCCGGAATGGCGATCTCCACCGTTCCGGTCGGCGTCGCCGCGCGCACCTTGCCGCCTAGCACCGCCTCGCGCAGCGACACCGGCAGATCCAGCACGAGGTCGTCGCCTTCGCGCGTGAAGCGCGGGTCCGGCAGGACTTCGATCTCGATCAGCGCGTCGCCCGGTCCGCCCTTGCCCGCGCCCGGTTCGCCCTTTCCGCGCAGGCGCAACGTCTGCCCGTCGACGACGCCGGCGGGGATGGTCACGTCCAGCGTGTCGCCGCCGGGCAGGGTGAGCCGCCGCGAACCGCCGGTGATCGCCTCCGCGAGCGGAATCGGCATGCGATAGTGCAGATCGCGCCCGGGCCGGTTCGCGCGCGCGCGCGCGGCTTGCCGCAGGAGGTCCGCGAACGGATCGTCGCCGTCGCCGAAGTCGGCGAAACCCGCGTCGCTGGCGTAGGCCGCGCCCTGCGGCGAGCCGGCGTAGTCGCGGTAGTACCGTTGCTGCGGACGCTCCGCGCCGCTTTCGTCGATTTCGCCCGCGTCGTAGCGCCGGCGCTGCTCCGCGTCGCCGAGCAGCTGGTAGGCCGTGTTGACCTCCTTGAAACGTTCCTCCCCGGCCTTGTCGCCCGGGTTGAGATCCGGATGCAGCTTGCGCGCGAGGCGCCGGTACGCCTTCTTGATCTCGTCGGCGGAGGCGGTCGGCGCCACGCCGAGCACCTCGTAGGGATTCTTCATCGTGATGCGCTCCGTCGTGCGGCTGGCGGCCGGCGACAGCAGTCGTGCGCCGTCCAATGGTTCATGGTACGGCGCATCGCGCCGATGCGGGCGATCCGCCCCGGGGTGCGGCGCCGCAGCGTTGACCTTCCAGCGATATATTCGGTTGAATATATCGGTCCGGTTCTCGACCCGGACGCCCGTCACGTCATCGGAGGCCCATGCATGATCGCGTACTCGTCCGTGGCCGCAGCGCTCGCCGCTGCACTCTTCCTGCCTGCCGCGGCAGTCGGCGCGGAATCCGCAATCGGGCGTGATCGTGCGGATGCCGCCGAAGTGTTCACGCTCGGTCAGGTCACGGTGACCGAGGACGCGCCCGAGGCAGTGGAGGTCGGCGACGACGTGGTGACGCGCGAGGAGATGTGGACCTTCAACGCGCTTGCCCTCGACGACGCGGTCAAGCTCGTGCCGGGCGTCAGCTCGACCATCGACGGCAATGGCCGCCGCAACGAACACGACATCTCCGTGCGCGGATTCGGACGCTGGCAGGTGCCGCTGTCGATCGACGGTGTGCGCATCTACCTGCCGGCCGACAACCGGCTCGACTTCCGTCGCTTCCTGACCGCCGATCTCGCGGAAGTGCAGGTCAGGAAAGGCTACGTCTCGGTGATCGACGGCCCCGGCGCGATGGGCGGCGCGATCAACCTCGTCACGCGCAAGCCGACGCGGGCGTTCGAAGGCGTGGTGCAGACCGGCATCGACCTCGACCGGAGCGGCGACCTCGGCGCATGGAACGGGTACGCCTCGGTCGGCGGCCGCGGCGATCGCTTCTATGCACAGGCGAGCTTCGGCATCGTCGACCGCGACCACTGGACCCTGCCGGCGAGTTTCGACGGCAGCGAGTTCCAGCCGCCGGGCGACCGGCTCCGCTCGGCCAGTCGCGACACGCGCGCGAACATCAAGCTCGGTTTCGAGCCGAATGCGGACGACGAGTACACGCTCAACTACACGCAGCAGGACGGCGCCAAGGGCGCGCCGCTCAATCTTTATTCCAATCCCGGCAATCGCTACTGGGACTGGCCGGCGTGGGACATCGCGAACCTGTACTTCCTGTCGTCCACGAGCCTCGGCACCGGCCGGATCAAGACGCGCCTGTACCGCAACACGTTCGACAACGAGCTGTACACCTACGACGACGATACCTACACCAGCCAGGCGGCCGGCCGCGCGTTCCGCAGCATCTACGCCGATCGCAGCCATGGCGCGAGCATCGAGTACGACATTTCGCCCGCGCGCACGCACGACCTGCGCTTGGCCGTGCATTGGCGCAGCGACCGCCACGAGGAGTACAGCCACAACCGCCCCGATCATCCGGAGCTGGCCCTCGTCACGCCGACCGAACACAGCCGCGAGGATTCGCTGTCGATCGCCGCCGAACACACCTGGCACGTGCGCGAGCACATCGACATCGTCACGGGCGTGAGCCGCGACCGCGACGAGGTCAAGCTCGCCGAGGACTGGAACGAGGACGACGGCCTGTTCCGGCGGCCGGTCGGCAGCCGCTCCGCGTGGAACGGGCAGTTCGCCGTGCACTGGCAAGTCGGCGCCGCCTCCCGATTCGGCGCCTCGCTGTCCTCGCGCACGCGGTTCCCGACCAACTTCGAGCGCTACAGCACCCGTTTCGGCACCGCGCTGCCGAATCCGGATCTCGGCAGCGAGAGGGCCACGCAGGTGGAGCTGACCTGGACACGCGAAATGTCCGACGGCACGCGCTTCGAGGCGGCGGTGTTCCATGCCGACGTGGCCGACATGATCCAGACCGTGATCGTGGACGGCGACAACCAGATCACGCAGACGCGCAATGTCGGCGACGGAAGCTTCCACGGCATCGAGCTGGGCGGGCAGTTGCGTTTCTCGCCGACGCTTTCGCTCGGCGGCAACGCGACCTGGCTGCATCGCACGATCCGCGATCCGTTGCAGCCCGGCTACAAGCCGTCCGGAGTGCCCGAAGTGCAGGCGCTGGCGTATCTGACGTGGTCACCGGCGCCGCAATGGTCGGTCACGCCGAGCGTCGAACACGCCGGCAACCGCTGGAGCACGGGTGCGTCGGAAGCCTTCATCCGCACCGGCCGCTACACGCTCGTCAACCTGACCGCGCAGTGGGAGGCGAGCGACGGCCTGCGCATCGCGTTCGGCGGCCGCAACCTGTCCGACGATTACCATGAATTGGCGTGGGGCCTGCCATCGGAAGGCCGGACGTGGTTTGCCAAGGCCGAGTTCGTGTTCTGAGTGCGAACCCGCGCGGCGCGGGGTCACGCACCGCTGCGCAGGCGCGCGTGCAGCCAGCGCAGTTCCGCGTCGACCGCCTCGGCACTCCGCGTCTCGATTCGGCGATAGGCGGCCAGCACCTCGGCGCCGAACGGCGTGAGCCTGGCGCCGCCGCCGCCGCTTCCGCCCTTGCTCGTTTCGACCACCGGCGTGCGGAAGTGGCGGTTCATCGCATCGATCAGATCCCAGGCGCGCTTGTAGCTCATCTTCATGCGCTTGCCCGCGGCCGAGATCGAGCCGGTCTCGCGCACGGCTTCCAGAAGATCGGCCTTGCCCGGTCCGAGCACGAGGCCGGTGTCGAAGATCGCACGGATGCGAAGGCGCGCGGTCGGGCGTGCGGAAGCCATTGGCGTTTGCAGTCTCTCGGGCAGGTGTGGAATCGCGATTGCAGCACTGCCCGGGCATCGCGGCAATGATGCGGACCGCGCCGAACCTCGATGTCATCCGCTGGAGCGGCACATCGGCCAGGTAGACGGACACGTATCCGCAGCATCGCTCGCACGCGCATCCGCGCTGCCCGCAACCGCGCGCAGCCTCCCGCATCGGCGACCGCATCGCATGGCGCGTACCCCTTCAGCCGTCGGCGCCGGACGAACGCGCTCCGAGCCGCCTTGCCAGTCCCGACATGCGGCTCGCGTGGCGCGACAGCGCCTCGCGCAGGATGCCTTCTTCGGCCACCACGTGCAGCTCGCTGCGCGCGCGCGTGAGTCCGGTGTAGAGCAGCTCGCGCGACAGCACGCGGTTCGGCCGCGTCGGCAGCACCAGCCACACGGCATCGAACTCCGAACCCTGTGCCTTGTGGACGGTCATCGCGAAAGCGCTTTCGTGCGCGGGCAGTGCAGCCGGGTGGAAGGCGCGCGGATGTGCGGGATCGTCGCCGGGAAACCATGCCGTCAGCGCCCCGGACGCATCCGGCAGGCAGATGCCCGTATCGCCGTTGAACAGCCCGTGGCGGTAGCTGTTTTCGGTGATCAGGACCAGCCGGCCCGGAAACCACGCCGGCTGCGCGCCGATGCGCTGCCCGGCGAGTTGCGCGGCGATGCGCTCGTTCAGCCGCCGCGTGCCCTGCGGACCTTCGCGCACCGCGCTCAGCAGCCGCATGCGGCCGGCTTCGCGCAGCGCCTCGGCCGGATCGTCCATGCGTGCGAGCGCGCGCCAGTGCGCGAGCAGGCGCGGCGCGTCCCGCGACGGATCGAACGCGCCGGAGCGGAACGAAACACCGGCAAGCGTGCCTCCGCGCAGGAGTTCGATCGCATGCTCGCGTGCCGCCGCGTCGCCGCCGCGCCGCACCGCGTCGGCAAGCGGAGCGAGGTGCAGGGCGTCACCCTGTCGCCAGCCACGTTCGAGATGCACCCGATGGCTGGCCAGCGCGCCGTCGCCCTGCGCGGCCGCCACGCGCCCGAGCAGCGGCGCCAGCGCATGCGCGTCGTCGGCGCACAAGCCGTCGCCGGAACCGGCGGCGCGGACGATCGCGGCGAGCACGTCGCCGGCTTCGACCGACGGCAACTGGTCCGGGTCGCCGAGCAGGATCAGCTGCGTGCCGGGGCCGATCGCTTCCACCAGCCGCCGCATCAATGGCAGATCCACCATCGACGCCTCGTCCACGACGACGACATCGTGCGGCAGCGGGTTGTCCGCGCCGTGGCGGAAGTCGGGTCGGTCCGGAATCGTGCCGAGCAGGCGATGCAGCGTGCCCGCGCCGGACGGGAGCGCATCGCGCACCCCGGCGGGTACGCCGACTGCGGCCATCCGCGCGACCGCGTGGCGCAGGCTCTCGGCCATGCGCTCGGCGGCGCGGCCGGTCGGTGCGGCCAGCGCGATGCGCGGCGGCGCGCGACCCGCGTGCAGCGCGGCGGCGACGCGCAGCGCGAGCAGGCGCGCGATCGTCGTCGTCTTGCCGGTACCGGGGCCGCCGGTGACGAGCAGCAGCGCGCGCCGCAGCGCGAGCGCGGCAGCGCGCGCCTGGCGGTCGTCCGCAGCATCCGGAAACAGCGTGGCGAACAAGGGCGCGAGGCGGTCGAGATCCGGCATCGCGACCGACTGCGCCGCGATCCGCGCGAGGCCGAGCGCGAGGTGCCGCTCGTGTTCCCGGTAGCGGCGCAGATAGACCAGGCCATCCTCCAGTACCAGCGGCGCCGCGGCGGATGCGTCGGCCGCCGAGCGGGGCACCGCCACGAGCGGCGAGGCGGCCAGCGCGGCGCGCCACGCGTCCGGCGCCGGCCATGCGAGGTCCGCGTCGACCAGCCGGCGCGGCTGCGCGGGATCGAAGCCGGCATGCCCCTGCGCGACCGCGAACGAGGCGAGCGCGCCGGCGACGAGGACTTCCTCCGTCGCATCCGGATCCAGCCGGCGCATGGCCTGCGCCAGCGCATCGTCCAGCGTGCGCAGCACGCCGAGCCTGCGAAGTGCGTACAGAAGGCTCATGCCGCGTCTCCGGGCGGATGGCCGAACAGGACATCGAGCGCATGCACGAGCTCCGGTGCGAAGCGCGCGGCATGAATGCCGGGCGAGGGCGTGCGCGAAGGATCGAGGCCGCGGCAGAACAGGTAGCGGATGCCGCCGAAGTCGCGCGCGTAGTCGTAGCCGTCGCCGAGCCGGAAGCGCAGCCAGCGATGCAGCGCGACCGTGTAGAGCAGCGCCTGCACGTCGTACTCGCTCTGCGCCATCGCTTCCGCCAGCGCCGGCTGATCGTAGGCGGGCAGGCGATTGGACTTGTAGTCGAGAACGTACCAGCGGCCATCGTGCCGGTAGACGAGGTCGATCAGCCCGGTCATCAGGCCTTCGAGCCGTTGGCGCATGCCGAAGCGATCGCGTGCGCGCGCGATGCCGTGCGCGTGCAGCAGCGCGAGCAGCGCATCCACCGCGACCGGCTGCAGCGCGAACTCGAACTCGATCTCCGCGCGGCGCTCGCCGGGAGGCACGTCGCACAGCCGCGTGCCTTCCGGCAGTGCGACGGTGAGCGTGCGACCGATCAGGCGCGTGGTGAGCGCGATTCCGTCCTCGATCGCCGCCGCGTCGTAGCCTTCGCCGCCGAGGGCATCGGCGAGCAACGCGGCTTCGGCTGCCGGTGCCGGGTCGCCCTCGCGCCATTCGCGCCAAGCCGCGAAATCCGCGTGTTCGAGCGCCGCGTGCAGCGCAAGGCCGTAGCGGTTGCCGGAAAAGCGCGCATCGTCCTCGCCCGCGTCCGGCATCGCATCGGGCTCGTCCGCGCCGCCGCCTGGCGGCAGCGTGGCCGCGCTGGCGATGTCGGCGGGCGACGTGGAACCGGACTTCGCCAACTGGCTGAAGCTGTACACCCACCAGTCGTTGGCGAGCGGGCGTCGCGCCTCGCGCGCGGGCGGAACCGCCGCGCCGGATTCGGGCGCGAGCCGCGCCGGCGTCTCCTGCGGCTGCCGCTCGTCGAACACGACGCCCGCCGCGGACAACGCCCGGCGATCGTCGAGCATCGCCGCGAGCGGCGTGTCCGCGTGCGCGTGGAGCGGGCCGCTCGCGATCCACAGCGCATGCTCGGCGCGGGTGAGGCCGACGTACAGCAGCCGCGCATCCTCGTTGTCCCGCTCCCGTCGCCACTGGTGCGCCGCGGCCTCCCACTGCGCCGCGTCGATACGCCCGAATCGCCAGCGCAGCATCCGGCGTCCGTGCTCGTCGTGCACCACGCAGCAGCGTCCCGGCGATGCCGCGCGCCGCCCGATGCCGATGAACGGCAGGAACACGAGCGGATACTCCAGGCCCTTGCTCTTGTGCAGCGTGACGATCTGCACGCGGCGCGCGTCCGATTCGAGACGCAGCAGTTGCGTCTCGTCGTCCGCGTCGGCGTGCGCGATGCGCCGCGCGAGCCATTCGACCAGTCCGCGCAAGCCGAGCGTGTCGCGGCGCGCTTCCTGCAGCATCTCGGCCAGCTGCAGGTAGTTGGCGATGCGGCGCTCGCCGTCGAGCAGGCCGAGCAGGCGCCCGGCATGTCCGGCGCAGAGATCGCCGATCAGGGCCAGCGGGCCGCCGCGCGCATCCTCGACGCGCTCGCGCCAGCCTTGCGCAGCGGCGTGCCAGCGCCGGTGCCGTTCGCCATCCGTGTCCAGCGCCGCGATGGCCTGCGCGTCCTCGCCGACGAGTACCGTCGCGAGGGCCGCACGCAGGCGCGCGTCGTCTCCGGCATGCAGCAGCGCGAGCAGCAGCGCATGCACCTCGTGCGCCTCCTCGGTCGCGAACAGGCTGCGCTTGCCTGCCGCGACGGCCGGGATGCCGGCAAGCGCGAGCGCACGCTGCACGCGCGTCGCCTCGCCGTGCGTGCGCGCCAGCACCGCGATGTCGCCGGCCCGTACCGGGCGATCGCCGATCATGGCCTTGCCATCGCGCGCCGCGGCCAGCACCTCGTGGATCGCCGCGACGCAGGCCCGCGTCGCGTGCGTGCGCGATGCTTCCGCGGACCACGTCGTCGGCTCGCCGTTCGCGCGCACCTCGCCGGTGGCCGGTGCCTGCCAGACGGTCAGCGCCGGCGCGGATTTGCGCGTGCGCCGGAAGTCGTCGTCGCTTCGCCGTCCGCCGGGTTGCACGGCGAAGAAGCGGATGCGTTCGTCGCCGAACGCGGCATCGCCGGCGTTGCGGTACAGCGCCGCGATCGCGGCAAGCAGCGAAGGCCGCGAGCGGAAGTTGTGCGAGAGCGGTGGCGCGCGGTCGGCGACTTCGGCGGCGGCGAGATAGGTGTGCACGTCGCCGCCGCGGAAGCCGTAGATCGCCTGCTTGGGATCGCCGATCAGGAACAGCGCGGGCGCGCCGCTGCGGCTGCCGAACACGCGCTCGAAGATCGACCACTGGCGCGGGTCGGTGTCCTGGAACTCGTCCACCAGCGCGACCGCGTACTGCGCGCGCAGCGCGCGGGCGAGCGCGTCCGCGCGGGGCCCGGCCAGTGCATCGGCCACGTCGGCGATCAGGTCGTCGTGGGTGTGCACGCGCAGCGCGCGCTTGTGCTCGGCCATGCGCATCCGCGCGTCGGCGCGGATGCGATGCAGGCGCGCGAGGCGGCGGCGCTCGAGAAACTCCGCGCGCTGCTCGCGCGCGGCGAGATGCGCGTCGATCGCGTCGCAGAGCGGCGATTCCGGCACCTCGTCCTGCCGGCCCTTGTTCGCCTTCGCGCGCATGGCCGCCGCGGTGAGCATTCCGATCCGCCGGTCCGGCGCGACGCGGAAGTCGCCGGCTGCGCACCATCCGGCAAGCGAATCGAACAGCGGTTCGATCCAGTCGAGCCGGTAGCTGTTTCCGTTGAGCACGCGCCCGGTGACCGCCGCGCGCAGCGCATCGCGAAATGCCGCATGGTGGACATGGAACGCATCGACCAGCGCGGCGCCGGTGCCGTGGACGGCGAATGCCGGGTCGGGCGGCAATGGCGCGTCCGCAGGCAACAGCGGAATGTCCTCCAGCAGACGGCCGAGGTCGTCGGCCAGCATCGCGTGTCCGTCCGGCCACAGCGCGAACAGGTCGTCGGTCGCGTCGTCGTCGGCCGCGTGCGCGCGCCACAGGTCGGCAGCGAGTGCTTCGCGCAGTTCGCGCTCGTCGGCGAGTTCGGTCGCGTCGAGGCCGTGGCCGGTTTCCAGCGCATGCTCGCGCAGCACCCGCGCGCAGAAGCCGTGGATCGTGAAGATCGCGGCGAGGTCGGTGTCGAGCACGGCCTGGCGCAGGCGCGCGCGCAGCGCGTCGCCGCTTTCGGTGCCGCGCGCGCGGTGTGCGTCCAGCACGGCGCGCGTCAGCGCCGCCTCGCCGGGCTCGTCGCGTTCGGGCGCGCGATCGAGCAGATCATGCGCGAGCTGCAGCCGTTCGCGGATGCGCTTGCGCAGCTCCTGCGTGGCGGCGTCGGTGAACGTCACGGCGAGAATCTCGCCGACGCGCAGGCCGCGCTCGACGACGAGCCGCGTGACCAGCGTGGCGAGCGTGAACGTCTTGCCGGTGCCGGCGCTGGCTTCGATCAGGCGCACGCCGTCGAGCGGAAGGGCGAGGAACGGATCGCGCAAGGCAGCNTTCATGCCTCGTCCTCCGCATCGTCCGTGCCCGGCACGGCGACGTCCGCGATGTCGATCGGCGCGGGGGCGCCGCGCGTGACCGCGCCGAACACGATGCCCGTGATGCGCGCGAACTCGGCGATCGAGGCGGAGTCGGCGAACGGGTCGCGCGCGCGCAGCGCGATGCGCGATGCGGCGGATGCGCCCTCGCTCCACGCCTCGCCTCCGCGCCACTTCGCCGCCGCCGCGCGAATGCCCTTGTGCGGATCGGCGGCGGTGAACAGTTCCCATGCGCTGTACGGCGCGAACGGCAGCGGCCGTTGCAGGCCTTCCTCGCGCAGTGCAAGCAGGGCGGCCAGCACCCGCCGCGCCTGCTCCGGATCGAGCGGCGGGCGCTCGTGCGGGCCGACGCCTTGCGTGCCGCCATCGTGGAATTCGACGAACGGAACATCGATGCCGGCTGCGCGGGAGAACAGCCAGTCCAGCCCGTCGCGGATCGCCGACGGGCCGTTCGGCTTGCCGATGCGCACGCGCGCGATGCCGTGGCCGAACACGTGCTCGATGCGCGCACCGAGGATCACGCCGTCGATGGCGACTTCGCGCCGCATCGAGCCGGCGTCGGCACCGGCGCGCCATTGCGAGAACGCTTCGGCATACGGCGCCACGCGCTCCATCACGTCGGCCAGCACGCGCCGTCCGGGCGCGCCCGACGGCAACAGGCCGCATGCGCGCAGGCGGCGATCCAGCCCGTCGGCGCGATCCGCGACCAGCGCGTCGAACACGGCATGGTCGAGCGTGTGGCGATCCAGCCCGCTTTCCGGCCCCTGCAGCGGTTCGATGTCGTCGAGGCCGGCATCGGCTTCCGGCAGGCGCAGGTCCAGTCGCCCGCGCAGGAAGGTTTCCGCGGGACGCAGCAGGAACCCGCGCAGGGCTTCGAGCGTGACGTGCGTGTCGGGCTCGCGCGCAAGGCGGGCGCCGACCGGAAGCCACGGCGCGAGCGGTTCGCGCTCGCCTGCGAGGCGACCGGCAGCCGGATGCCAGTGTCCGCGATAGCTGAACGCGCGCGGGTCCGGCGATTCGCCGCCGCCGAACGCCGACGGTGCGAACGGATGCAGTGGGTGGCGCAGCACCAGTGTCTCGCGTGCGACGGCCGGATCGGCGTGCTGGAGGCTCGCGCTGGCCAGCAGCTCGGTGACCAGCGTCGATGGCTCGCGCACGCTGCCATCGCGCGGGTCGGCCCCGATCCAGCTCACCAGGAACGCGTCCTGCGCGGCGGCGAACAACTGCAGGAACAGGTAGCGGTCGTCGTCGCGCGTGGAACGATCGCCCGGCAGGCGGCGTCCGGCCGCGATCTCGATCGCGAGGCGGTTGATGCCGGCGGTCGGGTCGCGGCGCGGGAAATCGCCGTCGTTCAGCCCGAGCAGGCAGATCACGCGGAACGGCAGCAGGCGCATCGGCACCATCCGCGCGAAGCTCACGCCGCCGGTGAGCAGCGGCGCGCGCGTGTCGGCCTCGCCGAGTTCGGCGGCGAAATGCGCGCGCACCACTTCGACGGGAACCGGGGCGTCGAACGCGGCGTCGCGTGCATCCTTCGCGAAGGCATCGATGCGGTTGCGCAGGCGTTCGAGCGCGCGCTGCGTCGCAGCGGCCGCGGGCGGCGTCGGCATCAGCCGGTCGAGCAGGCCCAGCAGGCGCTCGCGCCATTGCGCGGGCGGGGCCGGTTCGCGGAAGGTGCGCTCGCAGTGCGCAAGCACGCGCAGCAGGCCGAGCAGGGCATCGAGCGCGTCGAGTGCGCTGCCTTCGAGGTCCGGCCACGGCACGACTTCGCCGATCGCCTCGTCGCTGCCGCTGGCGTGGCCGAGCAGCAGGCGGTCGAGCGCGAAGCGCCACGTGTAGGCATCGTCGCGCGGTGCGCCGCTGCGCTCGCGGTGCGCGCCGTCCACGCCCCAGCGCGCTCCGGCGGCATGGAGCCACCCGCGCAGGCGCTCGAACGCGTCCGCGTCGAGCCCGGCGGCGTCCGCGATCGGCGGACTGGCGAGGAGGTCCAGCGTCTCCTCCAGCCCGAAGCGCGACAGCGGCAGCGCGAGCAGGCGCAGGAACACGTCGGCCAGCGGCTCGCCGGCCAGCGGACTGGCGTCGGCCAGCGCGTAGGGAATCGGATCGGCGTCGCCGCGCCCGCCGAACACCGCGTCGAGGTAAGGCACGTAGGGATCGATGTCCGGTGCCAGCACCGCGATCTCGCGCGGCTGGAGCGGTGGATCGAAGCGTGGATCCTCCAGCAGCGCGCGCACGCGATCGTGCAGCACTTCCAGTTCGCGCAGGCGCGTGTGACAGGCATGGAACTGCAGGCTCGGATCGTCGCTGCGCACGTGCGGCAGGCGGTCGCGCGGATCGCGTGGCGGCGGCCGGCGATGGAACAGGTCGTGCTGCATGCGGCGCAGCAGGCTGTCGCCGAGCACGCCCTGCGCGGGATTCCGGGTGGTCGGGTCCAGCGGTTCGTAGCGTGTGTCGATCTCGACCGCTGGCCGGACGATCTCGTGGTTGCGCAGCAGCGCGAGGAAGTCGCGGCCCGCGGCGCCCCAGTCGCGCAGCAGCGGGTTCTCGTCGTCGTCGGCCGCGCGCGGCTGGAGATCGCCCCAGTATTCGGTGGTCGGTGTCGGCACGTGGAAGTGCAGCGTTCCCACGCGCGCCTGCGTGGCGATCACGCGCAGCACGTCGGGTGAGACATTGAGGATCGCGAACGCGAACAGGCGCGCCGGCATGCCGGACGGAAGCGGGCGCTGCGGTGCTTCGAATGCGTCGAGATAGCGCTGGATCCGCCGCGCGCGGTGCATGCGCCCGGAAGCGATCGCGCGCCACAGGATCGCCTGCGGATCGTCCGGCTCGGCGCCGGCCTCCCAGCGCAGCAGCCAGTCGCGGCGCCAGGCCTGGTATTTCTCGAACGTCGCGGCCAGTTCGCCGGCCAGCGCCCACGGCCTGAGCGGATCGTCCCGACCCATGTGTGCGTCGAACGGCGCCATCGCCGGAAGCGCGCGAAGTGCGGGATCGGTCAGCGCCGCGTACAGCCGCCAGTGCAGGCCGGTCGCGTCGAGGTCGTCCTTTGTCGTCCCGAGGTTGGCGTCGAGCACGCGCGCGACGAACTCGCCCGGCGCGAGGAACTCGATGTTCGCCGCCACGCCGTGCCGCGCCGCCAGCGTCGCCTGCAGCCAGCGCCGCATCGCCGCCTGCGGGATCAGCACGATGTCCGGCTCCAGCAACGGGCGGTCCGGCACCGGCTTGCGCAACTCGATCGCAAGCAGTTCCGCCAGCACGTCGAGCGCGTTGGCATGGTACAGGCGGAAGTCGGCAGGCGAGGGGCTCGGCATGAGCACCATTGTGCTGGACCGCTGTCGCGCACGGCGAGACATGCGCGCGAACAGGCGGGTGGCGTGCGAGCCTCCACACTTGAAGGGCGCGGCTGCCCGGTCGGCAGCGGACAGTCGCGGACGTGCTCGTTTCAATCCACGCGCCCGCGTGGGGCGCGACTTGAATGCCTCAACCGCTGCCCGTCCGGCACCGCTGTTTCAATCCACGCGCCCGCGTGGGGCGCGACCTGCACTCGCTCCCGTCGCCGCGCATGGTTGCGAGTTTCAATCCACGCGCCCGCGTGGGGCGCGACGACGATTGCACCAAGGGACATGATGCCATCCATCAGTTTCAATCCACGCGCCCGCGTGGGGCGCGACTCAGCTCGGACGTGCGCAGCCCCGACCAGAGCGCGTTTCAATCCACGCGCCCGCGTGGGGCGCGACCAGGTGCGCCGTGTCGCGTGCGTAGTCGCCGCAGTAGTTTCAATCCACGCGCCCGCGTGGGGCGCGACTCTTCCAGCACGACGGGCATCGTCTCGTTGGACAAGTTTCAATCCACGCGCCCGCGTGGGGCGCGACACGCCGAACTGATCGGCTCGCTCGCACACGCCGCACGGGTTTCAATCCACGCGCCCGCGTGGGGCGCGACCGCCGACCGTCTCGGGTGCATCCGCGTTGAAAACGTTTCAATCCACGCGCCCGCGTGGGGCGCGACTATTTGTCAAGTAGCAGTGCAACAGCGCCCATGTAAGTTTCAATCCACGCGCCCGCGTGGGGCGCGACGCCCTACGTGCCGGCGGTGCCGGCGACGCAGGCGGGTTTCAATCCACGCGCCCGCGTGGGGCGCGACCCCGTTGCGTCCACACGTGAGGACGGCAGCATGTGTTTCAATCCACGCGCCCGCGTGGGGCGCGACGTAGCTGTCGAGCATCGTTGGATGCTGCGTCAACAGTTTCAATCCACGCGCCCGCGTGGGGCGCGACCCGGGAATATCCGGCAGGCGATTACGTGCTCGGCCGTTTCAATCCACGCGCCCGCGTGGGGCGCGACGGGCATGTGCCGTCTGCGCTCCGCCGTCAGCCGATGTTTCAATCCACGCGCCCGCGTGGGGCGCGACCGGTGGGCGATGCTCACCGCGACGTATCGGCAAGGTTTCAATCCACGCGCCCGCGTGGGGCGCGACCAGCAGCCTTGATGCCGTGCGCTTCGGCAAGCTCTCGTTTCAATCCACGCGCCCGCGTGGGGCGCGACAAGTTCGAGCAGGTTGGATATGTCGCGCGCGGCCTGTTTCAATCCACGCGCCCGCGTGGGGCGCGACCCCGTAAACACGCCGTGATACGCCGGATTGTCCGAGTTTCAATCCACGCGCCCGCGTGGGGCGCGACCTGGCTCGTTAGCAGGGACCGTGTAGGTGGCTGTGTTTCAATCCACGCGCCCGCGTGGGGCGCGACCCGCCGTCGTGCCCGTGTCCGCGCGCCGGCACACGTTTCAATCCACGCGCCCGCGTGGGGCGCGACAGCGGCGGTATCTGCGCGCGTAGCCCACATCGTC